>RCNC010000498.1_pt1 | contig 25159 bp, 19 predicted proteins | sample 2041301 | NCBI WGS metagenome assembly RCNC01 (sample SAMN09708231, study PRJNA481090) | Marine sediment metagenome, whole genome shotgun sequencing project. | biome: marine sediment; feature: ocean; material: sediment; isolation source: Sewage treatment plant 13A marine sediment (STP13A) ... | reverse complement strand
TGCAATCGTAATTATATTTGTACTAATTACCATCATATTCAGGTCGGTCAGTTCAGGCCTTATCTCGGTGATTCCATTGGCTCTTGCCATGATTTTTCTATTCGGATTTATGGGAATACTGGGTTTCCCACTGGATATTTCAACGGCTCTCCTTTCTTCCATAATGATTGGTGTTGGAGTTGATTATACCATTCATTTTATCTGGAGGTATAAGGTCGAAAGAAGATTGATTGATGATCCGCGGAAAGCTATCCAACGAACCATTGAAACTACAGGTAGAGGAATCTTCTTTAATGCCATGTCCGTAATCATTGGATTTTTTGTTCTTTTCCTATCTAGCTTCCCTCCCATTCGATTCTTCGGATTCCTTGTTATTATTTCAATTGCAGCCTGTCTTTCAGGTGCTTTCCTGGTAATTCCAGGCCTTCTTGTTACTTTAAGACCTCGTTTTGCTGAACCTGATCGAAAAAAAGTAAGGTAAATTAAAATCCTGGTATTATCTTTGCACAAATTAATCGATTGAAAGATCACGGACTCCCAATCATACTTGATTAGATTGATGTGATTGAAATATCAAGATTTATAAAAAACTAAACCTAAGCGAAAAATATTTCCGAATGAAAAAAAATCTACTATTTATATCCCTTCTCATTATTAGCTCCTTTCTTTTTACTTCCACAGCCCAGGAATCTATGTCCGCATTGGACATTATGAAAAAAAATATCGGGAAGAAAAATTTCAAAGGCCTGGAGATCGAATCTACCTATAATACCATCGATGACCAGGGAAGAGAAAAGGGTGGAAAAATTTATATGGCCTCTAAAACATCGGATGATGGATCGGTAGAGAAAAGGCTGATTGAATTATTAGAACCCGATGATATGAAGGGAACTATTATGTTGATCCTCGATTACGATACAAAGGAAGACGAGATGTGGATTTATATGCCTGCCCTAAAAAAGCCCAGGAGGGTAGTGAGCAACAAAAGAGGCAAGAGTTTTATGGGTACCGAATTTACCCTGGGCGATATGGCTGTTACCAATATTGACGATTTCAAATATACTCTGATGGGCTCAGAAACTATAGATGGTGTTGAATGCTGGATTGTGGAATGTACTCCATCAACTAACCAGGTAGCCTCTAAGAGTGGATACTCTAAGAAGGTATTGCATATTGGTAAAAATGATTATATCACCAGGAAGGGAATGTTTTATGACCGCAACGGAGCGCTGAATAAGGTTCTTACCGCCGGAAATGTTAAGAAAGTTGATCCTGCAAGTTCAGAATATATGGCTTTTGAAATGGCTATAGAAAATGTTCAGAATGGAAAAATCTCATCCATTGTGATGAACGATGTAAGTATAAATCATAGCTTAAATGATGAAATTTTTACGGTAGAATCATTAGAAAAGAAATCGGAAGAGAATCAGCAAGCCTCAAATTAATTTGCAATACATTAAGATTTAACCCGATTGAAACGCATGGCTTTAAGAAGCCAGTTTGGTAAGGCTTTTTCCGGGTTTCTGTTTTTCAAGTTTAAATACAGGCCCAGCTTTTGAATGATGGGTAGTCTATGGGCTTCCACGAATTCAATAAGAGTCCCATCGGGATCTTCCACATAGGAAAAGTGGCCACTGGCCTCTCCCATATCAAAGCCATTTTCATCATGGTCGCGATGACTGTCAACTGTAAAAGGAAATCCTTCATTAGAGCACAATTTCCTTAAGTTTTGCATGCCATTAATATCGTAGCAAAGGTGAATGAATCCAAGATCACCCCATAAGCGTCCACCAAAAATCTTCTCCGGTTTTCTTTCCCGGGTTTCGATAAGCTCTAAGTAGCTGGCGCCAAACATTTTACTAAATCCTCCTACACGCTCTTTTGTATGAAATAGAAGAACCCTTCTTAATTTGTCTCCTCCACCTGGTAAACCATTCAAGTCATTAAAATTCCCTGTTTCATCATAAACTACTTTGTCATACCCAAGTATTCGAGAATAGAATTTAATCGCCATGTCCATCTTGGATGTACCTACAACAACTCCATAGGCAGCTCCGGTTAGCTTTTTTTCATCCCGAAACCAGTTTTTGCCACTAAGCACTTCAAATATATTTCCAAAGGGATCTTTGAGATAGAAATGTTTTTCCCCCCGGGGATCGGTTTCCAGTCCTCCGAGCAGTTCAACATCGCTTGATTTGAATTTCTCATAGGTAGCTTCTACATCCTTGCTCTTAATTTTAACGGCAAAAATTCCAAGATCACCCAACTGTAATTCAAATTCAGGAGCTACCGGTGTCCGGTCTGTATATTGCCATATTTCAAAGCCACCCCCTCCTTGAAGGTTTAAAGCCATAGCAGCATGCCTGCTACGTTTTTCACCTCCCGTATAGTTAATCATTAGTCCTGCCTCGGCTTTCTCCTCAAACACTCTAATATCTACTCCAAATTTATCTCTATACCACTTCCATGCTTCCTGTAAATTTGAAACGCCTATTCCTACCTGCTGTATTCCACTAATAACAATTCCTGACATTCATTTAATTTTTTGTGCGCCACAAAATTACGGATTTTTTCCGAATTTTAAGTAGACTCAATTTTATTGACCATTCTCCAGTATAAACGGGGAAAGAAACGTTTAATTTGAACCATCATTAATTCTTTTCCACCGATATAAACCTCTTTCTTTTTTTTCTTTATTCCATGAAGAATAACTCTGGTAGCTTTTTCAATGGAAATCCCACCTTCCAGGCCAGCATCTTTTTTGCCCCAGGGTTTACCATCACCTGTAAGAGCATTGAATGAAATGCTGGTATTTACGCGGCCTGGAATTAAAATGGTAACATAAATATTGTTTTCCATATTTTCGGCCTGCACAGATTCAAAGAAACCATGCAGGGCATGTTTCGATGAGGAATAGATAGACCGAAGTGGAAAACCAAATTTACCTACTATACTACTGGTGGCAACAATCTGTCCGAATCCCTGTTTCTGCATTACCGGCAGTACTGTTTTTGTAAGGGCCACAGCACCAAAGAAATTCACTTCCATAATCTTCCGCACAGTTTCCATGGATGTATCCTGTATTACAGCCCGCTGACTGATTCCTGCTATTTGAACAAGAATATCAATCTTCCCAAAATCCTTCACAATTTTATCAGATAAATCCTGGAAATTATCGGGTTTCATCATATCAAGTGGAACGACCTGGCAATAATCTTTCTTCTCACCACAATTCTCTTTTACTTTCAATAATTCCTCTTCAAATGGAGCTGAGGCAATCACTCGAGCCCCCTCATGAATAAATCCATACACAAGACCTTCACCAATACCAGAGGAGGCCCCGGCAATCCAGATTACTTTATTCTCAAATTTCAACATATTCTTTTTTTAAGGTCCGAAATATACAAACTATACCTGGATAGTATATCCTGTCACGAAATTTGTGATAATAGTTACAAGTAAGGAAATCCAACAAAAATCAGTATCGAAGGTTAAAAAATTACTTCTACTTTTGTGCTTCATGAAAATCAAGTATACATGTCCCTTTTTATTAACTTTAAAGGGATCCTGAAGCTACAAAAATAAATCCAGTTCATGGAAAACCTAAAATGCATACATTGTGGAGAGGATTGTGGCAGGTCTCCGGTAATGTGGGACAATAAGCCATTTTGTTGCAATGGATGTAAAACGGTTTACCAGATTCTGAATGAAAAAGATCTGAGTCAGTATTATGAGATTTCTCCCATGTCTGGTATTCGAGTTGAGACCGGTGAATCAAATACCAGGTATGCCTACCTGGATGATGAGGAAATGAAATCGAGAATACTGGATTTTTCGGATGGTGGTATTAGCAAGATTAGTTTTTTTATTCCAGCCATTCATTGCAGCTCTTGTATCTGGCTCCTGGAGAACCTGAATACGCTTGACAAAGGGATTATTTATTCCAGCGTAAACTTTGTGAAGAAGGAAACCTATATTACCTACGATGAAGAAAAAACCAGTCTTCGCCGAATAGCTGAATTGCTGGAATCCATCCATTATATACCTGAAGTTTCCACTGAAAAAGCAGAGGAAGGGAAAAAAGCCAAAAAGAGCCTGGTAATCAAAATAGGAATTGCCGGTTTTGCCTTTATGAACATCATGCTCTATAATTTCCCGGAATATATACCAGGGGGCGATAAGTTGGAGGGATTTATTCAAAATTTTCTAGGCTGGATGAGTTTTATCCTGGTACTTCCCGTTGTTTTCTATTGTAGCAGCGATTATTTTCTATCGGCCTTCAAGAACCTGAAAAAAGGCATCATAAATATAGATTTACCCATAGCCCTGGGCATTACTACACTTTTTTTACAAAGCTCATGGATGATATTTACAGGTTCAGGCATAGGTTACATGGATTCACTAACCGGGCTGGTTTTCTTCCTGCTGATTGGAAAATGGTATCAGAACAGAACCTACCAGGCACTCTCCTTTGAAAGAACTTATAAGTCTTTCTTCCCGGTTGCTGCAACCATATTGAAAGAGGGAAAGGAAATTCCTACTTCCTTAGAGAATATTGAAATATCTGATACCCTATTAATCCGGAATCAGGAACTTATCCCTGCCGATTCCTTACTAATTGAAGGAGCAGGGAACATAGATTATAGCTTTGTTACAGGAGAGTCTATTCCATCCCCCAAAAAATCAGGAGACCAATTATTCGCCGGTGGACGGCAAATTGGCAGCAGCATTGTTCTGGAAGTGACCACAAAAGTTGACCAGAGCAAGCTTACCCTGCTCTGGAACCAGTATCAACCAGGCGACAAAAGTAAGGAAAGCCTGGAACCTTTGATAAATAAAGTAAGTCAGTATTTCACTATCATTATTCTGGTAATTGCTACAGCAGCAGCCATATATTGGATTATGAACGATCCCCAAAAAGCTGTATTTGCGTTTACTTCAGTTTTGATAATTGCCTGTCCATGTGCATTGGCTCTTACGATTCCCTTTACTTTTGGAAGCACCATGCGCTGGTTCGGACGTGGAGGTTTTTACCTGAAAAAAGCGGAGGTGGTAGAAAGCCTGAGTAAAACTGACACCATTGTTTTTGATAAAACAGGAACCATAACCTACACTGCTAAAATGAAATCTGAATGGCACGGAGAAGCTCTAAGCAAAGAAGAAATTGGCTATATAAAGTCGGTTGTTAAACACTCAGCCCATCCGGTCAGCAGGTCTATAAACCTGGACATAAGCAGCGAAATGGAATACAGCCTTGATCAGTACCAGGAGATTCCAGCCATGGGTATCTCAGCTATCGTTGATAAGATAAAAGTGAATATTGGGTCTGAAAAATTTATTACTGGAAAAATAAAAGAGGGTGATGCTTCCACAACCACACTATTCGTTAATATCGACAACCAGGTAAAGGGCTATTTCAGCATACACAATCAGTACAGGAAAGGCACAGAAGAGCTGATTGATGAGCTTTCCAAAAAATTTGAACTGCATTTGATATCAGGTGATAATGATTCAGAAAAGACGAAATTATTACCATACTTCAAAGATGAGAAGCATTTGCATTTTAATATGAGTCCTGAAGATAAACTCCAATATATCCAAAAGCTAAAAAAGGAGGGGAAAAAGGTCCTGATGATCGGTGACGGACTAAACGATGCAGGTGCCTTAAGTGAGAGCCAAACAGGCATTAGTATTGCCGATGATATTTTCCAGTTCTCTCCAGCTTGTGATGCCATCCTTGAATCCAGGCATTTTCATAAATTAAACACCTACATTGACTTCACATCCAGTGCAATGAAGGTAGTTATTGCCAGCTATATCATCTCATTTTTATATAATATTATAGGCCTTTCTTTTGCGGTTGGCGGATCACTCTCCCCAGTAATAGCAGCCATCCTGATGCCTATAAGTTCTGTATCAGTTGTTGCATTTGCTACTTTCAGTATATCATTCCTGGCAAAGAAGAAAAAAATTTCAATTGATAATTGATTCAGAATAAAGCCTATTTCAGGCTAAGATACATCTTATCTTCAGGTTTATATTGAATTTTTCTAAATAACAGTTCTGCCTTGTATTTAAGGTACAGTTGGATATTTTTGTATATAGAAATCAGCATATATTGAACATTGCATACTGTTATTTTCCTCATTATCATAGGTGTTATTGTTGCTGGAGGATTCCTGGCAGCATTTATTTGGGCTGTTCGTAGCGGTCAGTACGACGACGACTACAGTCCGGCTGTACGTATTTTATTTGATGAACCCATAAAGAAAGAGGAAAAGATAGATGAAGGAGAAAAAACCTCTAATAACAACCAAAAATAAGATTGCTCATGGAACCTGAAAAGTATTATTACGACAATAAGATCGTAAAACAATTTGCAATTGCTACCATATTTTGGGGAGTAATTGGATTACTCGTAGGCCTGCTTGCTGCTTTCGAGATTTTCATTCCTGCACTAAGTTTTAAACTGGATTTTCTAACCTTTGGCCGCGTACGACCCATTCATACCAATGCAGCGATATTCGCTTTTGTTGGAAATGGCATATTCACTGCAGTTTATTATTCCATGCAGCGGCTCTTAAAAACCCGCATGTATAGTGATCTTTTGAGTAAAATACACTACTGGGGCTGGCAGCTTATAATTGTTGCTGCTGCTATTACTCTGGCACTCGGTATTACCGTTAGTAAGGAGTATGCAGAATTGGAGTGGCCAATTGACATAGCAATTACACTCATCTGGGTTGTATTTGGAGTCAATATGTTTGGAACACTTATAAAAAGAAGGGTAAGTCATATATATGTTGCTATCTGGTTTTATATTGCTACCTGGGTAACTGTTGCCGTACTGCATATTGTTAACTCTTTCGAATTGCCAGTAAGCTTCTGGAAGAGTTACCCCCTCTATGCAGGTGTGCAGGATGCGCTGGTGCAATGGTGGTATGGACACAATGCAGTCGCATTCTTCCTGACTACCCCTTACCTTGGCCTAATGTACTATTTCATTCCTAAGGCAGCAAACAGGCCCATATATTCATATCGGCTGTCGATAATTCACTTCTGGTCACTTATATTCCTGTATATATGGGCAGGACCCCACCACCTTCTGTTTTCTACTCTGCCTGAGTGGGTTCAGTCACTAGGAGTTGTTTTCTCTATTATGCTGATTGCTCCCTCATGGGGAGGTATGATAAATGGTTTATTAACCTTAAGGGGTGCCTGGGACAAGGTCAGGGAAGATCCAATCCTTAAATTCTTTGTCGTAGGAGTTACAGCCTATGGAATGTCAACATTTGAGGGTCCGATGATGTCACTAAAATGGGTGAATGCCATCAGTCACTTTACTGATTGGACAATTGGACACGTTCATATTGGCGCTTTGGGCTGGAATGGCTTCCTAACATTTGGTATGCTTTACTGGCTAATTCCAAAACTCTTTAACACAAAATTATATTCAAAGAAGCTTGCTACCACCCATTTCTGGATAGCAACTCTGGGTATCTTGTTCTATGCGATTCCATTATATTTTGCAGGGATAACCCAGGCCTCTATGTGGAAGCAATTCACAGCGGAAGGATTTTTGGTTTACCCCAATTTCCTTGAAACAGTAACTCAGATTCTCCCGATGTACCACATCCGTGCATTAGGTGGTTCGTTGTATTATATCGGAGTTTTGCTCTGGGTATACAACCTGGTTAAAACAATAAAAGCCGGTAATTGTACAGCAAATGAAGAAGCGGAAGCTGTTCCGCTGGCAGTTCAGGGAAAAAGAGCCTCAAACGAAGGATGGCATCGCTTCCTGGAGAGAAAACCTATTCAGTTCCTTATTCTCGCTTTAATTGCCATTCTGATAGGTGGAATTGTTGAAATTGTACCCATGTATATTATTAAAACGAATGTCCCAACCATTGCCAGTGTAAAACCCTACACTCCTCTTGAGCTGCAAGGTCGAGATATTTATATTCAGGAGGGATGTTACAATTGTCACTCTCAAATGATTAGACCTTTCCGGTCGGAGACTGAAAGGTATGGTGAGTACTCAAAAGCGGGAGAAGGTGTGTATGATCATCCATTCCAGTACGGTTCGAAAAGGACTGGACCTGACCTGGCCAGGGAGGGAGTAAAAACCGGGAAAATATATAAACCTGACTCCTGGCATTACAATCATATGATGGATCCTCAGAAAATCAATGATAAATCGATAATGCCACCTTATCCTTGGTTGGCTAAGAGGGAAATAAATCTGAGACTCACAGGACCAAAGATCAGGGTTATGCAAAAACTAGGTGTCCCCTATCCTGAAGGCTATGATAAGACTGCAAACGATGATTTGTTAAAGCAGGCGGAAAAAATAGCTTCCGGACTTAAAACCGAAGGAATAGATATTATGCCTACCAGTCAATTGATAGCGTTAATTGCATATCTACAAAGACTTGGTACTGATATAAGTGTTGATACAAAATAATTTGGTGAGTATGTTTGCTTTAGTTATACAAAATAGTGAGCAGGTAACAGAACTGACGAAGTACCCTGTTATTGCTATGTTTCTTTTTCTATTCTTATTTATTGGCGTTACCATATATACGTTAACAGCGGATAAAAAAGATATGGAAAAATGGAGCGAAATTCCTTTGGACGATGCGGAAATCCCAAATCAAGAAAATTAAAAAACCTCATTTATGGACACAAATAAGGATAAAACTGACAATTTGCAGTCAACTGCACACGCCGAATACGACGAGATTACTCAGGAAAAATTAATTACCGATCATGAGTATGATGGTATTCGCGAACTGGATAATGATCTTCCACCCTGGTGGAAATACCTCTTCTATATATCAATTGTTTTTGCACTGGTTTTCTGGTTGGTATATCACGTATTTAATGTGGGTGACCACCAGGATGTTTTATATGAAAAAGAAATGGCAGCAGCGGCAGAAATGTATAAAAGTGCTGGTCCCAGCATTGATGCTGCCACGGCAGTAATAATTGATGATGATGCAGGGATGGCTGATGGAAAAGACACCTACGATAAAATCTGTTCTGTTTGTCATGGTAAATATGGTGAGGGCTTGATAGGCCCTAATTTTACAGATGAGTACTGGGTTCATGGAGGTACGATTGGCGATATGTTTACCTTGGTTATTTCAGGTGTACCAGAAAAAGGTATGGTATCCTATAAGGACCAGCTTTCACCCGAGAAGATTCAAAATGTGCTTAGCTATATTATAAGCATGGAGGGGACTGATCCATCCAATCAAAAAGCCCCTGAAGGAGATCGTTGGGTAAATGGCGAAAAAGTAGCAGAATAAGATATTTAAACAAACATCCTCACCCTTTCTTTTTCGGATTTCAGGAAGTTAATCTGCCGGGTAAGATGTATGTTGGCTCAAATTTTCTTTTTGAAAATGGAAAAACCAGAAGATAACAGCAGTTTTAGGGATAGGATGTCCACAGTTGGTGAAAAAGGCAATAGGATCTGGGTATATGCCAAAAAACCCAGAGGGAAACTTTACAATTACAGAAATCTTCTTGCTTATTCCCTCATTGCTTTCCTTTTTTTAGCTCCATTTATTAAAGTAGGTGGCGAGCAGCTGATCCTTTTAAATTTCATCGAACGGAAATTCGTACTTTTTGGAGTTATTTTTTGGCCACAGGATTTTCACCTCTTTGTGCTTTCAATGATTACCTTGATTGTATTCATTGTATTGTTTACGGTTATTTATGGTCGACTATTTTGCGGCTGGGTATGCCCTCAAACCATCTTTCTTGAATTTATTTTCAGGCCGATCGAATGGTTGATAGATGGAACACCACAGCAACAAAAGAAACTTAAGCAACAGAAGCTCAATGCAAGTAAAATCTTTAAAAGAGTTTTAAAGCATGGTATTTACTATCTGATTTCCTTTATAATAGCCCATATCTTTCTTTCCTATATTCTGGGCTCTACTGTTGTCTTCAATATTATAAGAGAAGGAATAGGGGCTCATATCGGTGGTTTTATAGGCTTACTTGTTTTTTCCTTTGTATTCTACTTTATTTTTACCTGGTTCAGAGAGCAGGTGTGTATTATTGCCTGTCCTTATGGAAGACTCCAGGGTGTTATGCTCGATAATAACAGCATGATAGTCGCTTACGATTATAAGAGAGGTGAACCAAGGGGACCAATAAAAGACAAAAATAATGGAGATTGTATCAATTGCCATAACTGTGTTTCCGTGTGTCCAACGGGTATTGATATTCGAAATGGAACACAATTGGAGTGTGTAAACTGTACTGCCTGTATTGATGCCTGCAATGCTGTGATGCCCAGGATTAATAAGCCCAAGGGACTTATTCGATTTGCATCGGAGACCTCTATTGCTGAAGGAACCAAACATAAATTAGATGCCAGGGCAAAAGCTTATTCAGTGGTTCTGGGGATTTTAATTGTATTTGTTGCCTACCTGTTTTCTGTGAGGGCTGATGTAGAAACGACTATTTTAAGAGCCCCGGGAACTCTATATCAGGATGCGGGGGATTCATATAGCAATTTATATACCATTGAATTTGTAAACAAAACTCGTATGGAAATCCCGATTAATGTGGAGATTTTATCGGAAGTAGGTGAAATACAAATGATTGGTCAGGAAATGATTGCAAAACGAGGAGAACTTACAAAGAGTATGTTCCTGGTACTTATAAAAAAGAACGAGTTATTCAATTCAAAAAATGAAATTCGTTTTGGTGTTTATTCTGAGGATGTGCTCATAGATGAAATTGAATCAACTTTTGTTGGGCCAAATAGCCTGGATAAATGAAAAGTCTAGAGTTTAGACCCCTGAATTGTGTAATTAGTGAAGAAATGACTGGAACTAAGTTTATATATTTTTAAAATCCATTATATTTAAAGAATTATTAACCCCTTAAACAAATAGTAAAATGTTAAATGAATTTAAGAAGTTTATTAGCAAAGGTAATGTTGTTGAAATGGCCGTAGGTCTGATCATGGCAGTATACTTTGGAGCCATCATTAAATCATTGGTGGACCATGTAATTATGCCACCCATTGGTATGTTGCTTGGGAATGTCGATTTCAGTGGACTTAAGTTTGTCTTACAGGAAGCCCAGGTTAATGGTGATACTGAAATTGCAGAAGTTGCCATTAGTTATGGTACATTCCTGAATACCATTATTACTTTCGTAATTGTTGCCTTTGCTATTTTCATGGTAGTAAAAGGATACAACAAAATGAAAGATAACATGGCGAAAGAAGAAGCAGCAGCACCAGCTGCACCTCCAAAGCCTACCAAGGAAGAGGAATTGCTGACTGAAATTAGAGATCTGCTTAAGAAATAACTGAAATTTCTTTTATACAAGTCGGTCTGAGTTAATTTTGTTCTAGAACTATTTTCCACTTATTACCCGGGTACTTTCATTTAAGTTCCCGGGTAAATATTATATAAATGTATAGGTATTCTTATTATCCATAATTGTTCAAATGAAGTTAAAATTTAGCTGGGGGACTGGTATTGCGATATTCATCGTACTCTTTATATGTTTCTATATAAGCCTTATGCTTATCACCAGGCAAAGACGATTTGACATGGTCTCAGACGAATATTATCCTGAAAGTATTGAATTTGAATCGAGGATAAAGAAAACCAGGAATGCGCAATCGCTGAAGGAAAAGGTTCAGATTAATATTAAGGGAGATAGCATTCAAATTGTTCTGCCAGACTGGGAATCTGGCTATAAAGCTACCGGGACAGCTTATTTTTACAGGCCAAACAATTCTCTTGAAGATATGTCAATTCCTTTAAGGGTAAATAAGCTGGGAGAACATGTCTTTAAAGCCAAGCAGTTGAAAACAGGTAGGTATATTGTTAAGATGAATTGGCAAATATCAGACATAGATTATTACGACGAAATTTCAATTTATATTCCCTGATTCATGGATCTTATTACCGCATTAACATTAGGGTTTATTGGTAGTTTCCATTGTATTGGAATGTGTGGCCCTATAGCCATTGCCCTGCCCCTACCAAAAGAAAATTGGACATATAAGCTTTCTGGTGTATTCCTATACAATATAGGAAGGGTAATTACATATGCTATTCTTGGTGCTATATTTGGCCTCCTTGGCAAAGGAATACAATTGGCTGGTTTTCAGCGTACCGTATCTATCCTTATGGGTGTTATTATGATATTATCCGTGCTATTCCCATTAATTTTTAAAAGCAGGATATCAATAGATAAGCTTTTCGGTGGATATGTTTCCAGGTTTATAATGGGATTCAAAAAGTTATTTAAAGTCCGTTCACTCTCTTCTCTTTTTGCAATCGGATTATTGAATGGCCTCCTTCCCTGCGGATTGGTATATATAGCAATAGCTGGTGCCATTAACACAAATGATGTTACAATGGGCGTTTTCTTTATGATTGCCTTTGGTCTGGCTACGGCACCTATGCTGGCCGTAGTAACCCTGGCAGGAAATATGATCAGTGCTCAACTTCGTTCAAAAGTTAACAAACTAATACCTTATGTTGTTATAGTAGTTGGCATCTTGTTCATTCTGCGCGGATTGTCACTCGGAATACCCTATGTAAGCCCAAAAGAGAAAATGCTGGAGCCACATGAAAAAATGAAAATGCAAAAGAATACCCAGTCTGAACTAATTTTTTCAAACTCAGATGTGAAATATTTCAATTTTGTAGTACTTTTGCCAGGTAAACACTGAGTATTAACCAAAAAAAGAAAAAATGAATAAGAAAGTCCAAAATTTAATGAGTGGAGTAGGCATTGTTTCTATTCTGTTCTTCTCGTCCTGTGGTGGTAGTGCACCGAAGGAAGAAGCTTCCAGTACTGCGGTTGTAGAAGAAACCGTACAGGTTGCTACCGAAACTGTTACTGAAACAGCATCTGCATCAGATGAGTTTGCTGCAGGAAAAAAGATTTATGATGAAAAATGTGTTGTTTGCCACCAGGCAGATGCAAAAGGATTGCCAGGTGCCTTTCCTCCTTTAGCTCAAGCTGATTATCTACTTGCTGACCCAATAAGAGGTATTGAGCAAACATTGAATGGTTCACATGAGGAAATGATTATAAATGGAGTTACCTACAATGCCCCTATGACGCCTCAGGTAGATACCAAAGAAGATGCCCTGGCTGTTATTAACTATGTGCTGAATAATTTCGGTAACGATGGTGGTGTTCTAACTATGGATGATATTAAAGATGTGGAAATTAAACCCCGAGATCAATAATATATATTCCTTAAGAAATCGAAAGCAATCCTCACCGGATTGCTTTTTTTATTTATAGATACAAAAAGGAATAGATTTTGGGAGGCTCCAAATAACTATTTTGATATTCATCTCACTTTTACAGTATTCTGCATTATTAATTATTTGGTATTTCCGAATATTATTCCTGCTTTTGCGCCACCTGGTAAGCAGCTATTAGCTCTCTCGCCACATTATAAAAATGCAATTTATCATATTCAATTGAATATTCTATTGTGTTTGAAAGCATAAGCAAATACTCCTGTTCTAGGCCCATGGTTTCCACACACATTTTTTTTGTAGACATCATCATACCAAAGCTCAGGCTATCCTTTCGCAATTCATAACTACCAGCATAGTTATTACATCCGGAATAACCTGCAACCCTTGACTCTTCATTCAGGAACTGAATGTACAGCTCCTTTTCATCACTTCCAATCTTTACTGGTTTATCATTCAGGCTAACCAGCTTCCAGTAGGTATTTTCAAGGGGAACACTTCCCTGTGAAAATTTGGCTGGGCCCTTTTCTACACTTCTTACCATAACTTCAATAGGATTATCATTCAAATTACCAAATGCCTCAATATGCTCTGTACTGGTAAACAAAAGTTGCTTATTATTCTTAATAACTGCTCGAACAACATATCTACCCTTTTTATTCAATTTTTTTGAATCATAATTCAATAAAATTTCAAACGGGGGTGCTCCTTCTACGGATACTGCTAAACTGGAAATTTCTTCAGCTACCACGTCCATTCTGGAGACATCGGCCAGTGCTACAGTAAGTTCAGAACCAGGGGGCAGCATTTTTCGTTCACGATAATAAACACTGATGTCAAGTGACTTGTTGCTTTTAGCTTCTTTTGATTTAAATCCCTGGCAATCAATAAATAGAAGGGATGATATAATGATAAAAACAAGTAGGAATCCTCTTTTGTGCATTATTTTGTGTTTTAAACATTCAGTATCCAAAAATCTTTAGCTTAGGATTGATCGGGTCCCTTAAACAACCAGTGATCTCTTTTAGCAAAATACGCGAACCCTAAGGTAGTAAAAAATGAGAAAATGGCATACACAAGAGCTGGCTTAGTCATTTCATTATTCTTTAAAATTGTAGCAGTGACCATTAAAGCCAGAGTAGTGTTCTGCAAACCTACCTCAATCCCAATCGTTACACTGCTATTTAGGTCCTTGGTTACATATCTGGATACCACATAACTAATTAATATAGCAAGTATGTGAATTCCAAGTGCATATGGCAAAATTGTTTTCACATCTTCTAAAGTTATCCCACTACCCCCTCCTTCCTCCGATGCAAAGAATTTAATACCAAACATGATTCCAAGCAGTATCACATTTATCCATTTCAATGGCTTCTGGATTTTTAGTGAAAGCTTGGTTAAATACCGGTTAAAAAGCAAACCAAGGAATACTGGAAGAAGAATAATGAGAATAATATCACCTGCTGTTTCCAGGAATGATAAGTGAACATTGCCCGAGTCGTGCATGAAATTCTGCAAGGCTATATTGGTAAACAAGGGAATGGTAACTAGTATCAGGAAGCTATTGATACTCGTAAGTGAAATGGATAGTGCCGTGTCTACTTTTGTAATATAGCTAATAAAGTTTGAAGTAGTCCCTCCCGGACATAGCGAAACTATAAATAAACCTACCTTAATAACCGGATCTAAATTGGAGAAATAAACAATAGTAAAAGCAAGTACGGGAAGAAACAACATCTGCAGGATCAAACCGAGGGCTATTCTTTTTGGGTTCAGAAATACATATTTGAAATCCTTGAATTCCAGTGAGGAACCAATGGTAAACATTATTAATGCTAAAACTATATCTATTAAGTAATTAACCAACATATCTATCAAAATTCAATTATTCCATTATTCTAATATTCAAGGTATCATTTCGCCCAATCAGGCATCTCATTTACATCAATACCCAACATGGGTCCAAGTAACAATATTCCAACTGTAAGAATAATTATTCCAAGAATATTTATGAAAAACCCCACTTTTGCCATATCCATTATTCGCAATCTCCCTGTTCCAAACAAAATGGCGTTAGGAGGCGTGGCAACGGGCATCATGAAAGCAAAGGAACTGGCCAGAGTGGCTGGCACCATCAAAAGTAAGGGATTTCGTCCAATGGCTTTGCCCAGAGCTGCTAGAATAGGCAATATCATTTCGGCCGTTGCTGTATTTGAAGTTAGCTCTGTAAGGAAAGTGATAAGCAAGCAGATACTCCCAATTAGCATGCCAGGAGAAAAAGATTCCAACCCCGACATTTGTACACCAAACCAATCGGAAAGGCCCGATTCCATGAACCCTCCGGCAAGTGCAAAACCACCCCCAAAAAGCAAAACGATATTCCAGGGGAGCCTTGAGGCAGTAGTCCAGTCCAAAATACGGGAATTGTTTTTATCGGGTAATATAAACAAAAATAGTGCAAGGCTGATAGCAACGGTACCATCATTAATATAATCTGCATTTGGAAACAAATTAGACCATCCAGGTATCACAAAGTTACCAAATTGAATGTTGGCCCGTGTTAACCACAATAGTACGAGACTGCAAAAAATGAAAAAGACCACTTTTTCCTCATAGCCCATTTTCCCAAGCTGTTGAAATTGTTGTCTAATAGTATTCCTGTCGATTTTAAAATCAGCCCTACAGAAAACAAAACTCAACAATAGCCACACTAAAAAAAGAAAAACTACCGATATGGGCAGAGCAAAGAAGAACCAGCTGGCAAAAGATATTTCAGGAGCATCGGGAAAGCTTATACTCAGGATCCTGGTGAAGGAAAGGTTAGGTGGTGTACCAACCAGGGTGGCTATTCCTCCAATACTGGCACTGTAAGCGATTCCCAGCAAAAGACCAATCGAATACTTTTCTACTTTTTTCTTCCCAAGAGTATCTTCCAGGTTAATAATTAGAGACAATGCGATAGGAACCATCATCATAGCAGTAGCCGTATTTGAAATCCACATGGATAGAAAAGCAGTAGCGATCATGAAACCCAATAATATTCTTCGTGGTTTGGTCCCAAAAATGAGCAGTGTAAACAAAGCTATTCGCTTATGGAGATTCCATTTCTCCATGGCTAAAGCAACCATAAAACCACCCAGGAAAAGAAAAATCACATGATTAAAATATAGGGCTGATACCTCTTTACCGTCCATCACTCCAAAAAGTGGAAAAAGAGCCACCGGGATTAAAGCTGTGACAGCAAGAGGAACTGTTTCGGTAATCCACCAGATGGCCATGAGAAGAGCTATTCCTGCCATATAGCCAACCCTTGGATTGGCCGGATCAGGATTGAAAAACACGAAAAAAATAATTGCCAAAACCGGGCCTAAAACAAAGCCGATTTTTTTTACTGAAGAATAACCAGAAGTTAAAAATCTGATCCTCATACTAACCCGGGTTTATGCAGACCAGAATGGCCATTGATTTGGATTGATATTTGAAATAGAAATAAAACAATAAATATAGCAGTCGAATGGGGCTAAACCAAATTATTCAAATAATTAATCTCATTGCCAGGCCTATTTGGGAAGTTATATTTTTCTTTTACTTTTGATAAACAATCTAACCAATATCTAAAAATCATGTCTAAACACATCGGGATTCTAACATCTGGAGGGGATACGCCGGGATTAAATGCGGCTATTCGGGCTGTTGGAAAAGCTTGTATCAATAAATATGGGATGCAAACAACAGGGTTTTTGGATGGTTTCAGGGGTTTAATGGAAAACAGGTCCATTCCACTCGGACCAAAAGCCCTTGCTGGAATTCTAACTATTGGTGGGACTTTCCTGGGTACCAGTAGAGAAAAACCATATAAAATGATGATTGGGAACAAGGTTCAGGATATGACAGATGCAATCGTTGAAAATTATTATAAAAATCACCTGGATTGTCTGGTTTGTTTAGGTGGTGGTGGAACACAGAAAAATGCTTACCATCTGGCCAAGCAAGGCCTGAATATTATTACCCTTCCGAAAACCATTGATAATGATGTTGGGATGACTGATATCACCTTTGGCTATGATACAGCTCTGGGAATAGCGGTTGAAGCCATTGACCGCCTCCATAGTACAGCGCACAGTCACCATCGTATAATTGTAGTAGAGATTATGGGGCATCGGGCTGGATGGCTTGCACTGGGAGCTGGAATATCAGGAGGGGCTGATGTAATATTGATTCCGGAAATACCCTATGATATAAATATTATTGCCGAGTCGATTACCCAAAGAAGCAGAAGCGGGAAATCTTTCAGTATAGTTGCAGTTGCAGAAGGAGCATTAACCAGGGAAGGAAACAGTAAAATAGAAGATGCAAAAAGACGTATAAACGAAGCCACTAAAAAGAAAGAGCGAACTGAAATCAAAAATGAACTAAGAAAACTCGATAAGGAATATACAGGTAACACGGTTTTCCTGGCTAAGAAACTGGAAAAAATGACCGGCCTTGAATCCAGAGTTACAATTCTTGGACATTTGCAGAGAGGTGGCTCTCCATCCGCAGCTGATAGACTTCTTGCTACCCGTCTGGGAACTGCATGTGCTCGATACATCAATGAGGAAAAGTATGGAAATATGGTAGCTGTTTCAGGTGATGAAACATGCCTGGTTCCTTTGCAAGATGTGGTAGGCAAACTAAAATCGGTTCCCCTTAACCATCCACTGATACAAAGTGCCAGAGAAGTTGGCACCTGCCTGGGTGATGGATTAGATTGATTCTTTACTTATTATTTGTCAATTCGAACGAAGTGAGACCTGTCTTCCAAGAGGCAGGAATCTGAAACATAGAACCCTCTTTTCTATAATAGATTTCTCGTCGTTTCCTCCTTGAAATGACATGGCAAATAAATGTGGTCTTAGCTTAATTGTCATTTCGAACAAAGTGAGAAATCTATAAAAAAATTTATAATGTAAGATTGAATTAAGGTGCAGACCAAAAAAAATTCATACATTTATAATGAGGAATTTGTTAATTAGATTCTATTCAGGATCCCCATTAACTATTAGACTTAACTAAAATCATATCAGCCTCTTAGAAAAATGAATGAGGGCGAAAATAAATTAGAAACCAGAGATACCGCAGTTGCAGGTAGTTTTTACTCAAGTCATCCTAACGAATTAAGAGCTACGCTAAAGGATTTATTTTCTCAGGCAAATAAGCTAAATTATAAAGGTGAAATTCGAGCTTTGATCTCACCACATGCAGGTTATGTTTTCTCCGGGAAAGTGGCTGCGGCCGGATTTGCACAACTAGATCCAGATAACGAATACCAACGAATTTTCGTAATTGGCTCCAGCCACCACACTGGGTTTTCAGGTGCTTCCATATATAGCCAGGGGCATTACCAGACTCCCCTGGGTGAAGTAGAGGTAGATTTGGAATTGACCAATCAACTTATAGAGGAGAACAATTGCTTTGTTTATAACTCCACAGCACATACCAGGGAACATTCTTTAGAGGTACAACTTCCTTTTCTTCAGTATTATCTCAAAAAACCTTTTAAAATAATACCCATTGTTCTGGGATCACAAAGTCCGGATATATCAAAAGAAATCGGGGAGGCACTCCTACCCTGGTTCATGCCAGGAAATCTCTTTGTGATCAGTACCGACCTTTCCCACTATCCAGCTTACAAGGATGCACAACAAGCTGACCGGCATGTTACCGAGGGAGTTTTATCGAACTCTCCGGATACATTCCTGAAATCTATCAGCGAAAATGACGATATGAATTATCCTGGTTTGCTAACCAGCATGTGTGGATGGCCATCAGTTCTAAGTCTTTTGTACATGACTGAAAAACTGGAGAAAATTGATTACATGGAGGTTCTGTATATGAACTCCGGAGATTCACAATATGGGGATCACAATCGGGTTGTAGGTTATGTGTCTATTATGGTTACAGATCAGAGCAAAAACGATGAAAAGGAATTTCTAAGTAAAAATGATAAGGAGTCCCTATTGAAAATTGCCCGTGAAACCATCAATCAAAAAATTCTTTCCAACAATCAAGCTAAATTCGAAACTGCTCATTTTTCAGAAGTTCTTCTTAACCCGGCCGGTGCTTTTGTCAGCCTACACACCCAGGAAGGAAAATTACGTGGATGCATTGGCAAATTCATGCCAGAAAAGCCCTTATATCAGGTTGTGAAGGATATGGCTATATCTTCTGCCTTACAAGATTATCGGTTTTCTCCACTTGCTAAAAGTGAAGTATCAGATATTGATATTGAAATTTCTGTCCTCACTCCTCTTAAAAGAATTCATTCCATTGAAGAGATTGAATTGGGTAAACATGGCATTTATATTCGAAAAGATGGCCGCTCAGGCACTTTCTTACCACAGGTAGCAACAAGTACAGGCTGGACTAAAGAAGAATTCCTGGGGCATTGTGCAGAGGATAAAGCTCAAATTGGATGGGATGGATGGAAAGATGCAGAATTATTTACCTACGAAGCCATCGTATTTTCCGAAAAAAAAATGGGAATCAAACATTGAAAATTGAAATGCTTAAATTTGAATTCTCAAACTAATCACTTCAAATCTACTTCAAATTGTAAGCTGGGTAAGTCCATTTTTTATTAATCGAATAACTTCCAGTATAAAATAAACTATATTATATAATGAAAAGTAAAATAATCACGAGTTTAATGCTCCTTGTCTTAGTGTTTTCAACTGTTGTCGGGCAGAAAGTAGATTTTTCTTCAGCTGCTGTATTAATTTCCCCTGATATAAAACCAGAAGTTCAGAAATCAGCCTACCGGGTTCTTGATGAAGAAATTTATGATAGAACCGGGATAAAACTGAATCAGGCTGAGAACTGGAAAAATTCAGGTAAAACCGTAATAGCCCTGACTCTAAGTCATTCAAAGAAATTATTTGGAAAAGCTGTTCCAGTCAGGGATGTAAAAGAATATCCTGAATATAAATCTGAAGGGTTCAGAATCTTCAAGGAGAATTCCGGTGAAAATGTAATTCTTTGGATAATTGGAGCGGATTCAAGGGCCGTAATATTTGGCATTGGAGAGCTTCTTCGCACCGCAACATTATCGCAGGACAGGTTCATATTAAGTGAGCTCCTGGATTTCTCAAGCTCCCCTGAATATCCACTTCGTGGACATCAATTGGGATATCGAAATACAGCCAATTCTTATGATGCCTGGAGTATAGAACAGTATGACCAATATATTCGGGATCTGGTAATCTTTGGAACCAATGCCATTGAAAATATACCCCTGGGGGGAAATGGGGATGAAAGTGTGCTTATGAAGGAACCCCGGAAAGTAATGAATGTTGCGATGAGTAATATTTGTAATAACTATGATATAGATTACTGGGTGTGGACACCGGCAACCATCGACTTGCATAATGATTCACTGAGGCAGATAGAAATAAAGAAACATGAGGTTTTTTATAAGGACTGCCCGAGGCTAAATGATGTTTTCTTCCCCGGTGGTGATCCAGGTCATAACCACCCAAGTGATGTTATGCCGTTTTTAAAGGAATTACAATCAAGGTTAGTGAAGTATCATCCTGATGCTGGAATGTGGATTTCCCTCCAGGGATTCAGCCAGGAACAAATTGATTATTTCTATACCTATTTAAAGCAGGAAAAGCCAGATTGGTTGCGTGGTGTTGTATCCGGGCCCAGCAGTCCTTCTATCTCGGAAACCCGTTTCCGACTTCCTCAGCAATACAAGCATCGACACTATCCAGATATAACACACAATGTACGATGTGATTACCCTGCCTTTGATTTTGACCAGGCTTTTGCATTGACTATTGGCAGGGAGGGTATAAATCCGCAGCCAGTGTATTATGCAAAAATACACAGCAATTATGCCCAGTTTACAGATGGTTTTGTCTCTTATTCTGATGGTTGCCATGATGATGTGAATAAAGTAATCTGGAGTCAGCGCGGATGGAATCCTGACAAAAATGTACGAGACATTTTGATTGAGTATTCCCGGTTTTTCTTTGGTTCTGAAGTAGAATCAAGTGCTTCAGATGGCATCCTGGCGCTGGAAAATAACTGGATAGGTCCCCTGGTTGACAATGGAAGTGTGGAAACTACTTTTGCCTATTGGAATAATTTAAACGAAAATCACCCGGAGCTTTCCGATAACTGGAGATGGATCATGCTGCAATTGAGGGCCAATTATGATACCTACATACAGCGAAGGCAAATAAATGAGAAAAACCTGGAAATAGAAGCAAATGAAATCCTGGAACATATTGATAAGCTGGGCATAAAAGCAGCAATGACAAAATCGCTGGAGAAAATTAATGAAGTAGAATTTAAACCCATTTCTTCTAATATAAAATTAAAAATTGAAAACTACTGCGCTGACCTCTTCAATCTGATTGGGCTGCAAACCAGCGTAGAGCTTTATCAGGCCAGTAATTCACAGCGAGGTTGTATTTTAGATTTTGTAGATTACCCCCTGAATAATCGTTGGTGGTATGCCGATGAGTTTAAGAAGATTCAGCAACTCGAAACTGAGGAAGAGAAAAAAGACAGACTTGAGACAATCAGAACATGGGAAAACCCGGGTACGGGAAGCTATTATGACGATGTTTCCAATATTGCTAAAAGTCCCCATGTGACCACAACGGTTTATGATGCCGTTGATTTTGGTTGGTGGGATTCGGGTTATAGTCGCATGCGGCTTTCCTCCCAGGTGTATCAAAACGATCCCAAACTTGAATACAAGAATCTTGACCCAAATGCTCGCTATTTTGTGAGAGTAAGCGGCTATGGGGATGCCCTTTTGCGGATTGATGGCCATAGAATGGAACCTATACTATACAATAAGGAAGTAGAGCAATTTAAAGAGTTTATTGTGCCCCGGCAACTGGTCGGAGATGGAAAGATTAGTCTTAGCTTTGACAGACCGGAGGAATCACATATACGGTGGAAGTTTTATTCAAGAATATCCGATGTTTGGTTAATAAAAAGATAAGAGACACCTACTATGAAATATTTGAATTGGATTATTGTTGCAATTGCTTTTATAGGCACAAATGGATGCAATGATCAGGATAAACCCACTACCATAGATCAAGCTTTCTATGAAGATATACCCTATTTGCAGGATTATGCCATCAAATACTATTTTGAAAAGGAGGATAAAATAGCAATGAAGGTTTATCGTGACCGGAATGGTGTTACCCAGGTTTTAGCATCTGACGGATTGTATGTTCCTGTAAATGGACATTTTCAGTTTCCTGGCACCCTTAAAATGGATAAGCGGTATCGACCCATGCCAGATAAAAACATAAAAGATTTCGCAATTCTCGAAAATCAATTTGTATACCTTGATGATAAAGCAGTTTTTAGCAATGCATGGGCCGGAAAGCTTTTCTCAAGGCATTCTATACCAAATGCTGAGTGGGTTTGTGCTGGAGAAAACTTTGATTTCTTAATCTCAGACGGAACAAAGCTTGCTTATATAAAAGATTCAAAGCAGATTTGGGATACAGATTTGATAGATGATAAGGTCCTTTCCATAAAATACAACAATCATTCAGGACAGTATCTTATTCTGGGTAGTAATGGCCTTCATTCGTTTTCTCCTGATATACATAAGTTTGTTAAGGTATTCAGTGGAGCTGAATTCACCTGTTTTGAACCAATTCAGAATGGAAAGGAAATTGTCATAGGGACTACTGATGGATATCTTATCATTAATTCTGATGGAAAACGTCTAAATGAGCTAGATAAAATGCTTCCCTGTACAAACCTGACTACTGTAAAAGAAATAGATAAGCGCTTGTGGTTTGGATCTTCTGAAGGAGCGTTTATGCTTTGCGAAGACGGCAAATTCAATTACTACTCTGGTGAACGATGGTTGCCAGGAAATCAGGTAATTCATATTGAGAATGGACCAGATAACTCGGTATGGATACTTACAAACAAAGGGCTTGGACAGATATGTTTTAAAGAAATGACTCTGGAAGACAAAGCAATGATGTTTGAAAAAGATGTTCGGCAAAGCAAAATCAGGTATGGGATAGCTGTAGACGCTAGCAGACTGGAAGATCATGATTTATCAACGGCCGAAAACAAACCAGCGGATAGTGATAATCTTTGGACCAGTATGTATCTTGGAAGTCAATTATTTCGTTACCTGGCAACCGATTCAGAAGAGGCAAAACAAAACTGCTATGAAGCATTCGAAGCCCTGGAAAGATTTCATAATATAAATAACATCAAAGGCTTATTTGGACGTTCCATCGAAAGAAAAGGATACGAGGCATTCAAAAAATCCTATAGAACCTATGTAGAAGATTACTGGTATGAAGGTTATAACGGAACCATAGCCTGGCATCACGCCGACGACGAGTGGGACTGGAAAGCCCATGCCAGCAGTGATCAAACAGTGGGGCAGATTTTTGCTATGACACTTATTGCTGAATATATTGATGATGATGAATGGAGGAATCGGGCCATTACAATACTGGATAATCTGATGACTTACATTGTTGAAAATGATATGTGTCTTATCGATACAAATGGAAAGCCAACACTCTGGGGCCGATGGAATCCGGAGTATGTGAATCGTTTCCCGACTATGGTTGGGGACAGAAGAATCTGCTCGTCAAATATTGTGGCATTTTTACAAGCCGCATATAAATTTACAGGTAAAGAAACGTTTAAGGAAAAGGCGCTTGAACTTATGAATGAAAATGGATATTTTGAAAACCTCATGCGCCCGATTAGTGAAATTGGTCAGGCACCTGAAGATGCTGATGGCTGGAGCAGAATGCTTTCAGAAGAATGGAACCATTCAGACGATGAGATGTATTTCCTGGCCTATTGGCAATTATTCCCATATGCCTTGAACGACACTTTGAAAGAGCATTTTAGTGATGCAATTCAAGACCATTGGAATATATTACGTCCAGAAAAGAATCCTCTTTGGAATTTTTGTTATGCCATGACCGGAGCCTCAGAATTTGATTTGGAAGAATCAGTATGGACCCTTAAAGAATGGCCACTTGATATGATTCAGTTTAAAGCAGAAAATAGTCATCGAAAGGATATTGTATTGATAGAACCAAACTTTATGGGGCAGACTACCACTGAAGTTTTACCGCCGGATGAACGTCCCGAGCTAAAGCATAATCGTAGCTCTTTCAAACTGGATACAGGAGATCGGCAAAGCGAGCTCAGTGCAGGTGATACCTATTTACTTCCTTACTGGATGGGAAGGTATCTGGGAGTTATTAGTGAACCAAAAAATAAATAGCAGATGAAGCTTTTTTGTTCTATAATCCTGATACTTTCATTGTTTATTTTTTCTGAATGCAGTCCAGAAAATGAAGTAAAAACCATACGGATTGGAATGTGTTCGGATGTACATCTTCCAACTATGCATGATTCCGAATTCCGGATTAAGTCATTTATTGACAGCATGATAATTGCAAAACCAGATTTCATTATTGAGCTTGGAGATTTTGGAACTCCCGCCGTGGAGTATGCTCCATATTTTTCAATATGGGAGTCCTTTCCGGGAATGAAATACCATGTAATTGGCAACCATGAAATGGATGGAGGTACTTCACTAGAGGAAGCTTTAGCCTACAGAAAAATGAAGAGTTCGTACTATTCCTTCTCCATGAATGGATTTACATTTATTGTGCTGGATGGAAACGATAAGAAACAGGCAGCAGTGAAAGGCTATCAATCATACATTGGAAACGCACGTAATGCCTGGCATGAACGTGTCGATGGTTTCAAAGCCGGTGCTGATGATTATCTTGGCAAACCCTTTCACGTTGAAGAACTATTAGCCAGAATCAGCGCTTTACTTCATCGATCATGCCTGCAGGCTGGCGGAAAACTTCAAACTG
>RCNC010000497.1_pt1 | contig 25159 bp, 20 predicted proteins | sample 2041301 | NCBI WGS metagenome assembly RCNC01 (sample SAMN09708231, study PRJNA481090) | Marine sediment metagenome, whole genome shotgun sequencing project. | biome: marine sediment; feature: ocean; material: sediment; isolation source: Sewage treatment plant 13A marine sediment (STP13A) ... | reverse complement strand
CCAGAGCTTGAATCCGTGTTGCTGGAGCTCTCACCTGCGTTTAAAAAGCTGAAAAATCCTGTGCTTCGAAAAACTGTTGGAAAAGTCGCCACTCTCCAGCAAGCAGCTTCCCTTGGGAACATCCCGGTGACTGAGGTCATCAATACACTCCGGACGGAAGTAGGACAACAACTTTTTGAAGGTGTGGACTCCAACGATGAGATAAATTATAAGCAGCCAGGGTGGTATGATCCCGATAAGGTGTCGGTCTCCTTCAATGCCTCACCACTGATTGACTCCGGTGAGAATCCCATGCAGGAGGTGTTGGCTCAGCTGGAAAAGACCAATTCGGGTGAGATCTTTTTGCTCACCACTCCCTTCGTTCCCGCACCCATAATCGAACTAATTAGCAAAAAAGGATATAGCCACTACTGCATTACTTCCAATGAGGGTCAGTGCTCCACCTATTTCACTATTCCAGCGTCCTGAAATACTCCAGGATCTTCCTGGCTTCATCCTGTGTGAGGCTTTGATTGGCCATCGGGGCCAGGTATCTTTTAAGGAGTTCCATTGCTACCGGATCTTCTTTTACCATCTTTTCAGGATCAAGGATCATGTTCATGATCCACGCGGGATTTCGCCTGTCAAGTACTCCGCTGGGAGCAGGTCCAACATATTTTTTAGTAGGTTTATGGCAAGAGGAACACTTGGACTTAAACAGGGCTACACCTTCAGTTACCCAGGCCTGATTTAGAGCGCCGAGAGTTATACTTGATACCGGACCCACGCCATTGCTTCTTTCAAAATCGCTTGCGACTCTGGCTTCAAAATCCTCATATGATTCGGAAAGTGCTGGATTGGCACCCGCCAGGGTCCTGGCCCCCAGCTCCTGGCCCTGAAGCTTCACCTTCACATACTCGATTATTTTCCAGCGATCCTTTTCAGAAAGGGTAGCGCCATAGGATCCCATCAGCCCGTACCCCACGGTTACCACATGAAATAGCTCTCCCCTTGAAGCTTTCACCAACCGTTCGTCAGTAAGATTTCCTACTTTTACTGTGGCCGGAAATTTCTTGCTTGTTATCAGGAAGCCATCTCCCTTACCCGATTCGCCATGACAGTTAGAACAGAATGCAGTGTATAACTTCTTCCCTTCAAATACACTCTTCATGATCATCGGTTCACGGCTAAGCAGCGTTTGACCGGCAAGCAGCCGGTTCTCCGGAAAAACGGAATACCTGAAAGCCACCTGGTTTCTGGGCATTGTACCATACACAGGCACCTGATTGGTAAGGCTGTCTCTGAATACCGGGTTCTCGGAGTAGGCATCGTAGGCCTGGGAGTAGACCATATCTGGCATGAAATCATACCCGGGCATATCCCGGTGTCGATCGCACGACATCACTACCATACAGGACAGGAGTACCACCGCTGCTCTTCTATTCAGTACCTTTCTCATAATCTTCATTTTTCAAATAGGATGCTTATGTATCAGGATTCAAAATGTAAACTTTCTTCCAGGAACGGATCCTTTTTCACCAGTAGGGGTTTTGAGGCAAGTGCGCGTAAAACCACAAATAGGAATAAGCCAGCATAAAAAAGTGTCATCGTAATTTCAAGTACACCTATGCCAGCATGTTCACCTGCGGCTCCGGGCATAATCATTTGATAATAATCGATCCAGTGTCCTATGAGGACCACTCCGGCGACTCCTGCCAGCCAATTCAACTTTTTCTTTAGGTCTAATTTCATCAGCCCGAAAAACGGAATAACAAAGTTCAATCCCAGATTCAGAAAAAACAGCAATTCGAAGTCCTCTCGCCGCTGGACAAAATAGATGGTTTCTTCAGGAATATGACCATACCAGATAAGCAGGTATTGAGAGAACCACAGATAGGTCCAGAATATGCTGAAGGCGAACAGCAATTTTCCCAGGTCATGTATGTGATCCACCCGGATAACAGCCAGGTAGCCTGCTCTTTTCAAAAACCATATCAGAAGGATCATAAAGGCGAGTGAGCTTACAAACATCCCGATAAAAACATACCAGCCGAAAATTGTGCTGTACCAGTGTGCATCAATGGACATGATCCAGTCCCAACTGCTGGTTGAGACCGTAATGGCAAAAAACACCAGGAATAAGCCGGCAAAAATCTTTCTTCGATTATGAAATCTGATATCTCCAGAATCCATCAATGCATCCGTCTGTTTCTTCATTCCCCGTGTCAGTACGATCCATCCAGCAAAATAGAGCACCATTCTGATGAAAAAGAAGGGCAGGTTTAACCATGCAGATTTTGCTTCCAGCACAGGATCGTGCAGGTCAGAATGTGACCAATGGTAAAGGTCTTTCATGCCAAAGAATAAAAGTGCCATCAGCAGAAATGCCACAGGTAAAAATGAGGTGAGTGCCTCCGGAATACGTTGTAGTGCAGTATGCCAACCAGACAAAGCGATCCTGTGGGCCGCCAGGAAGAAAGCTCCGCCAAGGGCGATACCAAGGAACAGCTGGTTGTTAAGCAGCACATTTGCCCATATTCTAGATGAATCAGGTTTGAATATAAAAATGGAAGCAGCAGTTAGCAGTAAACCGGTTGTAGCGGCAATGGCTAAAATGTTGCGTACCCTATTTGTCAATGTATATTGCTCGTCCATATCTGGTGGTTTTCTTATTACACAATTTCGACATTGCTTATACCCGATAGCAATGAATTCAAGCTGCTCCGCGTGGATTCTTCATTTTCAGCAACATCAACCAGGATAACAAATCTGTCATCTGTAATGCGATCATGTATGGGTTCGAATTTCTTCCTTGGTATAAATCTGGATCTGATGAAAAGTGCGCTTACCACACCGATCGCTGTAAAAAGTACTGTCAGCTCAAATGTGACGGGAATAAAGGAGGGTACTGACAGGTATGGCTTTCCTCCAAATACCAGTGGATAATCAACTGTAAAGATCCAGGCCTGGAAAAAGAATCCAAACAATCCGCCAATGGCACCACATATAAATCCGACTATCGGTATCCGGGATCGCTTCATCTTCAAGGCCTTATCGAGACCATGCACCGGAAAGGGTGTTAATACATCCTGGATACTCTGATCACTCTCCTGGATTTTATGAACGGCCTGCAACATAGGCACTTCATCGTCAAATACAACAGTTATGTATTTCTTATTTTTCATTTTTCGTGTCTTTTGGAGTGGTTTTTTCACCTGAACTCTTTAAAACAGATTTCACCTCGGATATGGCGATTACAGGGAACACACGGATAAACAGGAAGAAGGCAGTAAAGAACAATCCCAGTGTACCAATGAAGAGTCCAACTTCAACTATTGTGGGTTTATACATGGTCCAGCTTGATGTCAGATAATCCCTGTGCAGGGAGGTAACCACAATAACAAAGCGCTCGAACCACATGCCTATATTGATCACAATAGACAAACAGAAGGTAAATGCCAGGTTGGTCCTGAGTTTTTTGATCCATAACAATTGGGGAGAGATGACATTTGCCGTCATCATGATCCAGTAAGCCCACCAGTAGGGTCCGGTAGCTCTGTTTAGGAGTGCAAAATGCTCATATTCAACTCCAGAATACCAGGATATAAAAAGCTCTGTCAGGTAGGCCAGTCCAACAATGGAGCCTGTGGCGATGATAATCTTATTCATGGACTCCACGTGTCCTACCGTTATATAGTCCTCCAGGTGCAATGCTTTGCGAGTAATGATCATCAGGGTAAGGACCATGGCAAAACCGGAAAATATGGCCCCGGCCACAAAATAGGGTGGGAAGATGGTGGTATGCCATCCGGGAACAATGGAGGTGGCAAAGTCCATACTCACAATACTATGAACAGATAATACCAGTGGGGCTGCAAGTGCTGCCAGAATCAGGGAGACAACCTCATGCCTGTGCCAGTGGCGTGCAGAACCTTTCCATCCAAAACTCAATACATTGTATATGGTCTTTTTGAATCTTGATTTTATCTTATCCCGTACGGTTCCAATATCCGGAATAAGACCTACATACCAGAATATCAGTGAAACGGAAAAGTAAGTAGAGATTGCAAATACATCCCACACAAGTGGTGAGTTGAAGTTCACCCAGAGTCCCCTGAGATTCGGATAGGGAAAAATAAAAAATGCAAGCAGCGGCCTTCCCATATGAATGATAGGAAACAACATAGCACAGATCACAGCAAAAATGGTCATGGCTTCCGCCGAACGATTAATACTTGTTCTCCATTTCTGTCTGAACAACAACAGGATAGCCGAGATGAACGTTCCGGCATGGCCGATCCCGATCCACCATACAAAGTTGGTGATTCCCCAACCCCATCCAACGGTCCGGTTGAGACCCCATGTTCCGATTCCATGCCAAATGGTCCAGAAGATCATGAAGGCACCAAACAACAGGGCTGAGCCGGATAAAGATATTCCCAGGTACCAGACCTTCCCGGGCCGGTTTATCATGGGCCTGAGGATATCTTCTGTGACATCCTTGTAGGTCTTTTTTCCTTTAATTAAAGGGACTCTGATTGGCGATTGCAGCATATTTCAGGTTTTTTAAAGACTATGTATTTCGGATCTTGGTCAGATAATGAACGGAAGGTTTGGTGTATATCTCCTCCAGAAGATTATAGCGCCTTCCACTGGCTATCAGCTTACTGATCTCGCTGGAGGGATCATTCATGTCTCCAAATATGATTGAATTTGCCGGACAGGATTGAGAGCAGGCGGTCTGCATCTCATCATCTTCTAAGGCCCTGCTTTCGGCTTTGGCTTTCAGTTTTGCAGACTGGATTCGCTGAACGCACATGGAGCATTTTTCTATAACCCCCTGGGAACGAACGGTCACATCCGGATTCAGCACCATTCTTCTAAGATCCTGGGTCATACCGGCTGAATCTCTCAGGTTTCCGCTAAGAGTCCCTGCTTCAGTATAATTGAACCAGTTGAATCTTCTTACCTTGTAAGGACAGTTATTATTGCAGTAACGGGTTCCGATGCAGCGGTTATAAACCATCTGGTTCAGTCCTTCTGAACTCTGATTGGTGGCCGCCACTGGGCATACATTCTCACAGGGGGCATTATCACAATGCTGGCACATAACCGGCTGAAATACAACCTGTGGATCATTCTCATCTCCGCTGAAATACCTGTCGATCCTCATCCAGTGCATTTCATGTACCCTTGTTACCTCCTCTTTTCCCACAACAGGAATATTATTCTCTGCCTGGCATGATATCACACAATTGGCACACCCGGTGCAAGTACTCAGATCGATGGCCATCCCCCAGTGATGATTGGGAAACTCACGTTCCGGATACAAACTTTCGGAATGCTCCTTGAAATGCGTGTGCTCCTCATTTCCTGAAGCTGGGTCATCAGTATAGGATCCAAGATCCGATTCACGGACAAACGCACGGCCCTCCATGGTATGATGGGTCTGTGTCTGGGCCAGCTGCTCACTGTTACCTGTGGGCACAATTTCATCAACCACACCCCAGAACATGGTATTGCCATCCTTTCCCGAAGTTAATGGCCATACATCAGTTCCCACTTCTAAGCCAACAACCCCGCAAATCCTGCGGCCATATCCAAGAGCAATTCCAATTGTTCCATACGCCTGCCCCGGTTGAATGGAAACTGGGATCTCAGCACCATTAATCCTGACGACATCTCCAGATGTTAGCCCCAGCTCCCTGGCCTGTTCCGGAGAAACAGAAGCCACGTTATCCCAACAGATCCTGGTCAGAGGGTCGGGCAGTTCCTGCAACCAAGGATTATTTGCCTGTCTGCCAACACCCAGTATAAGACTTTCGTTGAGCACCACCTCTGTGATACCATCTCCAGAACCTTCACTTATTCCAAAGGAGGAAGGATCGAATATGCCTATTGCCGTCTCGCTGTCCGGACTGGAGTCGGAGGTAGGAGTTTCAGTAGTGCCAGATTCAGGAATGGCTGGTTCGGAAATTGCAGGTTCAAATACACCTCTCTGAAGAATATGGTCGAAGAAGGCGTCAGGGTTGAAATGCTCAGTCTGCAAAGGCATGAACTTTTCTGCCCATGTAGCATTCATGAAATCATAAAAGGTCTGGTCGGAACCGGACCATTTGAGTAATGATTCCTGGAACTGTCGCGTATCAAATATGGGCTGAATTGCAGGTTGAGCCAGGCTGTATTTGAACTTTTTTGGTTCTGCATCATTCCAGCTCTCCAGATAGTGGTTGTCGGGACACACATACCTTGCCAGTTTACTGGTCTCGTCGGGTGTGTGGCTCAAAGAGACGGTCAGTCCAACCTTTTCAACTCCCTGAACAAATTCATCTGCATCGTGCCGTGAAAATGCTGGATTAACATTGTAGGTAAGAAGGGCATCAATTTCACCGGCCTTCATTCTGCGGATCAGGTCATTCATGTCAGAATCCCTGCCCTGGTAGGTCATAAGCGGTGAGTCCCATTGTACTGTTTGGCCCATATTTCCGAGTACCCTGTTTATCTCGCACACTATCTGTTGAATCCCAACATCATTGGAGGAGGATACAACCAGGGACTTTCCTTTCGCCTTAAGTAATTTATCACTGACTTCTTTTACATCCACCGGCGATTCAGGAGCCATCACGTTTCTTTGTTCTACTGCTCCTGCAACCGCCTTATAAATATTAAGCAAAACAGCTCCCTCCTGAGAAGGTTTTATCTGTATTCTCCTGTCGGCATTGCTCCCGGTAAGGCTCAGGTTTGATTCAATCTGGATCAGATGGTTCATCTCTTTATCCGGATTCCGTCTGGAAGAGAATTGCTTGGTATATTCAACGGGAGATAGCCAAGTCCCAAGGAAATCTGCACCCACGCTGACAATCACATCGGCGAGATCGAACCTGTAGTCAGGAACCAACTCTTTTCCAAAGCGTAGCCTGTTGGCTTCCCTGATTGCCGATGCGGAAATGGCGTCGTATGGGATCCACTCTGTCCCCGGATAATTTGCTTTAAATGTCTCGATAACTGCTTCTGTTGAGGGACTAAAGATGGAAGGAGTAAGCAGTACAATACTCCCACCGTCTTCTGAGATTTGCCTCAGCGCCTCCATAATCTCGGCATCAGCCGAATCCCATTCAACAATAGCTCCCTCTTTTTGTGGAGCCTGGTACCTGCTGGTATCGTAAAGTTCCATAATGGAAGCCTGCACCCTTGCACTGGTGCCTCCCCTGGTAACATCCGATTCGGGATTTCCTTCGATCTTTATGGGACGTCCTTCCCTGGTCTTTACCACAATGCTGCAATAATCGGAACCATTGATGAAAGATGATGCATAGAAATTTGCCTCCCCCGGTGTGATCTCATATGGAGCCACAACATAGGGCACTACCTTTCGGACTTTCGACTGGCAGGAAGCCATTGCTGTAATAGCAAAGCTGAAACCCGCCAGTTTGAGAAAATCTCTCCGTGATGCTGAACCATCGCTCTTCAGATCTTCAAACATCGATAACAATGCATTGTTTCCCTTAAGGGGTACATCCGGCATTTGAGCTGGTCCGCTGCCATCTTTGGCATTAATATCTTTCCAGTATTTCTTCATTCGTTCAAAATTTTTCCAGTTAAGAACTTAATAGTGACAGACACTGCATTCCCTGCCGTTGATATCTGAAACCATAATGCTGTCGATCCTGCCGGTTAAGAGAGAATCATTCCAAACAGGATAATAGGTTTTATAATAGTCGTTTGAGAAATCAACTTTTGTCTCATCATGGCACTTGATACACCATCCCATTGAGAGATCTTCAACCTGTTTTACAATGTGCATTGTTTCAACCTCCCCGTGGCAGGTAATACACTCTACTTCGCCAATGGTGACATGCTGCATATGATTGAAATAGGTAAAGTCAGGCAGATTGTGAATTCGAATCCAGCGAATTGCCACACTGTCTTCGGCTGCCTGGAGTACTTTTCTAATCTCAAATTTTCCTGTGCGTGTCCCCTCCTGCTGATGTTTATGGCAATTCATGCAAAGGCTCACAGGAGGCACCCCGGCATTCCTTCCTTTTAGAACGCCCGGATGACAGTAATTGCAATCAATCTTGTTATCAGTTGCATGAATGATGTGTGAAAATTTTATGGGCTGGACAGGAGCATAATTTTTTGACAGATTGAAGCCCAGTGCATCCTGCACAATGATCACCAGGATTACTCCCCATGCTGCAAGCCCCAGAATCCGACGGGCAAGCTTTGGAAGTTTCCTGAGGCGGTTCTTCTCAATCCTTAAAAGGATAAGAAAGACAAACATGCCAATGAACAGGAACATTTTCCACTTTAAAGGTGCTGAGGGAATGAAAGGAAAGGCTTGCAGATGCTCCAGATATGCAATCATTTCTCTTTCCTGCTCACCTGCCAGCTCGATTTCGGCATGAACCTTTTTCATCAACTCACCCTCGGGTCCGGAAAAGTATTTTCCCATCCCCTCCTCCTTATATATGGCCACACGACCAGCCAGATCCATGGCCGAAGGATTCCAGTTGATGGTGTCAGGTTCGGAGAAATAGTGGCACTCCACACAGCTTTCCCCATTGGCATTGACAATCTCCTGGAAACTCTTTTCTCCTGCCCTGAAATCGCCGGGATCTCCTGGTGAATCCTGACCCGCCAAAGGACCCTGGAGCAGGAGCATCATCAAAACCATCATGTTGAGTTTTCGAATATGTACCATAGGTCTGAGGTATTTATCTGTCATTTTAAAAATCTTTTTTGTTCGCGATCCTGACCATCATAAATGAGGGTATGCCAATCCAGCACAACATGCTGAATATGGTAATGGCGATGCCGGTGGCAGAGCCAAAGAACTTCATGAAAAGTGCGCCGGTATATCCCATGAGCGCCGCGATATCCAGCCCGAGCATGATCATAACCCTAGAAAGATCAATGGGGTTCAGAAAGGTCAGGACGATAGCCAGGGAGTCGGTGGGATACTCTTTAAATACGATCATCAGGATCAGAATCAGACCGTCGTAAAGGACCGCCAGAAAAAACCAGATGAACAAGGAAATTCCAAAACCAAGTATCTTATTCTCATGCTTCAATGCTGTTGCGTATGCAATGGCCGACATACTAAAACTCAAACCAACCCCAGCCAAAAGGATCAACAAGAAATCGAGCAGGTGCTCTGAGGCAAAAATCCCTTTTATTATAAATGGGATCAAGATCCCAGCAACAAAACTGATGGAAAGGGAGAGGGCGAGTCCTGTATACTGACCCAGGATAAGTGACCTTCTTCTGACCGGTTGAGCGAGCAACAGCTCTGTAAACTCCCTGGAGTTATAATAGTAGATGGCTCCGAATATTATTGAGACCAGTGGGATCAGGACCAGAACAATGTTCATCATGCTGACAATGGATTTGGTCATGTCGGCGCTGAAATACAAAATGGCACTGGTCACTACCAGGAAAAACACAAAATAGAGGATAGTCCAGTAACTCTGGATGAGATCCACAAAACTGTATTTAATAAACTTTCTCATTTCCCGTTCCTGTCAACCAAAATGGATATTGCATTTTCCAGTGAGGTGCTTGCTGTTTTGCTGTATATCTCTTTTAGTCCACCTTTAAATATGATCCTACCCTCCATCAGAAGGATAATGCGGTCTGACAACTCCTCCACCAGGTTCATGATGTGTGTGGTGTAGATAATTATCTTCCCTTGCTGTCTCTTCTCTGAAATAATTTTCCTGAACTTCGCCAGTGAGACCGGATCGAGGCTAACAGTCGGTTCATCTAAAATCAGGTAAGGTGTATCAAAGAGGAATCCCAGGATCATATTTACCTTCTGCCGGGTACCACCTGACAGGTTTCTCAATCTCTTTCGCATATCAGGTTCAATCTGGAACAGCTTGACCAGTTCGCTTTCATCCGCCTCCTCGTTCCTTATATCTTTGATGAGCCGAATCAGTTCATACACCCTCAGGTTGTCTGGAAACTTTGCTATCTGTGGAAGATAGGATAACTCGCTCCGGTAGGTATGTGTGCCAGCCACACTAATTCCATTCACACTGATATCACCCTGTCTGGGATTCACCAGGCCAATAATTGACTTTAGCAGGGTAGACTTTCCCGAGCCATTGGGTCCGAGGATGGCATAGATCCCTGGCTCTCCAATATCCAGGTTGATATCATTCAGCACATGGTGGTTTCCATAATATTTATGCAGCCCCTCTATCTTAATCATGCGCAATTTGTTTCATCAACGGGCTATGATCCATCAGGTTATGTGGGGTGATTACCGGTGCCACCTTCTCAGCATGATTGATCAGGTCCACCAGCAGGCTCCGCATCAGGATGGTGGATGATTCCATATTGGCCATCATAAAAGAAAATAGTTTGACCGGTCTATATGGTACATCGGATACACCATCTCTGTCTAAGTCATAGGATCCGGTGTTATCACTCCAGTAGTTACCATCATAGCTATTATAATTCCGTTTACTGTTTGTTGTCACTTCAAATGTGTTATGTAGAAAATTGTTATGGTGGATGGTATTGTCATTGGAGCTACCCACCATGTTGATTGCCCATCCGTTCCTGACAAAATCATTTCCTGTGATATTGATTCGTATGGCGCCTTCACCATAGATACCAATGGTATTCTTGCTGAACCTGTTGTTCCTGATCTCGCTGTCGGTAATATCTTTTAGCAATAATCCATACGACGACCCTCCCCAGTTATCCAGAAAATTATTATTCTCCATCCGGATGTTTTTGGAAAACATAACTGCCACACCGGCTCCATTGGACACAAAGGTGTTATCCAGGTAATTGTCATCGTCCGAAAACATGAAATGAAGGCCATAGCGGAGGTTGTTCTCAACCAGGTTGTTCTTCACCGTACTGTTATCCACAAACTCCAGGTAGATCCCGTCCCTGTGTCCTTCTGCGTGATTTCCTTCAATAAGATTCCTGGAAGAATACCAGAGATGAATGGCGTTTCCAGAGTTCATTTCATGTTCTGCATAACCAAGGATATGGTTATTCCTGATGATACAATTTGTACTCCGCTCCAGGTAAATACCAAAAAAAGCATTGATCAAGCTGTTAGACTCAATGACACAATATTTACTCCTTACAATTCGAATGGCCGCCAGATCCTCCACATAACTTACACCCACATCCTTAAGTGTGAGACCCCTGATGACCACACTATCAGACTCAAGCCTGAGAATCCCATATTTATTTTCGCCATCCAGGACAGGCTGGCCCTTTCCGATAATGACAAGTGGCTTATTAATGATTATTGTTCCTTCCGCGTAAGTTCCCTGAAACAGATAAAGGGTATCTCCGGTAGCGGATTGAGAAATGGCTTCTTTCAGTGAGGTGTAAGCCTTGTTCTGGCCTACTTCAAGAACAGCTCCGCTGAGAGAGGCACAGAGTAGAAAATTGATCAATATGCAACACAATCTGTACATCATTCACGTAATACTCCTACTTTTATAGATCTGAAGTCTGCATAAAGTTCATCCCACGCAAAGAGCTCCCCTGCATTTTTATTTTGATATTCCTCTGCAACATCCCGACTGGAAAATGCAGTAAGGTAGGCACCCATTGGACTGGGCATCTTCTTGCTTACCAGGAAAGTTGCACTGTCTGCATCAATTAGCTGATCCGGTTCTGTATAGGAGGTCACCAGGAGATACTTGAAATCCTCAGCCGGTCCTTCATAACGATACAGGTATTCGATAAGACACTCTGCTGCATCAAATGTATATACCTTCCCTTTCTGTGTGACAAGTTCTGCTCCATACCGGTGATCCATAATGGTCATCTTGCAATAGGCACATTCATCCGAACCATAGGATACAGGCCGCTCTTTCACGCTGCATGAGCAGGCCAGAAACAGGAGTAGAAACAAACTATACTTTTTCAACATAAATCCATTTCTATAAGGAAATTTTATTCCGGTTCTTCTTTTGTTTACTGCCGAAGAACACAGCTGCTCCTCCCATTATTATTGATAATCCAAGGAAAACAGCTCCAAGGCGAGGATAGGACTTGGCTGTGAAATTCAAGATCTTCTTGGTCCCGAAAAGGGGTGGCTGATATGCCATTCCATCGATCTTTATGGCAGCACTTGAATCGAGGTTATGCCCATAATCATATTCCCACAGGTAGAAATCATAGATGGCAAGGGCGCCTGCTACCACAAGCAGGATGGTCCACACCAAATTCAATTTCCACTTTTTCAATACTACCAACATCAAGGCGAGTCCAGCCAGAGCCAGCGCAATGTAAGGCATGAAACTGAACTCGGGAATCGCATCAGGTTCAATGGCTTTCATCCCAATATAATGGTTCATGATGTTGACACTCTGTAGTGTACCGGACTCTTCCCCGACGATCTTGTTTATCCAGATAAACATCCCCAGTCCCTTCGGATACTGAGGGGCCTCCAATGTTATTTTCCATATGGGAAAAACAAAAATCAGTAAAAGGCATACTGCAGCAGCCAGCATGAAGATCCTTTGCTTTGATTTAAAAAAATTCATATGATTTGCTTTATGAATCCCATGAATGAACCAGGACCAGGCTCAGCTTAAGACTACCCAACCAATATCTTAATGCTTTATGGAACCTGGTCCGGATCCAACATGATCTTTAATGTTAAACTTTGTAAGCTATTCGTCGATTCCCACGCTCCATTTTATTTCCGGGCTTGTATTCTGGGCGGAAACCCTGATATAACCCTGCATTTCCTGGTGCAGTGCCGAGCAGAAGTCAGAGCAATAAAATGGAATAACTCCAGGATACTGGGGCCTCCACAGCAAGGTTTCAGTTTGGCCGGGCATAATCAGCAATTCAGAGGTCCTGGCGCCCATCACAGCAAATCCATGGGGGACATCATACTCCTGCTCCAGGTTGGTCACGTGGAAATAGACCTCATCCCCCACTTTGATACCCTCAATATTATCAGGTGCAAAATGAGAACGGATGGAAGTCATATAGACACGCACCACGTTTCCTTCTCTGACCACTTTGGTCTCTTCTTCGGATCTGATCGCATGGGGATGCATATTCTCTTCCAGTTTATAAGTCTGCTTTGAGTTGTTCATGATCACATCAGCTGCAATTCCTTGTGCGTAATGAGGCTCACCCACCGTGGGGAAATCCAGGATCAGCTCCATTTTCTCACCTGAAATATCAAACAATTGCGCCGATTGATTTACTTCAGGTCCGGTTGGAAGGTAGCGATCCTTGGTAATCTTATTCATGGCCAGTAAATACTTACCTGCGGGCTCCCTTGAATCTCCTCCCGGAATCATCAGGTGACCCACAGAATAATAACATGGCACCCTGTCAAGTACTTCCCATGTACCCACTTTCCACTTAATTACTTCAGATGAAATGAAAAAAGTAGTATAGGCATTGCCTTTATCATCAAATTCAGTATGCAGGGGACCCAGGCCGGTACTCTTTACAATTCCTGCCATGGTTGCATCAAAATTTAGAACCGGAATACCATAGCGCTCATCTTCAAAATCCTCCTGTTCGATGGCTGCCAACATTTTAGTAAAAGAGTGAACGGTAAGCTCGGCCGAGAGTTTGCCATTTCCTATAATATACTCTCCGGTTGGGTCCACATCAACTCCGTGGGGTGATTTAGGACAGGGCAGGAAATATACAAGTCCGGGACAGTCCTCAGGTTTCAAGACCTTCACAGTATTCATTTTCTCTGTGGTGGCCATCTGTGTGTGCTCATCATAAAAGTTACGGAGGTATGATGAATTCATCTCCTCAAAGTTTCCTTCAGCAATATATTGCTCAGCCAATTTCCAATTTATCGCTGCAATAAAATCCTTATCATTCTTTGATGCCTCCACTTCAAGAAGCGTGTTGCTTTCTTCAGTATTATAACTGCTGAAGAAAGTCCATCCGTGGGACAAGCCTTTACCTGAATGTGCCAGATCGTAGTTGAATCCCGGCATCAGAATCTGAAATGCTATATCCATTCTTCCATCATCAGCAATCTTTACAAACGAGAGAGCGCCTTTAAATTTTCCGGCATACTCATCAATCGCCATATCCTGTTGAGGAACTGGAACACCAAATCTTGTGCCTGCAACCACATACTCTGTATTTTCTGTGGTGAATGGAGAACTGTGGTTCCCTCCACTATTGGGAAGTTCAATAATTTCTACAGTCTCAAACGTTGTCAGGTCGATCCGTGCAATCCGAGGAGTGTTGTTGCCATTAATAAATATCCAACGGCCATCTGGGACACCGTTAGTTTGAGATAATTCTGGATGGTGTGAGTCATCCCAGGGTATAAATCCATGTGAAGTCTCCAGCATCGGTTTGGTTTCTTCATTGAAACCATAGGCTTTTTCAGCATCCACTGAAAATACAGGAATCACTTTAAGCAGGCGTCCTGAAGGAAGTCCATAGACAGCCAATTGTCCGCTGAATCCGCCGGACAGGAAGGCATAGAACTCATCGAGTTCACCTGGAGCCACATATGCCTTTTGAGCAGCACCACCGGCACCAAGGGGGCCAGTCGAACCATTCTGGTCACCCCCGCATGATACCATCAGTACCAGCATAAGGGCAAATCCAATAAGATTTTGGAGCTTTTTTACTTTCATAGTCGTAGTTTTAGTTGTAGAAATTTAGCTATTAAGTTAGTTAATAAAGAGTTCTCAGTCAATACAAAAATTTACCCAATATTCTTCGTATGCTTTTCAGCCATCAACTCCACATTCATCGATTTCATGCTGTTGCGAATGGTCTCATTGAGCTCACACCAGTAGTCTTTCATGACACACATACCTTTTCGTGGACACTCTCCTTCTGTCAATAAACAATCTATAATGGCCAGGTTATCTTCAAATGCTGAGTAGACATCGTAAATGCTGATCTCATTCGCCGGTCTGGCCAGCACATATCCACTCTTCTTGCCAGCAATATTGCTAATCAGTCCGGCTTTTTTAAGCGAGGAGATGATATGATCAAGATATTTAATCGATACATGCTGCGATTCTGCTATCTCTTTCTGAAGAGTTCCACCCTCCTTGTTTACATTCAACGCCAATTCAAATACAACTCTTACCCCGTATCTTGTTTTTGTGTTGAATTTCATTTACATTTACTTATCCTACCATTTTAGTAGGATAAAAGTAGGAAATATATTGCAACAACAAAAATTATAGCTGGAAACTGAAGGTGACATGGTATGAAACATAAACAGAAAATTGATAATCCATTACTAATCAATACGATCTATCTAAACCACTAACTATGAAAACAATCAATCTCTTTTCCATTATTGTTATTGCATCATTGATTTTGTCTGCATGTACAGGTAAAAGTTCCACCAATACAGAGGTACAGGCTGAAGAGTTTAAGACACATGGCCAGGCCGGTGTGGTTGACAAAACCGGGGCAAAAAATATCCTTCAAATCGCAGCAAGCTCAGATGCCCATACCACCCTTGCCGCTGCAGTTACCGCAGCAGAAATGCTGGACGTGCTTGCAAATCCAGGTCCCCTGACAGTCTTTGCCGCGACCAATGCAGCATTTGATAAACTACCCGAAGGGACCGTTGAGGACTTATTAAAACCGGAAAATAAGGAAACCCTGGCGAGGATTATTATGTTTCATGCTGCACCCGGGACCTATAAAGGTAAAGGTCTGAAAGATGGCCAGAAACTTTACATGGCATCAGGTCATTACATTGATGTGGAAGTCAAAGACGACGGAACCTATGTAAATGGTTCTAAAATTCTGGCCACTATCGATGCTTCTAACGGAGTAGTTCACGTGGTTGATGATGTGTTTCTTCCTCCGGCTGAAGAAGAGTAAATATTACATCGCTGGAATCCACATGTCCTGGGGAGTTAATCCGCACTCCCCAATTATTTGGATGGCATAGTCCATGCGGCCCAGGTCATTGGCACCCCCGTTGTTGGTCCCGATGGTAAACTTCACCCCTGCTTCTTTTGCCTTTGTAATGAATGTGGCACTGGGGATCCGGTTCCGGTTATTGATCTCAAGGGCCACCCCACTTTCCACCAGGGCTTCTACCACCTTGTTGATGCGGGCATCTGTCCACAGTTCGTCATAGCGGTCGGCAATGTCCACAGGAAGGTAGGTAGGATTCACGTAGATATTGATGGGCTCGTTGGTCACAATTCCTACGATCCGGTCCACCAGCTGATCCATGAAATCCTGGGGATCGCCCACTTCGGTTTCGCTCGGGATCCACAGACGCATCCGTTTTCCATTATCGTTGGTCCAGGTCATGGCATCGGTAAAGGCATAGTCGAAGCGCGCGCGGCTCTCTTCGCTGAACAGATCCAGCCACTCCCTGCCTTCTGCCTGCATGGCATGCCAGGCAAAGGGGGTCGGCTCAAAAGCATCCAGGTATTTATTTAGCTCCTCATCGCTTTCAAAGCCCATTTTTATTCCGCAGTTTACAGCGATTCCATAGCTATATCCATAAGAACGGGCATGTGCCAGGGCCTCTTCCCGGGTAATTCCTCCCTTCAGGTGGGTATGCAGGTCGATCAGTGGGAAATTATCACTGGCAAGCTTGACAATCTGTGCTTCAAATATCAGATCCTCTGGCGGGGTCCCTGGAGTGGGCAGAGCGTCGGCAAGGGGTCTCACTTTTATGTTCTTGTATGCCACCACACTTCCCGGGTCGTGGCATTGAAAGGCAAAGGTTCCCCCTGTGGGACTTAGCTTCCTTCCATCCCAGCCTTCAGGCCTCCATAATTCGGCCGGTTCAGTGTATTCGGCAGCCAGCATCCCGTTAATGAAGGTCTGTATGGTCTTCCCCTGCACCTTAATCCGGTAATTGAACCACTCATTATCAGCCTGCACCGATTTCCATACATTACGGACGGCATAGATGCTACCAGACAGTTTATGCTCCACATAATCCCCCGGAATAGTGGAATTTAGCACCTGGCACTCATAGCCTTTGGCAGGCCATCCTTCCTCCTGGAATTCGGTATGGATGTAAATGCCCGAATTTGAATTCGGCTGGGTCATCACATCCACACTGTATTCGAAGTTGAGGAAATTGTGATCCAGCACGTCACCGCTGTAGAACAGATGGGAACGCTCTCCACCGGTCACAATGGCCCCATCTACAATCTTCCAGGCATCGGTATGCTCTGAGGCGGTCCATCCTTCAAGGGTTTCTCCATCAAACAGGGAGATCCACCCGTCGGTGGTGTTGCTGAAGCTAAAAAACACCATCGTTAAGATGGCAAGTACAATCATTTTCGCGGTCTTCATGGTTTGGAGTTTAGTCAGACTTGGTCCTGAGAAGATAAAAATAACAATAATATGAGGTGTTTGCAGGCAACTACGAAGAAAAAATAGTGTAATTTGTGTCTTCATCTTTTTCAGGACAGGCTCTTGAGACTAAAAATCGCTTCAACAGTTCTTTTGGTCATATATCTCTCCATATGGCTCAAGCCTTTGTTTCCATATATCGATTTTGAGCTAAACAGGGATTATATTATAAAAACTTTATGTATTGAACGGGACAAAGAGGTAAACACCTGTCAGGGGAATTGCCATTTAAATAAGGAGATTGAAGAAAACTCCACCGGGGAGACCAATGATCAAAACAGAGTACCTCCTCAGAGATTTGAAAGCGAAATTTTCTACATAAGCCTTTCCGGCTTCAATGCTCCCCAGCCCGGGACAGTCAAAGGAAGCCTTTGTATTTACTTTTCCAATTACAGATTTCTCTTATACAGAAATCATTTCCATCCGCCCGAATTTGCTTAAGCACGGGTTCCAGTCACTATTTCCATAGCCCATATGTATTTTGATTTCGGATCTCAACCGAAGGAATAGATCTGTTTACCCTGCCTGAATCTGGCATGTATAAACACGTGCTAAGCATATTATTGCATCAAACAATTCTGGATCATGAAGAGTATATCGATATGTATTACCCTAATTATCTTTTCTATGAGTCTGACTATATGTGACTTATCAGCTCAATCAAGAGGCAGCCTCCAGGGCACGATAAACGATGCCTCCAGCGGACAGGGAATTGAATTTGTCCAGGTGAAAATCGTTGAACTAAGCATGGGAGCCATTTCAGACCAGACTGGAAGCTTTACGATAGAGAATATCCCTCCTGGAAACTACACCATTGAAATCAGCATGCTAGGTTTTGAGGTAAAGCGTTACAATAACTACAGGATTGAGGCTGCTAACAATCAGAATCTTACCATTCAGCTTCAAGCCGAACAGTACAAGCTGAATGAGATCACTGTATCGGCAACTAAGATCTCCAAGACCATTAAAGATATAGGATCGCCTGTTTATGTGATAGGTGAGAAAGAGCTGGAGCAAATCGAAGGGCGGAATATTGAAGAGTCTCTGGCAACCATTCCCGGTGTATTCACCGAGAACCGGTTTAACGGTGGATCGAATGTGATCAGTTTCAGAGGGATTGGAATTCATACCCATGTCACCCGCGGAATATTGGTTCTGGTGGACGGAGTTCCGCTGAATGAAACATCAGGAAGAGTCGATTTTGAAGGGGTCGATATGGAAAATGCCAAACGGATAGAAGTCATCAAGGGTCCGGTTTCCTCCTTGTATGGACCCAATGGAATAACAGGTGTGATCAACGTCATCGAAAAGGAGCCAGAGATCGGTTTTCACGGAGGAGTCAACACCTATTACGGGAGCTATGACACGAGAAAGCTCTCTGCCAATGTGAATGGTGGGAATGAAAATTTCAAGTACCTCATCAAATCGAACTACATCTATTCGGGCGGCTACCAGGACAGGCAAGTGTATGATTCCAAATCGGTGGGCATAAAACTTAGCAATGAGTTTAAAAACCACGGGAAATTGAGTTTCACTGCTGACTATATTAAGTCTTATAGCGAATATGCCGGTCCACTGGACAGCACCCAGTTCTATGAAAGATCCACTGTTGCAACTAGTAAATTTACTGGTTCAGATAAGGATATGTTCAGGCTGAACCTGAACTACAGAAAAAAGACAGGTCAGAATTCAGACATTTTCAGCAGCATATATTACAGGAAGCGTCTCAACGATGGTCACTATCGCGATTCACAGTACGGGAAAGATGATATCAATACAATGGGGGGAGAGATTAGGTGGAAATCAAGCTTTCCTCTTCTCTCCAGGACCAACACCATTTCGCTGGGAGTGAGTGCTGAACTTGAAACCGGGACAGAGGAGCTTTATAACCGCGATGAGGAAACTGGTGAGATCGGGGCACTTATCGATGATGGCAGAAGCAGCTATACACTTGGAGGATTGTACCTTCAGGATGAGTATTCCATCCTGCCGAACCTCATATTAACACTGGGTGCTCGATTTGATCTTGTGCAATACAACTGGGAAGATAACTTCAATTCAGGTGAAGAGAATACTTCGGACAATGGCTCAGTTAGTTCCATTAGTCCGAAACTCGGATTGGTCTTCCATCCAACAGCTTACATGACCCTGTTTGGAAATATTTCCAAAGGATTTAATCCGCCCCAGATTTCCCAACTCTATATCGGAAGTTCATACAGTGGCCATCCCAATCCAGATCTGGAGCCCGAACACCTTGTCAATTATGAAATTGGGGCCAGAGGAAACATAAGTCCTGCAATCAACTACCAGCTTTCACTTTTCAGAATGGACTTCAGGGATCAGATTGTAGCCGATGGAGATCCTCCAACTTACGGCAATATAGGTGATACTCGTCATTCAGGGATTGAGGTAGCACTAAAGTTAAAACCCACCAAAAACCTGAGTGGACATCTGAGTTACTCCTATTTGCATACTGAATTTATTTCAGATCCTGAATATAAAGGCAATTCTCTAAGGAAAACACCCGCCAATCAGCTCAATACAAGTATTCAATATAGGTTCAACTTTGGCCTGACAGCCTCAGTGGATTATGTTTTTATGGATGAATACTTCATGGACAATGAAGAATTGAATGTTTACGAAGGGCATTCACTGGTCAACTCAAAGCTGATCTACAAATTCCGGCTTTGGTACGTGGGGTTACGGATCAACAATATTCTTAACAGGAACTACGCCACCTGGGCCTATGCAAGCTCTTCTTATGACTTCAGGACCGGAGAAACCACCTGGAGCAAATCATACTATCCAGGACTTCCACGGACTTATACGGTAAGCATGGGAATTAATTTTTAATGAAGAGGCTATGAAAAAGAAACTGTTATTAGCGATTAGCATCCTGCTTTATCTTACAAATCTCACTGCCCAGGATCAGGAGGTGTTTTGGTTGTCCAATCTTCCCCCTGGGGAACGACAAAATGAGATCAAGGCCAATGGAATGCACAAATTATCATCCATCAGTGCCGGAAAGGGGAATGTGAAGCTTGTTCAATGGATTTGTCATGGAAAGCAGGTTCTGAATTCGAATTACGTATTAAACTCCGAACATCTTGATGCTGAGTTCTACTGCTATTCCCCCCTGGGAGATTTGCAGGCCTGCGGGATCGACAGTTCAATAGTCTTTAAAGAGATCAGCTTCGGAAATCAGATCGAAGGATACTATAACTTATATCTGATTCAAAAGTCGGTTCGCAACGATACTTTGTTTGTCCAGGCCGCCAAAGCGGAATTGCTGAATCATTCTTGCAGAAACGGGCATAAGGATGTGGATAAGAAAATCATGTCACAGATACACCCTGAGACGATCCCTATCGAAATTACCAGGACCAGGACCAGGCTGGAAAACCTCCATTTTTTTGTTTCTTCGGGGGACAAAATCCGCTATCAGGTTTCCAGCTCATCAGAACCACTGGTCAATGCGTCTGTCACATTCAACACCCACCAGGGATGGCAGAAAACCGTCAAAAGCAATGCTGAGGGCGAAGCTGTTCTTCAGGTGATACAGGACTACTTCACTCCCTGGGAGGAGATTGATAACAGGAATATTTACAACTACCTGGTTGTTGCTGAATATACAGGGGAAGAGGGAGGAACATACCAGGGACAATCCTACCGATATACCCATTATACGGCCACTCTGTCCGATGGATACTACCCTTCGAAGCTTATGTATTCTTCATTGAGCTGGGCACTCGGTATCTTCCTGTTCGTGTCACTTCTTATCGGTGGCGGTGTGGCTTACCACAGAAAGAGAAGGCGTAAAGTCTATCGGGAAATACAATTGACCAATGCTTAGTAATCACTTATAATAATCAGATTGTGAACAGAATAAGGAAACTTGTGAATAACTCGAACCTGTCCCGGTTTAGGCTGGTATTTCAAATTTTGGCATTTCTCTTGCTTATCTATGGAGGATATCTCTCGATCCACATTGGAACAAGCATCCCCACCTTTGCCTGTCCCTATAACCAGGAGTGCCCTGGTACCTGCTATCTGATCTCCTTGCAACACCAGGTACACAATACCTGGGCATCCTTGTTTGGTTTCAGAGGGATCGCCTTCCTGACCGGGTTTCTGAGCTTTATTGTACTCTTCCTGGTAATCAATAAGTCGTGGTGTGGATATGTATGTCCACTTGGAACAATACAGGACTGGATCACCAAATTGAGAAAGTTTTTAGGTGTAAACTTCTCGAGGTATGATGAGCTAAGTTTCAAGCGCTTAAAAACCATCAAGTATGTTCTCCTCTTTCTGCTGATTATTATACCTCTGGGAATGGACAATTCTCTATTTGGGCTCCCTCTTTTCTCGGAAGATCTTGGCGCCCCCTTCTGCCAGATCTGTCCGGGAAGAGTGGTAACCCCACTGTTCATTGGTGATACATCTCAATTATTTGTAGATTTTACAAATCCAACCACCATGATCATGTCCACCCTGGGCATACTGGTTCTGGCGCTCTTTTTTGTCGGTTCCTTCTTTAAGAAACGATTCTTCTGTTTCTTCTGTCCCATGAGTGCACTTCATTTCCTTTTCTCAAAAATTGCATTTCTGAGGTTAAACAAAAAGGGTGAAAACTGTACCCGTTGTGGCAATTGCTACAGGGTATGTGATGTGGGAATAAAAGCCATAGCCGACGATATTGAACATAAATACATGGTGAAGGATGATTGCATGATGTGCCTGAAATGTGTGGAAGCCTGCCCCGAGGATAATTGTCTTGAGGCCTCTTTTCTGACCATACCCGTGTTTACCTCCACAGAGGAGGGTTTTTTTAAGCGTAACCTTCACCTGAGCCAAGAGATGCAAAAACCATTAAATACGACCAAAAAGGATGAGCAAGAAATCAATGATGAGCCAGACACAAAATAAAAGGTACGACCGCCTATCCAGTGCCTCAAAGAAGCAACTGGTCATTGAATCCGAAAGGGTAGTTCATGAAATGCAAAACGGATCTGACAATTCAATCTCTGGTATGGAATACTTCCATGATGTCGCCCTCAATTTTGCCAGAGGTCAGCCTTCGAATCTGGATGAGAAAAAATACATTGCCACCAATTGCGTACAGGTTCCCATAGAGCTGATCTATGCTGCTGGTGCCGTACCTGTTCGAATCTGCTCAGGAGCACATTCAATGAGTCAGGCTGGTGCAGAGTTTCTTCCGGCAAAATCTTGTTCCCTGGTAAACGCAACCTTTGGTACGATCTATACAAATTCATTCCCGGCAGGTCAAAGGCCTCTTGCAATTATTACTCCAACCACCTGCGATCAGAAAAAGAAACTGTCCGAAATACCCTCAGGTATGGACATCCCTTTTTACAACCTGGAGCTTCCCCCCACCAAAGATTCTGAGGAAGCTCAGGTATACTGGCATCGTACGATAAAAAAGTTTACCAAAGATTTGGAAGGCATTACAGGCAAGCGCATCACCCGAAGCAAACTTAAAAGAGCCATTTTCAGAGTGGCAAAGGCCCAGCAGGCCTTTCGACAACTGCATCAGATCAGAAAAGGGAATCCGTCTTTAAGCGGGACCGATGCCCTACTAATAGCCAACACCTTTTTTTATGATGACATTGACTCATGGACCATCCATCTGAACAAGTTGAATCATAAATTGGCTCAGCGTCTATTGAAGAATCAGGAAATTCCAGGCAGCTCCGCCCCACGGATTTTGCTCACCGGCTCACCTTCCATCTTTCCCAACTTTAAATTGCCATTATTGATCGAAAAAATGGGGGGAATGATTGTTGTTGATGAGTTTTGTTCTTCAAACAGGCTGCTCTACGACACTGTAGCTGTTGATGAATGGAACATGTACGATATGATACCAGCCTTGGCCGATCGATATCTGAAAGCCTGTACCTGTCCCTGTTTTACACCGAACCTTGACAGGGACAGGAAAATACTCAATTACATTAAAGATTTTAAAGTTGACGGAGTGGTGTATCAATCTTTTTCGGGATGTCAGCTTTATGAGTTGGAGTCATTGCGTATTAGTAAATTACTCGAGAACAAAAGTATACCCATGCTCTATGTGGAGACAGATTATAGTCCGGATGACACCGGGCAATTGACCACAAGGATTGAAGCATTTACTGAATCATTGATGACAAAACAGTTATACACATAAATTCGTTGAATGTACTTTTATACAGGAATAGATATTGGCTCCACAGCAATAAAGATTGCCATACTTAGCGAAGAGAAAGAACTGATTGCTCAGAAGGTGGTCCCAACCGGAAGTAAGTTTAATGAGAATGCAGTAAATGCATACCATGAACTAATCCAGGAAAACAACATTGATTTCGAGGATGTCAGGTATGTGGTTTCAACCGGTTATGGCAGGAGGCTTTATAAATCTGCCGACAAGACTGTAAGCGAAATATCTGCAAATGCCATTGGGGCGGCTGCAGTCTGCAAGGAGCATTCAATCAGAACCATCATCAATATAGGCGGACAGGATTCAAAAATCATACAGATCAATCCACAGGGTTTGGTTCAGAATTTCATTATGAACGATAAATGTGCAGCGGGAACGGGTCGTTTTCTGGAGATGGCTTCCAGGAACCTGGAGGTGGACATTGATAAAATGGGTGAGCTGCACCGGCTTTCACAGGATGAGAACTTAACAGTAAACAGTACTTGTGCCGTATTTGCTGAATCTGAGATTATCTCCCTGCTGGCTGATGGACATAAAAAGGAGGAGATCATTTTCGGAATACATGTCTCAATAGCAAAAAGAATTGCAAGATTGGCTGGAAGGATAACCATTCAGGATGATGTGCTGTTTGATGGAGGTACCGCCTACAATGTTGGATTGTGCGATGCACTGGAAGAGGAGTTCATGAGGGATCTGCTTATCCCGGAATCACCACAAATAACTACAGCCATTGGAGCTGCACACATGGCTCTGGATATTTTCAATAAACCAACGACCCAATCCACTGTTTCAGAAAATCGTGATACTATTACTTAGTTTTCTGTTAAACAACTTGCTCCTTATTTCCAGTTACACTGGAAAATTGTACATTGAGCGCTTTAAAAGCTAAACCCAGACACAAATGACTTTAGACAGACGAAGTTTTATTAAAACTGGCGGAGCAGCAGTGGCAGGAACCATGGTGTTACCTCCGCTCTTAAAATCTTGCCAGAACCTTCAAATCTCACCTGATGTGAAAAGCTATTTAGACCATTTTGAAGTTACTCCCGAGACCCTGCAGAAGGTAATTGCCGAAGCAATGTCCAAGGGAGGTGACTATGCGGACCTCTTTTTCGAACATACCATCTCAAACAGTCTTGGGCTGGAAGACGGAAAAGTAAACAGTGCAAACTCTAATGTGGATTACGGCGTTGGGATCAGGGTACTGAAGGGCGACCAGACAGGTTTTGCCTATACCGAATCTACCAGTCTGCAGGATATGCTGAAGGTGGCAAAGACAGCTGCCAACATAGCTAATGATCCCGTCACTTTCAACCAGGGCGAGCTCATTGAAAAGACAATCCCCAACTACTATAAGGTAAGTCAGAAATGGGAAAACTCAAGCATTGAAGAGAAAATCCCATTTGTACAGAAAGTAAACGATCGACTGTATGAACTGGACGAAAAGGTAAGCAAAGCCAGGGTATTTCAGCGGGACGAAACGTCCTATGTGATGTTCTATAGCTCTGAGGGGCTGCTTACTTTTGACTACCGCCCCATGGCCACCCTTGGTGTGGTCTGTGTGATGGAGAAGGATGGAGTGATCGAGAATGATTACAGTGCACGGTCGCTGCGCATGGGTTTTGA
>RCNC010000573.1_pt1 | contig 25167 bp, 14 predicted proteins | sample 2041301 | NCBI WGS metagenome assembly RCNC01 (sample SAMN09708231, study PRJNA481090) | Marine sediment metagenome, whole genome shotgun sequencing project. | biome: marine sediment; feature: ocean; material: sediment; isolation source: Sewage treatment plant 13A marine sediment (STP13A) ... | reverse complement strand
TTGGTCCCCGGTTTCCTAAACCAATAATACCAACCCTCACATTATCGATAGCAGGAGCTGCATACCCAGACATATTAAATATTTGTTTGTGGGTTGTTTGAGAATCTTCAATTTGCTTTGGGAAATCGTTGATTTTGTATTCCTTCTCACCACTTTGTGCAGATAAAGCATTGGCAACCGGAAGGCTCAATCCTGCCAGGCCGGCCATTTTAAGGAAGTCTCGGCGTTTGTTTTTCATATCTATTGTTTTACTTTTCAAGTTTAATTTCTTTTGGAAGTTCCAAAGGGAGATCGAGCCAGGCCAAACCGATGTGCCTTCTCATATGGCTGGTGCTGTTGCCCCCGGGAGCGTCGTAGAACAATGCCAGTCGCTTGCCAACCCGGACAACAGATGGCAGGCCAATACACTTCTTTGACCAGGTGCAGTTCTGGCTATCGAGTACGACTGCTTTGTTCGCCGGATCCCATTTATTCAGATCTTTGCTCCAGTAAACCCAGACGGCATCGGTATACTCTCCATCGTCGATCCCTATGTGGTTGGTGAAAAGAAACCAGGTCTTTATGCTTTTCTCGTAGTATAGCGAGGAATTCTCGATTTGCTCTTCAATGGGAACCATGGGTTGAGCATCCACCCTCCACGGACCATCAAGATCTTTGGTTCGTGCAATACTCAGTGTGCGCTGGACGGATGGATTTCCAGGCTTTTTAGTTGTACAACTGAAGAACTGAAGATATTCATCGCCATTCTTAATGACATGGCCCGGACTGGCTGTAATGGAATAATAGGTGCCGGGCTTTGTTCGGAAGGGAACTACGGACTTCTGCTTAATCCAGGGGCCTGTCGGACTGCTTCCTTTGGCCTTCATCGTAAGATAGGGAAATGACGGAACCAGATCCGGAGGGTCAGATACATTGGGTGTCCCCAGATAGAACATATGCCATTCTTTACCATTATGATAGGTGACACCATAGGAGGCGGATTTCGAGTCGTCTTCACCAGGCTTGCCGAAATCGAGGATGGGGCCTTTCTTCTCCCAGGAAATGAGATCTTTGCTCTCAGCCAAAGAACAGAGCCATCCTTTGGGTCCTGCTGCATCGTAGTGCATGAAGTATGTTCCGCCATCTTCGAACACCCATACATCACGTGCACCAAGCATATCGCATTTGTCGGGCCCGTCACCGTACCGGAGGATGATACCATGATCTTCAGCATCCATCCGCATCGTTGCTGCGGGTCGGCCATCACTGTATATCTGCTGGGCTGATGATACGGATGCAACCACTACGAGCAGGGCAGTTATTGCAATCCTTACTGATGTTTCTTGATTCTTTCTTAACATTCCTCTTTGGATCATCATGAATATTGCTGTATTTCATATACTTGGGACGCTGGTAATCGGGCCTTGTATACCGGGACCTCCTGTCCATTGTCCCGGACAGGTAATATGATGTTGCTTTTTACGGGTCCCTTGATCTCTTTGGCTGATGCAACCATGTGAAGCATTGACCGTTCGGGCTTTACCCAGGGGTCCGCCACTTCCCTTCCACCCTCAGGTTCACCATCTATCCGTTCTGAATGGGGAAGCCGGCAATCCGGCAATATTGAACAGTGTGCCTTCCACACAATCACCGAAAGCATATCTAACAGTAACCGGATGGGGTACATACTTACTCCAGACAGAAATGGTTTTATCGCGGTTGATGACCGCTTCTGCCGGATAAAAAAACCGGTCCCCACCTGCAATTTCAAATCCCGACAGTGGCTTCCCGAAGCTTGTGAGTCCGTTGGGAGCATGATCAAAGCTTATTTTGACTTTTCCATCTTCAGCTGGCTCCATTGACTTGTAAACCGGACTGCGGTAGGCGATCCCTTCAAATCCGTAAGTTTCTGCCAGGGCCCAGTATGCGAGGCGCCGGCCCACGGTTGTCTTGTCCGCAGGGTGGATGTATTCACAATCACCAATATCTGCAGTAACGACCATCCCTGTATTTTCCACCTTCTCCATGGCTTGCAGCTGGGCTTCACGCAGGAGGGCGGTCGCATATTTTGACTCTTCGGAGGATCCGTAACCATACGGTGAGATCTGAACGAAATAAAAAGGAAAATTGCCAACATTCCATAATTCTCTCCAGGATGTTATCATGGCCGGGAAAAGCTCTGCATACTGGGATGCCTTATTCCTGTTGCTTTCCCCCTGGTACCAGATCGCTCCTTTTATATGATAATCGATAAATGGATGGATCATGCCATTGTACAGGATGGTCCCTGTCTGGTGTGGCCTTTGTTCCGGGACCTCATCCGGGATACTTATTTCAGGGAATGATTTCAGGGATTCACTGTCCATCCATGCCTCCGCTTTGGATCCACCCCAGGAGGTGACGATGAGTCCCACAGGAACCCCCAGCATTTCCTGGAGCAACTCCCCGAAGAAGTATGCTGTTGCTGAGAAATTCGGGGTGGTGGAAGGTGCGGCTACCTGCCATTTCCCCTTTACGTCGTCCATTGGGACTGCACTGGGCTGCTTGTCGATCTGAAAAACACGGAGTTGAGTGTTCTTTGAATGGAGGATGGCTTCATTGCTCCCGGTGATCGGCTGGTTACCGTAACCTTTCACCGGCATTTCCATATTGGATTGTCCGGAGCATAACCAGACCTCACCGCACAGCACATCATTTAAAACGATCACTTCACTTCCTTTGACGGTTACAGAGTAGGGTCCTCCTGCAACAGGAGTCGGGATTTTAGCTTTCCACTGGCCATCACTGCCAGATTTGACTTCTGTCTCCTCTCCCCATGTGGCAGAGATTTTAATGTTTGTGCCTGGATCGTCTTTTCCCCAGATAGAGACTTCTGCATTTTGCTGCATGACCATATTGTTGGAGAAAAAGGAAGGCATCCATGTCTGCGAGAAGAGGGTTAAGGTGCTTATGAATAATAAAGAGATCAGTGTAATCCAGACTTTTTTCATTTTATTTTTCTTTGAAAGGTGAATACTAAGCCGATTTAAAATTAATTTAAAAGAATTGAATTAAAAGCAAATCTGACCATTGAATCCGTATAAATTTTAACTTTAACCCACGAGTCCTAATTCAAGCCAGGAAGCAGACCAGTACAAGGATCATAAATAAAACAAACCACATATATCATGGATAAAAAATTGCTTGATACTGCTCGTTCAAGGCGTACCTTCCTGCGAAAGGCCTTTGCGTCCATGGCATTAGGTGCAACAGGTGCATTGACCATGCCAGGCACTTTGCAGGCCCGCTCGCCTGAGGAGGAAGGAGCTTTTCGGGAAAATGATAAGGAAAAAATCCGTATCACTAAATTGGAAACCTTCAAGGTGAAACCGCGTTGGCTGTTCCTAAAGATCCATACTGACCAGGGTATTGTGGGACTCGGAGAGCCGGTCGTGGAGGGGAGGGCCGATACGGTGGCCACTGCCGTCAATGAAATAGAACCATACCTGCTTGGAAAAGACCCCCGGCATGTGATCCATCACTGGCAGGCCATTTACCGGCATGCCTTCTATCGCGGGGGACCTGTACTCACCAGCGCGCTCAGCGGGGTTGAGCAGGCTTTGTGGGACATCAAGGGGAAAGCCCTGGGGGTTCCGGTATATGAGTTGCTCGGGGGACCCACACGGCATAGTGTTCGTGTATATGCCCATGCAAGATCAGTTGAAGCGATCAAAAAAGCCAGGGAGGCAGGTTTTACCGCTTTTAAAACCGGCGTGCTGAATGCCAGGCAATCCGGGATTATTGCTTCACCGGGATTCATCGATAAAGCCGTGGAACGATTCGCTTTGTTGCGCGAAACCGCAGGTGATGATGCAGATATAGGCATCGACTTCCACGGAGCTATCAGTCCCCAGAACGCCGCCCTCCTGATTCATGCCCTCGAACCCTACCAGCCTTTTTTCATTGAAGAGCCAGTGAATTGCCAGCAAGTGGATATAATGGCTGAGCTGGCAAGAAAAACACATATTCCCATTGCCACGGGAGAACGTTTATTTACCAAATGGGGCTTCCGGGAGATCCTGGAGAAAGGTGCCGCCACCATCCTGCAACCCGACCTTTGCCATGCCGGGGGGATCTTTGAGTGCAGGCTGATTGCCGGGATGGCCGAAGCCTATTATGCTTCCATCGCCCCGCATAATCCCCTGGGACCCATATCCCTTGCAGCGGGTATACAGCTTTCTGCCAGTATTCCCAATTTCTTATGCCAGGAGCAGGTTAACCTGGGTGAAGGATACCTGAAAGAACCATTTGAGGTGGTCGATGGGCATATCCCTATACCTGTGGGACCCGGACTCGGGATAGAACTTGATGAAGAAGCCCTGGCGGATAAACTGGGACATGACTGGAAAAACCATGAAAGTTACCTCGATTCTGACGGATCAGTAGTTGACTGGTAAGAATCCTATATAATTTCATTAAAATAAACAGCAAAGAAATGGCAATAGTCGCAATTATTGATACCGGATACGCATCCTATGATTATGAAAAAGAACTCTTTCCAGGCTTGGGCTATGAACTGCAGATATTCCCGGGTGAACGGGTGGATGTCCCTGCGAAACAGGCTTTGGCAATGAAAGCAGATGGCATCCTGGTCCGGGATACACCGATCGGAGAAGAGGTTTTTGCGAAGGCACCAGACCTGAAATTTATTGTCAGGTATGGAACCGGTTATGACAATATTGATGTGGAGGCGGCCACAGCTCGTGGCATTAAGGTGGCCAATGTAGGGGGTTACGGAAATCACAGTGTATCAGACCATGCCCTGGCCCTGATGTTTGCGTGTATTCGCGGATTACCAACAGGAGAGAAAAATGTCATGACCTCGTTCGGGAAACCTCCATTTTCCGAAGTTTTCGAAATGCATGACAAAACCCTTGGCATCATCGGATTGGGCAGGATAGGAGGGACCCTCTCTGATAAAGCCAGGCACCTGTTCTCCAGGGTGCTGGCAACTGACCCCTATATCCCAGATGAAAAGTTCAGCCAACATGGTGCAGAAAAATCAAACCTTCAAAACTTATTGCAGAACAGCCATGTGATCAGCCTTCATTGTAACCTGACGGATGAGACAAGGCACCTGCTCGACAAGGAGGCATTCAGCATGATGGGACAGTGCCCGGTGGTGGTCAATACTTCCAGGGGACCGGTCATTGATGCAAGCGCCCTGCTCGAGGCAGCTGATGAAATGCGCATCCATAGTGCCGGCATTGATGTATATGAAAATGAACCTGCAGATCAGCGGCAGGAGGGACTGGTCTCTCATCCGAGGATCATTACTACCGGGCATTATGCATGGTATTCAGACAGGGCTATAAGGATCATGCAGAAAAGGGCCGCCGATAATTTAGCAGGCATGCTGAGAGGAGAAATGATTGAAGATTGTCTGAATCCCTGATCATTCTATGGGTTTGATCCTGGGGACGATCAGGTGGATAAGGAGCAGGGCCAACAGGTAACCGACACTTGCCACTCCGAACGGAATAGCATAGCCGTCTGTACCGATTTGCTGGAGGATCTTGCCAACCCCAAATGCGACAATGGCACCTCCTACGGCTCCTGCAAAACCACCGAATCCCGCTACCGAAGCAGTGGCTCTTTTGGGAAAAATATCTGACATCAGGCTGAATATATTGGCAGCCCAGCCACAGTGTCCCCCTGCAGCCAGGGCGATAAGAGAGACGGCCAGCCAGAGGGATCCGGTATGGGGCACGAATGCCACCGGTAATGCACAGATGGCACAGGCCAGCAAGCCCAGTTTTCTACCCCTGTTTATGCTCATTCCGCCTTTAAGCATTTTGGAAGAGAATCCCCCGAGGAGCATCCCTATCCCCCAGGATACAAGGTAAATGGTAAAAAATGGCAATCCAATCTCCTTCAGGTTAACCCCGAATTTTTCATTCAGGAATTTGGCTCCCCAGAACAGGTAAAACCACCATATGGGATCGGCCATGAATTTGCCAACAGCAATGGCCCATGTACCGCGATGGGGAAGGATTGCTTTCCAGGGCAGTCTTTCAATTTTTTCCTCAATGCCGGAGTCACTATTGATATAAGCCAGCTCCTTTTCTGTAACTTTTCTGTGATTTTCAGGTTTTTTGAAATTCCGGGACCAGAGAAGTAGCCAGACCAGGCTGATCGGCAGGGTCCACAGGAAGGCAACCCGCCACGTCCCGGCCATAATTACCAGTCCCGGGATAATCAGGGGCGACAAAATGGTACCCATGTTGGCCCCCCCGTTGAAAATGCTCACAGCCAGGGCACGTTCCTTTTTTGGGAACCATTCAGCTACTGCCTTGATGGCTGAGGGGAAATTGCCCGATTGGCCAACGGCCAGCGAGAACCTGGCAATGGCAAATCCTATCCAGCTGGCAGCAAGTGCATGGGACACTGTGGCGAGGCTCCAGATACCAATCGATACCATGTAACCCTTTTTTGTGCCGATCCGGTCCACAATGGTTCCCATGATAAGGAAACAGATGGCATAGGCAATCATAAAGGCTGTGTTGATATAGCCGTACTGCTCCTCACTCCAGCCGATGGACCGTTGGAGGTCCGGTGCCAGGATACCCAAGGCAGAACGATCGATGTACAGAATGGTTGTAGCCAGGAAGAGCAGGGAAAGGATAAACCATCTGAAATTGCCTTTTGAGCCTACTGATTTTATTTCCATGGGCATTAAAGATAATTAATTCCGTTCAAGCTTTGTTTTAGATCTCGATAAAGCTTATTTTAAAATGCTGAAAACACAAGACCATGAACGCTCGTGAAAGAGTCTTAAAAACATTCGGAAGACTGCCCGGTAAAGCGGACCGTGTACCAGTCCAATTTGAGATGTGCCGGCAGCTGACCGACCATTTCGGGAAGGTATACAACATTCCAGCCCATTACACCGAAAACCTCTATGAAGATGTGACCTACCGGATCAGTGCCAATGAGCTACGCATCCATATGGGATGTGATGTGGTGGTCACCGGTGCTTCGGTTTCGGATGATTACAAGATAGTGCCGGATGAAAAGGGCCACTGGCTCAATGAATACAAGATGAAGATGCGGCAGGGAGATATCTATGTTGAAGTTGTGGATTATCCTTTGGCCCATGCCCAGACCCAAGCCGATATCGATCAATATACCTTCCCTGATCCTGATGCACCGGGACGATACAGGGATGTGGAAGCCCTTGTCAAAAAGTACCATGATGATTACCTGGTATTCGGCGATATCGAGGTGACCGTCTTCTCTCTTGGCCATCAACTGGCAGGGATGGAGAAACTGCTTGTGGATATGATGATGGAGGCTGAGTATGTTGTGCCCCTTTTCCAGGCCTGTGCTGATTTCCAGACGGAAATCGGACTGAACCTGATCGACAGGGGGGTGGACGCCATCTGGTTCGGTGATGATTTCGGTACCCAGCAGGCCCTGATCATGGACCCTGAGACATTCCGTACGCAATTGAAACCCATCTACACGGAAATGATACAGCGGTTCAAGGACAGGAACCCCGATATCATACCCATCCTGCATTGTGACGGGGCGGTAAGTGAACTGCTCAAAGATATTCATGATATAGGTTTCGAGGTATTTAACCCTGTCCAGCCCGATGTACCCGGTCATCTGCCGGGGGATATGAAAGGCAATTTCGGGGATCTTTTTGCCTTCTGGGGGGCTGTGGACCAGCAGGAATTGCTTCCCAACGGAACTGACGAGGAGCTGGAAAAGGACATCATTGAGAAGATCAGCATCCTGGGGGAAGGGGGAGGCTACATGATATCGCCGGCCCATATCATCCAGGCGGATGTAAGTCCCGAAAGGGTCCTGAAATTTTTAGAACTTTGTTACAAACACGGTAAGATCATTTAATATTTAATATGGGAATTCTGAATGCTGAGAGGATGCTTGCCGGGATGAAACGATTTTTTCTTATAGCCTTATTCCTGGCCGGACTCAGCCTGCTATCCGGATGTTATGGTGGTTCCAGACAAGCTGATACAGTACCTCCCAATATTATTTTCCTGATGGATGACCAACATCGCTGGGATGCATTGGGGATCATAGATCCAGATGTGATCACCCCGCATCTCGACAGGCTTGCCAGACAGGGTGTTTTCTTTGACCAGGCTGTATGCCAGGCCCCCATGTGCATTGCCAGCCGGAATTCCATGATGATGGGATTATACCCCAATCAGATCGGTATCCTGCGAAACGAACCCGGGATACCTGATGAAGACCTGCCGGCAAAGACATTGGCTCAGGCTTTCAGAGAGGCTGGTTATGAAACGGCCGGCTTCGGGAAAACACATTGGGGCCTTACCTGTTCAACACGGGGCTTTGAGACAAGGTATGCTTCTGAGATCATGGAATATGGAGCAATCATGATGAAAGATACTGATCCAGAAAGGAAAAAACTGTACGATAAAGAAACCTATGAATATGGTCCCGGTGAAGAGGACCCTTCCGGCTATGTGGGCCGTACCAGCGGAATACCTGAGGCTGCGCACCGTGATGGATGGGTGACTGAAAAATGCCTGGAATATTTAAAAAGGCGGGATGATGACCGGCCCCTCTTTCTCTACCTGTCTTATATGAAACCCCATGCAGGCCATAATGTTCCGGAAGGTTTTGAGGGATTGTATGACCTGGATAAAGTAGCCTATGCTGAGCAGCCACCCTGGGATAAAGATAATTCGCCCCATGCAAAAGGGATTAACCGCAGGGAAATGTACGAGGACTACTGGAAAAATGCTACGGAAGAGGATTGGAAGCTGATGACCATGCGGTACCGGGCGAACTGCACCTGGATGGACGATATGTTTGGCAGGGTGATTCAGGCCCTGGAAGAGAAGGGATTATTGGGGAACTCACTGATCGTTTACGTATCTGATCACGGTGAGATGCTAGGTGAGCGCTACTACCGTTTTAATAAGTACTGCCTATATGAATCCAGCGTGAGGGTACCCATAATCTTATCGGGCACTGCCCTGCCGAAATCTCTTTGGGGCAGGACCGACCAACGGCCGGCGGAGCTTATCGATGTGTACCCAACACTGTTGAAAGCTGCGGGTATAGAAGTCCCAAAAACTGCAGCAGGCCTTGATCTGCTGAGTCAAAATGAAATTCGACCGGCCAATTTCTGCGCACTGCACGAGAGGCCCGGGGAAGCTTCGTTCATGTGGCGTACCAGAGAGTTTAAGCTCATCCTTTGCTTCGAGCGCAAGGTTGATGCTTCCAGTTATACAGCATCGGATATTAAGGGTGGAGAATTATTTGACCTGGCAAAAGACCCGGCCGAATGGAACGACTTATTCGGAGATGAAGCCTACAGGGATATTCGGGAAAAAATGTCGGAGGAACTTATGTCCCATATTAAAACTTTGAAACTCATATCCCACGTAAATCCACAATAAATTTTAAATATCATTTAATACTTGACAATGAAAAAGACCTTATTATTAACAGCTTGTATGATCCTGATCCTGAATGGTCAGGGACTAAAAGCCCAGCCTACCGACACGGTAAAGGTCTGGGAGGAAACCATTACCCTGCCTACCTACAAAATGGATCCCAATGATCCCAATCCTGCCTTTTTCCGGAACCAGTCCTACCAGGGTGCAAGCAGGGTGATCTATCCATATCAATTGCAGGACAATTTTACCAATGAAAGGGTCGATCAGGATTACAACGCCCTTTTCCTGGAGAATGAATACCTCAAGGTATGTGTCATGCCTGAGATCGGTGGCAGGTTGTTTTATGCAACCGACAAAACCAATGATTATGAAATGTTCTACCGCCAGCATGTCATTAAACCCGCATCTATAGGGATGACAGGTGCCTGGATATCCGGGGGGATTGAGTTTTGTGTTTTTCACCACCACAGGGCATCTACCAATATGCCGGTGGACTACAGGCTTACGGAGAACGCTGATGGGAGTTCCACCATCTGGATCGGTGAATTCGAGCCACGGCACCGGATGAGATGGACCATCGGGATAACGCTTTATCCTGGAAAATCATACCTGGAGGTGGCAGGAACCCTGATGAACACGACCGAGAACATAAACTCATTCCTGTACTGGGCCAATGTTGCCACGCACGTCAACGAAGATTACCAGGTCTTCTTCCCCCCATCCACAGATTTTGCAGTTTATCATGCAAAAAATAGTTTTGCGCGATGGCCCATCACTACTGAGCCCTACACGGGAAAGGAATATTATCGTAATGGTGTCGATGCCAGCTGGTGGAAAAATCATCCATCCCCGAATTCCTTTTTCGCGTATGACCTGAAAGAAGGATTCCTGGCCGGATATGATCATGGAAAAGATGCAGGGACCGTCCATGTATCCAATCCAAATATTGTCAAGGGGGCAAAGCTCTGGGAATGGGGACCCGGTTATATGGGGTCCATGTGGGATACAAAAGTGCTCACGGATAGTGACGGTCCCTATGCGGAACTGATGACAGGGGCTTATTCTGACAACCAGCCTGATTACAGTTGGATCAAGCCATACGAGGTTAAGCAGTTCAAACAATACTGGTATCCGCTTAGGGAAACCAAGGGTGTGACCAATGCCAACCTCGATGCAAGCATTAACCTGCAGGTTGGTGAAAATGGTCGGATCTTTATCGCTGCCAACACCACAGAAAAAATGGAAGATGCTGTCATCGTGTTAAATCATGGAAACAATACGCTGGTGAAAAGATCCATTGACATTGACCCGGGAAATCCTTTTAATGAGATGCTGAACCTTGAAGTAGACATCCCCGCTCATGATCTGAAACTGAGCTTACTTAACAGTTCAGGGCAGGAAATTATTTCCTACCAGGCAGCGCCTCCGGCACCCCTTCCACCACTGCCTGAAATCATTGTTCCGCCGGGGGAGCCAGGGGAGATAAAAACAACAGAAGAACTGTATTATACCGGTATGAGAATCAGGCAATTTCACAATGCCAGGTTACGCCCTGAAGACTATTTTATGGAAGCGCTGCAAAGGGATCCTTTCGATGTAAGATGTAATACTGCCATGGGTATCATACACAAGGAAAGGGGAGAAACGGACGAGGCAAAAAAATACCTAAGGAATGCCATTTCACGCCTGACCAAAGATTATACTAGGCCGAGGGACTGTGAACCGCTCTTTCACCTGGGGGTCATACTGAAAAATGAAGGCAGTTATGAGTCTGCCATTGACACACTTTTCCGGGCCGCATGGGATTATGAATTCAGGTCAGCCTCCTATTTTCAACTGGCACAGCTTTACAGCATTTTGGGAAAATACAATGAGGCATTGGAAACAGTTGAACAGTCTCTTTTGGTTAATGCAATGAACCTTAATGCCTTATGTTTGAAAACCAGCCTGCTTCGCCGGACGAAAAACTATGAACAGGCTGTGAAAACAGCTGAGAAGGTCATCCAGATCAATCCCCTTAATATGTACGCTGTTAATGAATTCCGGATCAATTTTGAACGGCTGGGGGAAGAAAAAAAAGCTGGGAAGAATGAGAAACTCCTGAAACAATTACTGAGGGATTATCCTGAAAATTACCTTGAGCTGGCAGTTGAATATATCAACGCTGGATTGAGTCAGGAAGCCAGGCAGATTTTGCAATCCGCCAAAGCTTCCGGTAAAACCGGATTGAGTGATTATCCCACCATTCATTATTATTTAGGTTACCTGCATCATTTGAAAGGGAACGCCCAGGCCGCACTGGATCAGTTCAGACAGGGGATGTCCCTGCCCGTGGATTTCTGTTTCCCGTTCAGGCTGGAAACACTGGAGGTTTACAAGACAGCCCTGGAGTATCAGCCAGATGATGCAAAGGCTTACTATTACAAGGGGAACCTGTTATTTGATAAGCAAGCCCAGAAAGCCATCGAATCCTGGGAGAAAGCAGCCAGTCTGGAACCTGCCCTGGCCATTGCACATCGTAACCTGGGATTCGGCCATTATCAACATGCCGGGGATATTGACAGGGCCATAACCGCCTATGAAGAGGCCCTCTCCCATGATAAAACCCAGCCCAAATACTACGCTGAGCTGGACAGGCTGTATGAGAGGAGGGGTGATCCCATGGACAAAAGGCTGGAATTGCTGACAAGCAATCATGAACATGTAGCCGGACGGCAGGATGCGCTGCTACAGGAGATAAAAGTCCTGGTGCAAACCGCAGGTTATGACAGGGCCATTGACTATATGGACAATAACAATTTCTACCGGCAGGAAGGTGCTGAGCAATTGCATGGTTTGCATGTAACTGCGCATGTATTAAGGGCAAAGGAAGCCCTGGCTCAAGGTGCCTATGATAAGGCGGTAGAAGATATGCTCCTGGCTGATACTTACCCTGAGAATCACATGGTGGGCAGGGATACAGTTTATTCCAGGAATCCGCAGATATTTTACTATACGGGACTTGCTTATGAGCTGAATGGGGATAAAAAAATTGCCAAAGAATATTATAATAAATCAGTTAAAGCCACCAGCCGGGATCAGGAGTACCAGTATTACAAGGCCATGGCTTATCAGAAGTTGAAAAAGAATAAAGCGGTGGAACCCTTACTGGATGAGATCATCCGTATTGGTGAAGAGAGGGTAGAATCTACCGGGGAGGTGGATTTCTTTGCAAAGTTCGGAGATGAACTGAACGATAACCAGCGGAAGGCTGCTGGGTACTATTTGTTAGGACTGGGACATATGGGAAAAGCTAATACAGAACGGGCGAAAGAATATTTTGAAAAATCGGCTGGTCTGGATGTAGGCCAGTTATGGGCGAGGATATACCTTGAAGAATTAAACACCTTGGTAGAAAAATGAAAACAAAGCAATTCCTTCGCCAGCTCATCTGCCTGTTACCTGTACTGCTTTTGGTCTGCTTCGGAGGCTGTGGAGTGAAGAAAGATACCGGTGAGGCGGATTCTCTGCCCAACATCCTTTTCATCATGACCGACCAGCAATATGCAGGCATGATGAGCTGTACAGGGAATGCCTACCTGGAAACACCTGCACTGGACAGGCTGGCAGCGTCCGGAATGCGATTTGAACTGGCTTACAGTCCCAATCCGGTTTGTGTCCCTTCGAGAACCTCTATGGTGACAGGGTATTTCCCCAGTGCCTTTGGGATTACACACAACAGGGATGCCAAGGATGCAGTGATCCCGGTGCAGGTGATTGAAAATACCATGGGAAAGCTCATGAAAAGGGCGGGCTATCGTTGTATTTACGGTGGGAAGACACATTGGGCACGGGGACTGGATATGGAAAGTTGTGGGTTTGAGGACCTGACCCGGGATGAGAGGGAAGGGCTGGCCGATAAATGTGCCGAGTTTTTTCGCAACAAGCCTGAGGAACCATTTTTTTTGGTGGCCTCCTTTATCAATCCCCATGATATTTGTTACGTAGAGATCGATGCTGCCATCGATTACTATGGACTCCCTGAATTTGCACCCAATAACAGGGTGGAACGGCAAAAAATAGCCGAGGCTGTTCAGCTGGCTGAAAAAGCCAGGGCAGATGGCCTATATGATGCCCATTGTCCCCCCCTGAAGTCAAATTTTGAGCTTACGGAAAACGTTCCGGGGATACTCCATACCAATTTAAGGCCTGAACCTGGCGGTGAACCAAAGGCATCAGATGTTTATTATTACATGCATGACCATGTCCGGAATAATTGGACTGAAGAGGACTGGCGCATGCACCACTGGATCTATCATCGGCTGACCGAGGATGTGGACCGGCAGATCGGGACCGTTCTAGCAGCCCTGAGGGAAACCGGGCTGGACAAGCATACCATCGTTGTTTTTACCAGTGACCATGGTGACATGGATGGTTCGCATAAGATGGTTCACAAGACCCAGTTTTATGAGGAAGCTGCCAGGGTACCATTCATTGTTGCGGGTCCCGGTATAATACAGGGCGTGGACAGGCAACACCTGGTCTCTTCATCGGTGGACCTGGTTCCGACTTTCTGCGATTTCGCAGGTTTAGAGATCCCGGAAGGAGTCCATGGACTGAGCATCAAACCGCTGGTCCTGGGTGAGGTAGCGGTGGACTGGCGCGATTTTGTCGTATCAGAAACCGACCTTGGCCGGATGGTCCGCTCAGCCCGGTACAAATACTGCCAGTTTAAGGGAGGTGAACCACGCGAAATGCTGATCGATATGGAAAAGGATCCGGGGGAAATGAAAAACCTTGCCGGGATGGAGGAATATGAGGATGTCCTTGCAAAACACCGCCTAATGTTGGATGAATGGATTAGTCGAAACTCACATGGTTTTTAAGGTACAGGAAGCATATCTCATCAAATTTTAGTCATATTTTCCCCCCAGGAATGCACCAAACTATACATTTATAGTATATTGGACGTGCGTTTTGGTGTATAATCTGATATCTTGGTTTCATAATGAACATCACAGTCGATAAGAAAGATACCATTCTGTATCCTGATAAAAACAGGGTAATTGCCCGCTATTTTTATAGTGGGGATGAAAGGGCCAGGGAGATTATTAATAAAGTAATTAATCTTTCAGATGAGGATGTTCAGACAGCACTGAATCAGACGCTGAGGAAGTTTTCTATTAGACACAGGAATATTTCAAAGCTTTTCAAAAAGCATTATAATAACCTTCTCTTTCTTTTTGATGATCTTGAAATTGATCCCGCTGAGATCTCAGAACAGTGTAAGTTACTTATCGGCTCATTTTTTACACATGAATATTCCGTTGAGGCAGCAGCATTGTTTAATCCCTCAATCATTGAACATCCCGATCAGACTGGATTGAGCAATGGCGAGAGAAGGGTCATTCTCAGCTTAAGATCAACGGGAGAAGGACATATTTCATCCATTGTATTCCGCAGGGCTATTCTTAATGATGTCGGTGATTTTATCGTTCGACCCCCGGGTTATATGATTGAAGAGGCGGAGATTATCAAACGGTATATATACGAAAAGGAGAATTTTCTCCATAAATTGCGGGAGATGGATATTTCTGCTGAACTTACGGAATTGATGATAGCAGAACTACCCGAACAGTTTGATTATCGACAGCTTGTAAGAAAAGTCAATGAAGTATTGAAAAAAAATAACCTGAGTCCTGAAAAACACCGGGCTGTTGAAAAGATAATATGGCTGGCCGATGCGCATTATGAAGTCTCCTTTTCACTTGATACAGATATCTCGGAAAGAGTGCTTTTTCCAGTATCGGAAACAGAGAGCAAAGGAATTGAGGATGCCAGGTTTGTCAGGTTCGAACAGGAAGATGGCCAGATTACCTACTATGCAACTTACACCGCTTATGATGGTGTAACCATCCTGCCAAAATTGTTACAGACAAATGATTTTTATGATTTTAAGGCCATGCCGCTGCATGGACTGTATGCTGCGAATAAGAACCTTGCCCTGTTTCCAAGAAAAATCAATGGCAAGTACGCTATGTTATCCAGGGTGGATGGTGTGAATAATTATATCATGTTTTCAGACCTGATCCATGTATGGGATAATGCTCAAATCTTGCAAAAACCTAAACATCCCTGGGAGTTTATTCAAATCGGAAACTGCGGATCACCTATTGAAACTGAAAAGGGGTGGCTTTTAATTACCCACGGTGTCGGGCCCATGAGAAAATACTGTATCGGTGCGAGTCTGCTGGACCTGGATGATCCTACCCGAGAAATTGGCCGTTTAAAAGAACCCTTGATAGTCCCGGATGAAGATGAACGTGAAGGCTATGTTCCCAATGTAGTCTATACCTGTGGTTCAATAATTCATAAAAACGAACTTATCGTCCCATATGCTATGTCCGATTATTGCACAGGCTTTGCAAACATTGATCTGGATGAACTGCTAGATGAATTATTAGCAGATTGATAAACCTCAATTATTCAATATATTCAAATTCTTTTTCCTGGGCGGCAAGAACGGTGAGGTGTGATATCCAGTAAGCTAATGTGCTCTCAGCACCCTGGTTTCGGTTTACACCGGTTGATTCCAGTCCATCGCAACATCCACAGGTTTCATGATCATATAATGGCAACCTCAATGAGTTTTCCCCCAGGAACCACATATATGAAGAAAATAATTTTTCAATAAATTCCTTTTTCTTGGTGACCTGGTAAGCTTGATGATATAATAGTACCATGGCCATGACATCGATCGATTGCTGATCGTATTCCGGTAAATCACCACCTTTTTGATACCATCCCTGATTTCCAACAGGGGTAAAGTATCCATGGCTGCTGGTGACTTTTTCCAAAAATGTCAAAGACTCATTGGCAATATTTAACAGCTCATCATCATTGGTTATTTCTGCAGCATGATACATGGCCAGGGGAAGTATACCATTGTCATAACTAATTGTATTTTCGAACCAGTGCCAGTTTTCATCTTTGTTTGCCTGGTATGCCTTAACCAGTTTAGAAGTTAAATTTAACAACAGTTGTAACTGTGATTCATCCTCCTGTGCATCTTTTAGATAATATGCTATGCCTATGATTGTATTTGAAATGCCCCTGAGAGACTCAAGTTTGTCGAAGTACTGAATGGATCTGGAATATATTTCTCTGCCAATTTGCTTAAATGCATCATTTGGGGCATTGCTGATCAGATACCCCAGGGCCCAGATGGTCCGTCCAAATGAATCCTCTGATCCATATTCATCGAGAAATTGCCGGCTAAAACTCAGGAAGTTCCCATAGTTTCCATTCTCCCGCTGCAAATAATGAATGAAACTGAGGTAAATAGTAATAAGTTCAGGGGCTTCCTTGTCTTTACTTTGCCGGTAGGCCATCAGGGCCATCAGTAAAGCACGGGCATTGTCGTCAAGACAATAACCTTCCTTGAGGTTTGGTATTCCATACTTCGCATGCTGTACGATACCGGTATCATCAGTCAGCCTTTTTGCATGGGCCAGGTTATAGACAGGGAGCATCGGTATCTGAATGGGAAGTTTTTTAATTTCCAGGTCCCTGGCCCAACTGTCGACTAAATATTCTGCAAGAGAGAGATACTGTCTGCCTATTTTTGGCCACCTGAGCTTTTTTCCATATTCATAAGCTCTTTCCTTCAAATCATTTATATTCTTCTCATCATCTAGTAATTCCAGGATGACCTTTGACAGCTGTATGGAATCCTTAAAACCAAATAACCTGCCCCTTCCCTCGTCGAGAATTTCCTGGGCATGCCAGTATGGAGTGGAAACGACTGCTGATCCTACACCAACGGCATATGAAAGTGTTCCACTGGTTATCTGTTCTTCATTAAGGTAAGGCGTTATGTAAATATCAGATGCAGAAAGGTATTCAAATAGTTTTTCTTCAGACAGGAATGCATTATTGAAAAACACATTTTTTTCAATTCCATATTCCTTGATAAGCCTTTGCAGGAAGCTCCGGTATTCTTCTCCGGAATGTTTTAAAACTTCCGGATGGGTTTTTCCTGATATGATATATAATAATTCCGGATATTTTCGCACAACATCAGGCAGGGCATTGATCACTGTTTCAATACCTTTGTTGCGGCTGATCAGCCCAAAAGTCAGCAATACCTTCCGGTCTTCAAAATTAAATTTCTTTTTGATATCTGCAGAGGATACCTTCTTAAAGTCAGGTACACCATGCTCAATATAATCTATCTTCTCCCGTGGTATATGATAGATATCGGTAAGAAAATCAACAGCCCTTTTACTCATCACTACGATGCGTGCAGCCCTGTTACCTATATCTTCAATAATTGACCGCTGTGTGTAGGAAGGATCATTGAGGACCGTATGGAGGGTGACAATCAGGGGCAATTCAAGCCTGTGTATCAGTGAAAGAATATATACGCCATCATCACCCCCGAAGATGCCGAATTCATGTTCAAGGATACATACATCGGCATCACTATAGTTAATTTGCTTTGCAGCAGTCACATAATCCCTTTGTCGGTTCTGCCTGATGGTTAATTTTACCTCCTCAGGGTAATCAAGATCCTGTTCATTTCTATCGATGGCAATAACCTGAGCAACAGATGCAAGATCATCATGCTCAGTATTGGCTGCAATGGCCTTTAATAAATTGTTGGTGAATGTACCGATTCCGCATTTTCTTGGCGGATATGTTCCTATCAGGGCTATTTTCATGTTTTTAGGATTTTTTTGTAAACATTTATGTAATCAGATACCATCTTTTTTTTACTGAATTTGCTTTCAGCCCACTCCCTGCAGTATTTTCGACTAATACCTGGAATATCACTAAGGCTTTCCACCGCTTCATTAATATCCTGTACGAGAAAACCGGTACGGGCATTCCCTATCAGCTCTTGCATTGACCCTTTGTTAAAGGCAATTACAGGAGTACCACAAAACATTGATTCAGCTACGCTCAGTCCAAATGGTTCCTGAAAGTTTATCGGGTGTAAAAGTGCAGCAGCATTGCCTAACAGTTTATCCCGCATTTCCGGACCGGAATTACCTACGTAGACCACATCTTCATCATTTATGAATGGAGCAATCTTCTCCGTGAAATAGGCATTATCCTGAATGAGCCCCGAGATGATAAGTTTCATTTTAGCCTTTTTGGCAATTTGAATAGCTTCCCATGCTCCCTTATCATGATGGATACGGCCGAAAAACAGAAGATAGTCTTCCGGTTTTTCATTCAGGGTGAATAGGTTTTCATCAATCCCATTGTAGACTGTAGAGATATATGTTAAGGCAGGACTTCTGTCGGAATTACTTATGGAAACATAATAGTTATTGTGGTTATATTTCTGATAGACAGGAATTATTTTTGATGATGAAAATCCGTGTATGGTTGTTACCATTGGTGTTTTTATCAAACCTGAATAGGTAAGGGGCAGAAAATCAAAATGATTATGAATGAGGTCAAAGCTGTCTGCTTTTTCCATCAGGTAACTGATATGCATACATTCTGCAACCTTGGCGTCAATATCTTTGTCTTCTTCATAACCCATTGGGATTACTCCGTCTAATCTGCCTTTTGTTTCAGAATCCTTTGTAGCAAATAAGGTGACATCCATGCCCTCTTCAACCAGGCCTTCTGCAATATTGGATGCGATTTGTTCCCAGGGACCGTAATGCCTGGGTGGTGTACGCCAGGCGATGGGTGATAGTATGGCTATTTTCATTTCTTTTCAGTCCGGTTATCTCAAATTTAAGATTAATATTCTGATAAGCCTTCACCAAATAGAAATGTTATTCGAGAAGCTATGGGCTTGTATGGCTTCAAAGGAGGGTAATCTCATCCCATACCTGTTTGTTTACCGGGATGCCATTATCGAGGTTATCCTTTCTGGTAAGCAGGATCTGCTCTCCAGGATAACGAATAGCTGCATCAGGGCCATCGGGGACAGATTCTTTCAGGTCAGCAATGATGTCCGAAATGGCCGTCTCAATGGCAGGGAAATTGTTGAGTTTTTTAATGTCAATGGCTATAAAAACCTGTGAGACACCATATTCTGCTGCACGTTTGCTTAATTTATGTGTTGAGTCACCTGCGGATAAAATGGTAGCCAGAATGTCGAGCAGCAAAGAAAGGCCCGCCCCTTTCCAGTAACCTATGGGCAATGCACGCCAGCTTTCAAGGATGGCTGCCGGGTCATCTGTCAGCTCACCTTCCACGTTAAATCCACCGGGGAAAGGCAAGCTGTTTCCTTCCAGTTGTACAGCTTCCATTTTTCCATATGAAAATTGTGTCATGGCGAAATCAAGTACTATGGCATCTTTCCCGAATGGCACAGCAAAGACAAGCGGATTATTCCCCAGCCTCCTGTCTTTCGCCCCCCATGCCGGCATATTCGCCTCTGTATTGGTCCACCCGATAAAGACGAATCCATTCCGGGCGGCCTGCCAGCCATATGTCCCGCCTCGCATCCAATGGTTAGTTTCAGCTATGGCAAGGCATCCCATCCCATTCTCTTCCGCAATTTCCATGGCACGATGGGTACAGAATTCAGCGTTCAGGGGACCGGGAGCCAGATTCCCGTTCCATTGTTCCAGGACCCCCGCAGCATGGATTAATTCAGGTTTAGCACTGACATCAATGTATCCTTTTTTGATATAATCTATGAACCTGGGGAATCGATATACCCCATGTGAATAAATCCCTTCCAGGCTGTTATCCGAGAAAATCCCGGCACATTTTTCAGCATGTTCCTCAGCGAGTCCATACTTCAGTAAGATCCGTTTAAAGAGGGATTGCATCTCAGCGTAGGGAATTCTGATGGTATTCATGGCTCAAGGTTTTCAATAATATAAATAATTAAACAGAATCAGGTAAATTTAAAGGAATTGCCAAAAAGTATATCAAAAGGATTATTTTGTGTATCGTCTGGCAAGCCCAATTAATTACTTTTATGAAATTAAACTAAATACCATAAACCTGAACCATGAAAACAACTAAATCATTCCTGACATCTTTCATCTGTGCCGGCTTAATGCTTTTGAGCAGCGGTATGAATGCTGCCAAATCCATAGAGGCCGTTGATCTCACCTGTGAGTATTTCTCAAACCCCATGGGCATTGGCACAACTGCTCCGAGATTATCCTGGATACTTACGTCCGGGCTTGAGGACCAGGTGCAGACTGCATACCAGGTCCTGGTGGCTTCTTCCCCTAAAATGTTGAATGAGAAAAAGGCTGACCGTTGGAACAGCGGGAAATTGGAGTCTGACCAAAGTATCCTTGTAGAATATACAGGTGATGTCCTTCAATCGAAGGAGATTTGCTGGTGGAAGGTCAGGGTATGGGATAAGAGTGGGAAGGCCTCTGCTTGGTCTGAGTCTGCCAGCTTTGAAATAGGATTACTGGGAGTGGAAGACTGGAAAGCTGACTGGATCAAATCCTCCATCTGGTTCTCAGAAGTCTATCATCCAAGTCCCATGTTCAGAAAAGAATTCAACTTGGGCAAGCAAATAGCATCTGCAAGGTTGTATATCACCAGTATGGGACTCTACGAGGCAGAGATCAATGGTGAAAAGGTGGGGGATCAGGTACTGACACCCGGGTGGACCAGTTTTCACAGCAGGGTCCAGTACCAGACATATGATGTAACCGGCATGCTTTCCACCGGTGCCAATGCCATGGGCGTTACCCTGGGCAATGGCTGGTACAGGGCTTTCAGGGGCTTCAGGCCAAATGCTGAAAAATTGGGCAAGGAAAGCCTTGATCTGCTTGCCCAGCTTGAGGTAACCTACACGGATGGTACCAAAGAGGTAGTGCTCACAGACGAAAGCTGGAAATCTAGCATGGGACCAATACGCAGGTCCGTGATCTATGACGGGGAAACCTATGATGCCCGGCTGGAAATGCCCGGATGGAGCAAGGCAGGCTTTGATGACAGTGACTGGAAAGGGACAGAAGAAGTGAGAAATGACAAGAACCTGATCGTATATCCTGCCTCTGATCCCATGCGGAAACTGGAGGAACTTACACCGATAGAGATTTTGGTTACCCCCGAGGGTGATACGGTTGTGGACATGGGACAGAACATGGTGGGATGGATACGGCTGAAGGTTGACTGTCCCAAAGGAACGACCATCACATTGCGCCACGCAGAAGTGCTCGACAAAGAGGGCAATTTCTACATAAAGAACCTGCGCAGTGCCAAACAGACAAATACTTATATCTGTAAGGGAGGTGGACAGGAAGTATATGAACCCTACTTTACCTTCCAGGGATTCCGCTTTGTCGATATATCAGGGTATCCCGGGGAGGTGACCAAAGATATGCTGACCGGTGTTGTCGTCAACAGCGACCTTGAAAAAACAGGCAGTTTTACCTGCAATGATAGCCTGATCAACCAATTGCAGCACAATATTGTATGGGGACAAAAAGGCAATTTTGTGGATGTGCCTACCGATTGTCCCCAGCGGGATGAAAGGATGGGGTGGACTGGTGATTGCCAGGCATTTGCGCCTACCGCCTGTTATAATATGAATTGTGCTGGATTTTATACGAAGTGGCTGAGGGACTTAGCGGTGGACCAGCACGAAGATGGGGCGGTCCCACATGTCATCCCCAATGTCCTCGGAAGGGGAGGGGCCCATGGATGGCAGGATGCCGCGACCATCGTTCCCTGGACGGTTTACCAGTGGTACGGGGATGTCCGCATCCTGGAAGAGCAATATGAGAGTATGAAGGCCCTCGTCGAATACATGCGCACACAGGCGGGAGATGCTTATATCTGGAAGCCAACCGAGAGGCAATTCGGGGACTGGCTGGCTTTTGCGACCATCCGTTCTGATTATCCCGGGGCTACGACGGATAAAGACCTGCTGGCTTCTGCCTATTTTTACCATTCCACGAATATTGTCAGGAAGACTGCAAAGATCCTCGGCAAAGATGAGGTGGCCAGGGATTATGAGGAGCTGATGGGAAAGATCAAAGAAGCCTATGCCAACGAATATATCACCCCCAATGGCCGGATGTCATCAAATACACAGACCGCTTACGTTGTAGCACTTTCCTTCGGTCTGATACCAAATTCCCTGGAGGAAGTTGCAGCCAAACGGCTGGCAGCTGATGTGAATACCTTCGGGCATCTTACCACCGGTTTTCTCGGCACCCCTGACCTCTGCCATGTCCTGACAAAATATGGCTACCTGGACGAAGCCTATAAATTACTGTACAACACGAACTATCCCTCATGGCTTTATCCTGTTACCCAGGGTGCTACCACCATCTGGGAGAGATGGGACGGACAAAAACCTGATGGCAGCTTCCAGAATGCCGGCATGAATTCATTTAACCATTATGCCTACGGGGCAGTGGGGGACTGGCTGTACAGGAAAGTGGCAGGGATAGATATCGATCCGGCAGTCCCCGGTTTTAAGTCCATCATTATCAAACCGCACCCTGGTAGTGAGATGAACTATGTTATTGCTACTCACGATACACCTTATGGCAAGGTTTCTTCAGCCTGGGAGATCAAAGAAGGGAAATTCACTTTGACGGTCAATATCCCGGTAAATACAACAGCCACTGTTTATGTACCCGCTACTGATGGGCCAGTGCAAATCAATGATAGGGCAGTCCCAGAGAAGCTTCTTGTACCTGCAGAGGGAGTTGATTATGATTATGTTGAAGTAAAGGTAGGCTCCGGAGAATATACCTTTGTAAGTCCCTATAATCCATAAGATGAAAACTAAACCAGTCAGCAATCTTCTGGGCTTATTGATCCTGGCCATTGTAATAGCAGCCTGTAGTCCGGGAAATAAACAGCAAGGTGAATTAAGGCTCTGGTACGATCAACCCGCTGTTAACTGGAATGAGGCCCTGCCTGTCGGCAATGGGCGGCTGGGATCGATGGTGTTTGGAGGTGTCGAATCGGAGCGTATACAGTTCAATGAAGAAACACTCTGGGATGGACAGCCACGGGATTATTCTCATCCCGGTGCTCATGAATACCTGGGAGAATTACGCCAGCTGGTTTTTGACGGTAAACAAACAGAAGCCCACGAACTGGGTATGGAAAAATTCATGAGTGTCCCCCTACGCCAGACGAACTACCAACCTTTCGGGGATCTCTATTTATCCTTTCCCGGGCATGATGCGTATACCGAATATTACAGGGGACTTGACCTTACAGAGTCGGTCTGTTATACTTCCTACAAGGTAGATGGGGTAAGGTATGAGCGAGAGGTAATTGCCAGTTTTCCCAGGCAGGTGATAGCCATCCAACTTACAACGGACGGAAACAAGGCGCTGGATTTCAGTTATCATCTTGATTCACCTCACAATGAGAAAGAACTCCTTTTGAAAGATGGCAAGCTTAGTATGAATATTGCCGTTGAAAATGGTGCATTGACAGGTATGGCCCAGGTTGTTTTGGAAACCGACGGCGATATTGATGCTGGCCAGGAGATAGTATCGGTGTCCGGGGCAAACAAAGCAACCCTTTATTTGAATGCTGCTACCTCATTTAAGAGTCACAATGATGTAAGTAATGATCCGGAACAGGAGCTTGAAAAGCTCTCACGCAAAATGAAAAATCCTTCATGGAAAGATATCAAAAAGGAACATATTGCTGATTATCAGTCCCTCTACAAAAGATTTTCCATCGACCTTGGTGAGAACGGGGCTGACATAATGCCCACTGGCCAAAGGCTTCATGCCTACCAGGAATCAGATGATGATCCGGCCCTTTTGGCCCTCTATGTCCAATATGCCCGCTACCTGATGATCAGTTCAAGCAGGGAAGGCACTTACCCGGCGAACCTGCAGGGAATATGGAACCAGGAAATTGAACCCCCATGGGGCAGTAAGTACACGGTGAATATCAACACCGAGATGAATTACTGGCCAGCGGAAGTGATGAACCTTTCCGATTGCCATGATCCCCTGTTCAACCTGATCGATGAATGTGTTGAATCCGGCAGGATCACTGCCAGGAACCATTATGATTGTGAGGGCTGGGTACTCCATCATAATACTGATCTCTGGCGTGGGACAGCACCCATAAATAATTCGAACCATGGCATATGGGTAAGCGGAAGTGGTTGGCTATCCAGCCATTTATGGGAGCATTACCTGTTCACACAGGATATAGAATTTTTAAGGAATAGGGCCTACCCGATAATGCGGGAGGCCTCCCTCTTCTATTCACAATACCTGGTCCCTGACCCTAAAACTGGATGGTTGATCAGTACACCGTCGAATTCTCCGGAGAACGGGGGACTCGTTGCCGGTCCCACAATGGACCACCAGGTCATCAGGTCCCTGTTCAGATCCTGTGTTGAAGCTTCGGAGATATTGGATACAGACAGGGAATTTAGCTCAATCCTGCAGGAAATGATCCCTAATATAGCCCCCAACCAGATCGGACGTCTGGGACAACTGCAGGAATGGATGGAAGATGTTGATGACCCGGAAAACACACACCGGCATGTCTCCCACCTCTGGGGCATGCACCCCGGGAATGATATCAATTGGAAAGATTCACCAGAGATGATGGAGGCAGCAAGGAAGTCACTGCTTTTAAGAGGTGATGAAGGAACCGGATGGAGCCTGGCCTGGAAGATCAATTTCTGGGCGCGTTTCCTTGACGGCAACCGGGCCTCAAAGCTTGTGAGTATGCTGTTCAGGCCAGTGCCATCGGCAGGTAAAAGTATGGGTGGGGGTTCTTTCCCCAACCTTTTCGACCCCCATCCTGGAGGAGGCGGCAATCT
>RCNC010000779.1_pt1 | contig 25169 bp, 23 predicted proteins | sample 2041301 | NCBI WGS metagenome assembly RCNC01 (sample SAMN09708231, study PRJNA481090) | Marine sediment metagenome, whole genome shotgun sequencing project. | biome: marine sediment; feature: ocean; material: sediment; isolation source: Sewage treatment plant 13A marine sediment (STP13A) ... | reverse complement strand
TGAACTGAGCGATTTTTCCCGAAGAGGTGTGCCGAAACCTTGATGGAGAAGGGTTCGCAAAAAACACAGGCATACCCGTGGATCTGTCGCGGCTTTTTGCGAACCCTCGATCCGCAAGAGATCGGTGCAGATCGAGATAAAAATCGCTCAATTCAGGTTAAAACCAAAGGCTTTCACCTATTGAACATCATCGCCGTCATCATACTTGCCGCTATCGTCTTCGATGTTATCATCAACATCGTTTCGGATGTACTCAACCTGCGAATGCTGCAGGCCCATGTTCCAGAACCGTTCCAGGGGGTCTACGATGCTGATAAATATCGAAAATCACAGGATTACCTACGTGTCAACACCCGATTCGGGTGGGTAAGCGCCATGGTCAACCTGATGGCCGTACTTCTTTTCTGGTTCCAGGGTGGTTTTCCCGCCATGGACAACTGGGTCCGGTCTTTTGGAAACGGCCCGGTGTTGACCGGCTTGATGTATATGGGATCCTTGATGATTCTCTACGCGCTATTATCGCAACCTTTCTCAATTTACGCAACATTCGTTATCGAGGAACGCTTCGGGTTCAACAAGACCACCTGGAAAACATATAGTCTGGATCTGCTCAAGGGATTGGTGCTGGCAATCCTGCTGGGTACCCCCCTTCTGGCGGGTATCCTGGCATTTTTTGAATATGCCGGCAGCCATGCATGGATCTACTGCTGGACTGTCGTAACGCTCTACATGCTGGTGGTTCAATATATCGCCCCCACCTGGATCATGCCGCTCTTCAATAAATTCAAGCCTATAGAGGATGGTCAGCTAAAATCAGCCATTCTGTCCTATGCCAGATCGATCCAGTTTCCTATGAAGAATGTCTATGTCATGGACGGGTCCAAACGCTCCAGCAAATCCAACGCCTTTTTCACCGGATTCGGCAAAAATAAACGTATCGTGCTCTTTGACACACTCATCAATCAGCATACCGTGCCGGAACTGGTGGCGGTCCTGGCACATGAAATGGGGCACTATAAAAAGAAACACATTCTACAGGGGATGCTTTTAGGCATCCTGCAGACCGGTATCATGTTCTACCTGCTTTCTTTCGTGATATCTTATCAGGGTCTGTTTGACGCATTCTATATGAACCATGGTTCTGTCTATGCAGGACTTATCTTTTTTGGAATGCTATTTGCGCCACTGGACTTTTTTGTGGGCATACTGATGCAGATCCGTTCCCGATCCAACGAATACCAGGCTGACAGGTTTTCCGTGGAAACCACACGAAACCCAGGGGCCATGATTGACGCACTCAAAAAGCTGTCCGTCCAGAACCTGTCAAACCTCCTCCCCCATCCTTTCTATGTTTTTCTCAACTACTCCCACCCGCCGGTTTTGAAGAGAATTGAGGCCATCGATGCCTTCAAATCTACCGAGTAGGCCTTATGCAAAAAAATATGCAATTTGCAATTTCAATCTTCAATTTACATGTAATTTACAAATGACCAGTGAAGAGGAGCCTCAAGCCGGAGTCGTCATCCTGCTGACGTAATCGGAAGGTTTACGGATAACCACGTTTCAAATTTTTGAAGAACCGCGCAGCATGCGAAGCACTGCCGTACGGCAGAACCTACGGGGAGTGCACTCGCTGTTTCGGTTCAACTATTCCTAAATTGACTTAAAACCTGAACGTGAACCGCGAGCTAGCCCTGTGGACAACCTGTCCGAAGTCCCTGATCCAGTGGGTTTCCTCTTCTGATAATGGACCCTTTTCCCGAAGATTACGTATATTCTCCTGGAGTTGCCGGCGGTTTTTAGGGCCCGTCAAGGCCAGATCAACATGGGGGTTGGACAGGCAGAAGCGGTAGCAGTCAGAAGCGGTCATAACAGGGCCGTTCCAGCCTTTTGGACGTTTAAGAAGACCACGCCATCGTGTAGCTGTATAAGCAACAATAGCAGGTTTACGTTTGGCAAGGTGGGGGAAAATATCCATCTCAGCACCTGGATGAGCGGCATTATAGCGGACCATAAGCATGTCAAGTGGGGAATCTTCCACGAGCTTGCCGGCGCGTTTACGGTCGTGAATACTCACACCAATGGCCCGAACCAGGCCTGACTCTCGAAGGGACACCAGTGCGTCAATCGTTGACGGTGTCCAGGCGCTCGTACGACCAAGCCAGAAAATCTGAAAAATATCGATATATTCCGTATCGAGCTTTTTGAGCATTCGCTCACAGGCACGTCTGATACCTCCTCCAAAATATCCGGTGGTTGGCCCACAAGCCAGGACAATAGATTCCCTGTCGTGCTTTAAAGCTCCCTTGAGTGACGGTGTTACATGTCGTGCCTTAGGTGTCCAAAAGACATAGTTTACACCCTGCTCCAGGGCCCACTCCAAATCCACCCCTTCAACACCATAGTTGGTCGCTAAACCGAGCCGGAACAACCGGCGCCCAAGGGCGGGAATATCCCGATACAAGAAGTCATCGTTCATGAGTGTGCCTCCTTATCATCTTGTGCTGTGAATGATCATGGTTTGGATGTCCAACAGAATAATGAATAATGATATTTTACTGTTGTGTCAAGATGTCATCATGCTCAACCGCCTGTGGATGTCAGGCAGTAAAAATCAGAGACCGCTCCTTATAACAGCACAAGGCCGTTAAAATATTTTCACATTTTTATTCTATCCGCCGTTATAGCTGTTGCGGTTCAATCAGATGCGAATCGGTTGGCAGATAGCCCTGTTTATGATACACTCAGTCAAAATGCTCCATACGACATCGTTTTACAGGAGAACCGCCATGAATGTTTCCCTTGCAGAAAAAACCGAACACAAAATCAAGCAACCCCAGGCACTCTCCCCTCGCATCACCTGGTTGCGAGACTACTATTTTAGCGGCTGCAAACGAAACTGGAACAACGAGTACACGGCCTGGTCCACCGGTACCCCCTGGGATCTGCAGTACCAGGAGATGACCTACTATATTGTTCCGGAAGTATACATGCTCATAGACACCCTGGGCGGCGGCTACCATCAGGCAGCCAGGAATATCGAACTCCACGATGATTTCTGGACCTGGCACCTGCCCGAAAGAAAGGCCTGGTTCCTCAAAGAGGTCATGGTAAACCACGTACCCCGGGAGATCCTCCCCGGAGATCTCATCGCCGGCGCCAGATTCAATGTCATTACCTCCACCTGTTTCACGAAAAAAGAACGTCATAAATACGACCAAAGGGTTGTGGGCAAAAAAGGCGCACGTTCCCGAATGAAATGGTTTCACGACCATGGCTACGGCAATGCCGGTGCCACCAGCGGCCATCTCATACCCGGATATGAACGGGCCCTTAAACTTGGTTGGAAAGGTATTCATGAATCCTTGAAAACCTCCTATGCTCAATTGGATCCCAGTGATCAGATGGGCCGCAAGGGATCTCAGCTCAGGGCTATGATCACGGCGGCCACGCTCCCCAGGGACCTGGCAAAACAATACACCCGTCTTTGCACGCGCCTTGCTGCGGAAGAAAGCGACCCAGAACGCTCCGAAGAACTGATACAGATGGCTAAAAACCTGGAGAGCGTCCCGTGGGAACCTGCCAGGACTTTCTGGGAAGCCGTACAGTCTCTCTGGTTGACACACATGCTCGTCATGAGTGATGAAAACTACCCCGGCCCGGGTGTTTCCTTTGGGCGTATCGACCAGTACCTTTTGCCCTACTGGGAATATTCAAGAGATCAGGGCATGGGCTGGGAGTTTGCCAAAGAAATTCTCAAGTGTTTCTGGTTCCATTGTAACACCGCCTACGATGCCATGATCCGCAACGGGAACCAGGGCATCACGGCTGGTTTTGGTCAGCTTCTGACCCTTTCCGGTATGGGCAAAGATAGCCGGGACATGACCAATGACCTGACCTACATGTTCCTGGAAGTCATCGATGAGATGACACCCATTCTGGAACCGAAGCCGAATGTCCGGTTACACCGCAACACACCGGATGACCTCCTGGAAAAGGTGATCGACATGATATCCGCAAGCCAGGGGTCCCCGTTTCTAATCAATTTCGATGAAAGATCCATGGCCGGTATGATGCTGGAGGCCAAAAAAGCAAATATTACCCATCTCATCAACGAGTCAAATGTGCATGAGTACGCACCCGTGGGTTGCCTGGAAAATACCATGGTGGGCAATGACCGGTCCGGCACCGTGGATATCAACCTGAACCTTCTCAAGGCCGTCGAACTAGCCCTGACCGGGGGAAAGGACCTGATCCCTTTTGTCGACCCCATGATAGGCAAACCCGAAAAAATCCGTCAGGACGGTCCGAAAACCGGCGCTCCAGAGGGGTTTGAAACATTTGAAGCCTTCTTTAAGGCTTATGAGAAACAGACAGCCTATATCATCCAGAAGAGTGCAGAAACCTATGAAGCTTCAGAAGCTGTTCGGTCTGATTTTCTTACCACCCCCTATCTTTCTTGCCTGGTTAAAGGGTGTCAGGAAAAAGGGCTCGATGTAACCCAGGGCGGCGCTGAAATCAATTTTACTACCCTGGAAGCTGTTACCTATGCCACGACTGTCGATTCCCTGCTGGCCATTCAATATCTTGTATACGACAAACAGATCTGCAGCATGTCTGAGCTTGCCCAGGCCCTCAGGGACAACTGGCAGGGTCATGAAAAACTTCAGGCCACGGCCATCAACAAAGCCCCCAAATACGGTCAGGACGATGATGAGGCCGATGCCCTGGCCAAACAAGTCATGGACCTCTGGTGCCGGGAAGCCTGGCAGCATACAACCGTGTCGACCCAACGCCGGTTCAGACCCGGCATGCTCAGTTGGAACTACTGGGCCGGCGACGGATATGTCATGGCAGCCAGTGCTAACGGTCGTACAAAAGGGCAATTTCTCTCCAATGCCATATGTCCTTCCAATGGCGCAGACATTAAAGGCCCCACATCGAATACAAATTCGGTGGGAAAAGTCCTGGGTGGAAAAGCACCCGATAGCAAAGGAGACTGGCTCGACACCATGAACTGTCTCCCCAACGGGGCCAGCCACACGATAACTTTCAATCCCTCCATCATCAAGGACCCGGAGCACAAACAAAAATTCAAGGCATTTCTCAAAGGCTATGCGGAAAACGGTGGTACGGCCCTGCAGGTGAACATGCTCGATCCCGAAATGTTGAAGGATGCCCAGAAGAACCCCACAGATTACCGGCACCTCCTGGTTCGCATCACCGGATACAATGCCTATTTTACGACCGTAGGCAAAGAACTCCAGGATGAAGTGATCGAGAGAGTCAGCCACTCAGTTTTTTAAGGGATAGACCACAGGCTGTAGGCTTTTAGGCTGTAGACTATTAGGTGCTAAAAGCTTTAAGCCAAATACCAAACACAAAACACTAACTTCAATAAACACAACGAACCCAAGAAGCGCAGCAAGCACAATAAACATTGACCCTCGGACCCTAATTTTATGAACAAACCCGGTCTCGTTCTTGAAATCCAACGCATGTCAACCGAAGACGGGCCCGGTCTGCGAACGACAGTCTTTTTCAAGGGCTGCAGTCTGGCCTGCACCTGGTGTCATAACCCGGAAAGTATTTCATCCCGCCCGCAGATTCATTGGATCGATTCACGATGCATCGCATGCAAGACCTGTCTCGACACATGCCCCAGGGATGCCCTGGCTATGATGCCTGAAGGCATCAGCATCAATCGTAGTTTGTGCGATGGCTGCGGTGTTTGTGTCGTAGCTTGCCCCTCCACAGCCCTGGAGAAATTGGGCCGGCAATGGACCCTAGCAGATCTTGTCCATGAAGTTCTCAAAGACCGGGTTTATTTTGAAAAATCAGGCGGCGGAATAACTGTATCGGGTGGCGAACCCACACTGCAGACCGATTTTGTGACGGATTTTTTAAAACAAATCCGGGCTGAAGGTATCCATACCGCGCTTGATACCTGTGGGTTGTGCAGCCCCAGGGCTCTGGACAAACTTCTTCCCTATTCGACGCTGATACTCTTCGATATCAAAGAGATTGATGCCCATCAGCACCACGTCTTTACAGGAAGCGACAACCGGATTATTTTGGATAACCTGATCCATGTCTCCCGATATATTGAAACCCATCTGTATCCAGAGGGTCTCTGGATCCGGACACCCCTTGTGCCGGGTGCTACAGCCACCATTCAAAACATCAATGGCATCGGAAACTGGATATCACGACATATAAAAGGTCAGGTCAAACGATGGGAATTGTGCAATTTTAACAATCTTTGCAGGGATAAATACACACGACTGGGGTTGACGTGGCAGTTCCAGGATGAAAACCTTTTGGACAAGGATCACATCAGCACATTGTTGGCCACCGCAAAATCATCCGGTGTCGACCCGGACATAGTATATGGGTCAGGCACTGCCAGGTTGGACAGGCAGGTAGAAGCGGTGAGCAATAAGAAGTAAGTCACAAGCGGGTATCAGCTAACATTTATACCGCTTGTCATAATAATGTTCTGAAAATAGGATCGCGGCAGAAGGGCTAACGATTGGAAACAAGAAAAATATTCACCAAAGAAGAATTCGAAGCATTTGAGCCGGCAGAAAAAATCGGTCTGGTTGCCTGCATCAATCCAGAAGGGGAGGTTCACGTGACGCTCCTCACGAGCATCATGGCAGCAGGACCCAAGCAACTGACCCTGGGCCAGTTCAGCACAGGCCTCAGCAAATACTACATGCAGATGAATACGAATGTTGGCTTCCTGGTTATGTCCTTGGACAAGCGACTCTGGCGGGGCAAAGCCTGCTGGACCCACAAACAATCAGACGGTCCTGAATACGAAATCTATAACAATCAGCCCATGTTTCGTTACAATGCCTACTTCGGCATCAATACAGTTCACTATCTGGATCTTGTTGAAATCTGCAGCGAGGGAAAACTTCCCATGGCAAAGATTATACCGGCGGCCATTGTCACCCGGATCGCCAAGGGAGCCGCTGCCACCGGAAACAGCAGCCCAATCCTCAAACCTTTTGCTGAAACACTGTTCAACCAGCTCGACTCGCTCAAGTTCCTGGCCTATATAGACAAAGATGGTTTTCCCAGAATCATTCCTATCATTCAATGCCAGGCCGCAGACAGCAGACGCCTGGTTTTTTCTTCCCTGGCATTTCAAGATGAACTTCAGGAGGTTGCAGCCGATACACGTATCGGCATATTCGGACTCAATCTAAAAATGCAGTCTGTTTTTGTCCGGGGTGTTTTTCGTGGATTCAAACCTTATCGCTGGACCAATCTCGGTGTTCTCGACATCGACTGGGTTTACAACTCCATGCCCCCGAGTCATGGGCAGATTTATCCTGAATCGAAACTTGAACCTGTAAGGGATTTTTGAGGAGCAAATGGCAGCACAGCGTCTATTATTCTGAACTTGTAGTATAAGGTCAAAATCGTCAACATTAAAGAAGCGCTCAAGTAACACCCTATCCCGGATATCTCACACCCAGTAGATACCCGGGGCCAGAGGGCCCGGCACTGCTTATGCCCTATAAGGGCTTACGGTTTTGCGTCCCATGTGAAAAATCCTAACTAGTGCCCATTCATAAATGGTCTTTTCACGCCCTGCCGGCGTTGGACGACATGATTTAACTCCTCAAAATAGCGCACTATTACTGCGGGTTAAATCTGTCGTCCGCCTTGGCATAACGCGAAAATCCCTATTTCTGGACGGACACTAATTAGGAAGCATGAAATGTCCGGGCTATGTCGTGGGACCGTCGAAACCCGACAGCTCTCGAAGCGTGCGTGCTATGGCAGACATATCTTCATCCCCATAACCACGCCCCATAAGTCCGTTTTCGACCTGGTCAACCATAGCGGAAACCGGCAGTGTTACCGCCAACTCGCGCGCCGCTTCCAGCGCAATCCGCAGATCTTTGTGGTGCAGCCTGACCCTGAATCCCAGGGGATAGGTATTGTTAACCATATTCACGGCCCGGTTTGACAGTACCCAGGATCCAGCCGCGCCACCGGATATGGCCTCAGTGACCTTCTGCATGTCGAGGCCTGCCTTCATACCCAGAACCATGCCTTCGGCAACACCCATAAAGGTCCCCGCAAGAATCACTTGGTTGATGGCCTTGGTGATCTGCCCGGAACCGATGCCACCCACATGCGTAATGGTTTTCCCCATGGCTTCCAGCACGGGCATGGCATATTGAACGTCTTTTGCTTCTCCCCCCACCATGATAGCCAGGGTACCGTTCTGGGCACCCTCGGATCCACCGGAAACAGGTGCATCGATCAGGCGGATTTCTTTGTCGGAAAGCTTTGCGGCGATATGGCGTGTGGATGTCGGGCTGATGGTCGACATATCAACCACCAGGCTTCCGGTCGGTGCACCATGAATAACACCGTCTGCCCCTAAAACAATAGCTTCAACATCCGGGGTGTCGCTGACACAGGTAATAATAATATCAGCATGTGCGGCAGCTTCTCTGGGCGTATCTGCTCGCAAAGCCCCTGCATCGTATAGGGGCAGCTCTTTTTCCCGGGTCCGGTTGTGAACAACCACCTCATGACCGGCCTTTAAAATATTAAGCGCCATGGGCGCCCCCATGGTTCCCATTCCGATAAACGCAACGTTCATCACTTTCCTCCTTCGGAGCTTTAATAGGCTGTAGACTGTAGGCTTTTAGGCTGTAGGCGGTCTTCGGTCTAATAGTCTTCAGGCTAAACACCTTATTGCTTACTTCTTATATCTATTGGCCCGTGACGATCACCTAAAACTTAAAACCTAAAACCTAAAACCGCCATAACCTTATGGCTCAAATATCTCTATCCCCTCGATCTTTCCCCCGCCAAACCCGGCAACCGTATCAGCCGCAATGGTCAGACCCTCTTTGAGGTATACCGTGTCGACACCGGGAACAGCATAGGCATAAAAGAGAACGTGACGCGTGGTCTCCCTTACCCGGGTCTTTTCGTCCGCCCCCTGGCATAAGACACAGACAATGTCCTTTTCATCCCGCAACACGATCTCATTTTCTTTCAAGATGAATTCACGATTTCCCATGCCCGCGCAGATCTCCCCGTCCACGGCCACATCGAGCGTCAGTTTGCCGTCGAATTGGCCAAAATCGGTTACGGCCACCAGAACACCGGCACACATCTCCGCCATAAAGTGGGCATCCACCAGGAGAGCGTACCGGGGAAAGCCGCTATTGATTGTCCGTTTCAAATGTTTGACCAGAGGGCAGGGGTATCCGAATTGCTGAAAAAAATCTGCGTAGGTGTCGATGCGATGGGTAATCTGCGCCAGTGTCTCCCGCTTGCGCATTTTCCGTAAGTGCTTTTTTTTGAAAGTCTTAAATTCGGGTGGATTTTCCACATTTTTGCAGTCACTGATCAAGGTCAGACCAAAACCAACACCCGGATAGCGTTCCATATACTTATTTGAAATGGTAAATTCGGGAAACACGAAAACCTCCTGCACATGATAACAACTTGGCATAGGAAACCTGATCAGGTTCCACCTCAGAAAAGCGCAAACGATTTCAAATAACGTAGGTTAAATTCCCAAATCACAAAAAATAAGTTCCAAACAAATATCCATCACCAAAATTCCGAATTCCAAACGTTCGCTATTATATCGACTGAAAAATAGCCATTGTTTAGGTTATTGATTATTTTATTTTGAGATTTATTTGTAATTTGGTGCTTGAATTTTGCTACTTATATATTCGGAAAAAATAGGCTCACTTTTTCAAACATAACTCTTTTTCTCTGGCTTCCGATCCATGCGTTCATCGCCGATCTCTTCCACATCATCATCAAGACGCTGGTAGGTTTTCTGGTTTCGGTGCCTCACGATGAGATAGCAAGCAGCCAGGGTCAGGAGAATACCCATGGGAAGCAGAAGTTCCGGCAGCAGCAGGTTACGCTCCTGTTCCATGGCCCGTGCAGATTCGATTAATGTTGTTTGTGCTTCACGGTGGCCCCGGAACTGAATGGTATAGTAAACCGCCCCGATATAGACAAGGACGAACAGGATCGCACCGATGCCCAGCCATCTCTGTAGTTTTTTGGTGTCGTTCATGTCTTTTTCAGCTTTTCAACGGTCTCGAGATCACACACATCAAACATCTCACCGCAACCGCCACACAACATTTCACAAGCATCCGGATTGCGCGTCCGCCTGCGTTTCAAATCCGACTGGCAGGTCGGACAGACAAGATCTTTCAACGTTTCATCCGTTGGTTGATTTGGTGTATTCATGATGGCCTCCATATTTCTTGAATTGAATGTGTTTTGTGTTTTGTATTTGGTGTTTGGTATTTGGTGTTTCGTGTTTCGTGTTTGGTATTTGGTATTTGGTATTTCGTGTTTGGTATTTCGTGTTTGGTGTGTCACTTTTGGCTTTAAGCGTTAGGCGCCTAACAGTCTATAGCCTAAAATCCTACAGCCCGTGGTCTATCCCCTCCAACCCTTTCTTTTAACATATACCACATCCATCGAATTGTCGATTGTTCATCTAAAATGGGTATGCTACACATGTATCGAATAACATAGGAGACAAAGTTGAGCGACTATACACCCCAGGAGAAATCCGCCTTGTTCGTGGCATCCATTACATCCTTTATGGGGCCGTTTGTGATTTCATCGGTCAATGTGGCCCTGCCGTCAATTCAGAAAGAATTTAATGCCGATGCTGTCCAACTCAGTTGGATCGCCACATCACTTCTTCTGGCCGTGGCAGTGACACTGGTGCCGGCCGGCAGAATCGCCGATATTCATGGCCGTAAAAAGATCTTCACTTGGGGCTTGTTTGTATACACCCTTGCCACTTTGTTGGCGGCATTTGCCGATTCCGTTGAAATGCTCATCTTTTTCCGTATTTTTCAAGGTGTCGGGTCAGCCATGTTCCTCACCACCGGTATGGCGATCATCACCTCCATATTCCCACCAAAAAAACGGGGAAAGGCCATCGGCATCTATGTTTCTGCTGTTTATATCGGTCTCTCGGTGGGGCCCTTTGCCGGGGGGATACTCACCCAGAATCTCGGCTGGCGGAGCCTCTTTATCACTGTCGTCCCCCTGGGTATTGTATCCATCCTGATTACCCTCAAGTACTTGAAGGGAGAATGGGCTGACGCCCGAGGTGAAAAACTGGATATTGTTGGCAGCCTCCTGTACGGGGTTTCCATCCTGGCATGGGTCTATGGTGCATCGTTGCTGCCGAGCACCACCGCAGCATATCTGATGGTCGCCGGCAGTCTCTGCATGGCTGTATTTATCTGGCAGGAACTCCGGGTGCGCTACCCGGTCATGGATGTCAGACTCTTCACTCAGAACAAACTATTCACCTTTTCCAGTCTTGCAGCCATGATCCATTATGCTGCTACCTTTGCCGTAACCTTTCTTATCAGCCTGTATCTGCAGTATATCAAGGGTCTTTCACCCCAGGCAGCCGGTATGGTTATCATCGCTCAACCGATCATGATGGCTTCCTTCTCCCCCCTTGCAGGCAAATGGTCGGATCGCATAGAGCCCAGGAAAATAGCCTCCTTTGGTATGGGTGTGACAGGCCTGGGATTGTTCCTGTTTACTTTTATCGGATCCTATACCAGTCTGATTTATATCACAGCCACGCTGGTCATACTCGGATTTGGATTTGCCATGTTTTCCTCGCCCAATATGAATGCCATCATGAGCTCGGTGGAGAAACGTCATCTGGGGATTGCCTCCGGCACCGTAGCAACCATGCGGTTGATGGGACAGATGGCCAGCATGGCCATCGTCATGGTGATGTTTGCCGTAATCATCGGCCACAAAGCAATTTCTCCCGAAAACTACCAGCAGTTTATCAAATGTGTAAACCTGTCCTTTTCCATTTTTGTCGTGATGTGCATCGTGGGCGTCTTTTTTTCCCTGTTCCGGGGCAAACTGAGAAATCATGGCTAAACCGACCGACCATATCATTTATTTCGAAAATGTTTCCTTTGCTTACTCCGGAGACAAGGTTCTGTTTCGAAAACTTTCCCTGGGCATAAAGCCTGGCACCTTTTATCATGTAAAGGGACTATCCGGCTCGGGAAAATCAACTTTCCTGCGACTGATCATCAGGCTTGAAGAACCCGCGCAAGGACGCATCCTGTTCAAGGGAACGCCCCTGACGGACACCTATCCACCGCACTTGCGTCGTGCCATCCTCTATCTTCCGCAAACACCTGTTGCCATCGACGGAACCGTGCGGGAGTACCTGTTGCTGCCCTTTACGTTCAAGGCAAACCAGGATCTTGAAAAACCCGATGACTCCCGGTTGATGGAACGGTTGAAGGTTTTTCTATTGGATGACATCCGTCTGGACGACCATACCCAGACCCTTTCCATGGGACAGCTGCAGCGCCTCTGTTTTATCCGGGGCTTACTGCTGTCCCCCGCTGTATTGCTTCTGGATGAACCGACAAGTTCTTTGGACCGGCAAAGCGCTGCTATCGTGAGGAATCACATCGAAAAGCTGTGCAAAGCATCCGGGATGACGATTCTGATGGTCAGCCACGAAGATGTTCTCCCCGGGTCACTGAAATGTCGTTCCCTCATTGTGGCAGACGGTCTGGTAAATGAGATATCAGGGATACAGGAGTCCACATGCCCCAGGTGATCTATATCAGTAACTGGCAGCTGGCTTTCGGGCTGCTTTTCATCCTCGCGGCCGGCATCATGTCCATTCTTCACTCCCTGCGTCTGGAGCGCGATCTGCTCGTGGGGACGATTCGTACCTTTGTTCAACTGTTTGCGCTGGGATATCTGCTGAATATTATATTCGCCCTTGACAGGGTCTGGTGGGTACTGATCCTTTTTCTATGCATGATCTTCTTTGCCGCCTGGACCATCCGTGGACGAATCAAGGAAAAACAGATTGCCTTCTTTTTTCCCATTTTCATTTCTATGCTCTTAAGCTATTTTCTGGTTTCCTATCTGGTGACGGCCGTACTGGTGGGTGCAGAACCCTGGTGGCAGCCCCGGTACTTCATTCCGCTGAGTGGGATGGTGATCGGGAACTCCATGAATGCCATTGCCGTTTCATTGGACCGGTTAATAGGAGAGCTTAAGAAACAACGGCATGAAATAGAAATGATGCTCTGTCTTGGAGCCGACTACAGGGAAGCCAGTCACCAGATGGTTCAATCCGCCGTACGGGCGGGCATGATCCCTTCCATCAACTCCATGATGGCGGTGGGTCTCGTGTTCATCCCCGGAATGATGACCGGTCAGATACTTGCCGGAGCCGATCCCCTGGTGGCAATTCGCTACCAGATTGTGGTCATGGTCATGATAGTGGGTTCAACCGCCATCGGGTCTTTCATGGTTGTCTACCTGGTAAGAAAACACTGTTTTGGGCCGGCATTTCAGTTGTTGCTGCGACCGGAAAGAAAGTACTAATTACCCCGATAAGGCGTTACACCATAGGGGATCCTGCCAGGCGTAAAATCATGCGGTTTGGTAAACAGCGGATCGTCGTAAACCTGTTTCAACAAATCATCACGGAATTTCGGATGAGCGATACTCGCAATGGCCAAGGCTTTGTTGCCGATGGTCAAGCCACGCAGGTCAGCAATACCGTACTCCGTCACAACCACCACACCGTCGTATGCCGAGGCTGTCAGGCTGATGCCGGGTGGATGCATGCGCACGATTTTGGAATCGCCTTTACCCGTCAGGCTTTTCATGGCGATGATTGGCACCCCAATGGAAGTGTCATTGATAGCGCGGATAAAATCGGGTTGACCACCGACGCCGCTGTAGTACCGGCGGGGATCAATAAAATCAGCCCACACATTCCCGAACATGTCCACACCGATGGCCGTGTTGATGGAAATAAAAGGCTGATTGGCCCGGATAGTATCCGCTGCGTTGGTGTAGGAAGACGGTCGCATCTGAACACCTGAACGCATATGAACATAATCGTACAGCTCCCTTGACCCCATAATCAGGCTGGTGGTGCTGTACCCCATGTTGGCTTTTTTTCTGCGGTTTGTGACGATCCCATCTTTTTGGAGCAGCATCAGGCCATCGCCATAGAGTTCTGTCTGCACACCCAGGTCCTTCAGATCCGCCTCCCGGATGGTCCCGACGACGGCATCCGGTATCTTGCCGATACCCACCTGCAGGGTCACGCCGTCACGAATAAAATGTGAGGTAATCTGTTCACCGATCCGACGTTCTTCTGGTGAGAGATCATCAAAATCCGGCGGGTCAAAATCATAGACCGGCTTCACCCCCTCTTCTATCAGAAAATCGATGGATCCGGCATCCACCAGGCTCTGCCCCTGGGTGAAGGGCATGCTGTTATCCAATTCAGCAATAACGATCCGGGCATGGTCTATGGCTGTGTGAAGCGCCTCAACCGAGAGACCCAGGCTGTACTCACCGGTATGGGGATGTCGACTGACTTTCATGATCACCAATTCAGGCTCGTACTTCTGTCCCTTGCCGATCAACCCATTCAGGTTAGCCAGCGTACAGGGCAGGTAAAAAGCCCGACCTGCGTTGGCTGCATCTCGGACGGATCCACCAGAAAAAATCGAATAGGTCATAATCCGGTCCTGCAATCCTTCCGCGACATAGGGTATGGGTCCCTGGGTCAATAAGTGTACCATGCGAATAAAGGGAAGCCGCGGTTCGCCGGCCTCGATAAATCGAGTCAACGATTCAACCGAGGCGGTCGGAGTGGCCGCATTGGATCCCAGGTAACAGGTGACAGCCTCCCGGTCACTGAACCTGTCTGATATGACATGGGCGATTTGGTTGAGATGAATCGTTTGGGGTGCTATGGTCATCTCAACTTTCCCTTTCCTTCAATTTTCGGCGTAAGACCTTACCCACCGCTGTTTTGGGAAGCTCGTCGATAAATTCGACAATCTTGGGTACCTTATATGCCGCAAGGTTCTTGCGACAGAATTCGATGACGTCATCCTGTGTCAAGGTTTCGCCTTGTTTGGCAACCACAAAGGCTTTGACGGTCTCACCCCGGTATTCGTCTTTCACGCCGATAGTACAAGCTTCCAGAATTTTGGGGTGGTCGAACAACACGCCATCCACCTCCACCGGGTAGATATTATACCCGCCGGCGATGATCATGTCCTTTTTCCTGTCCGTGATCTTCAGATATCCGTCCTCATCAAAACAGCCGATATCCCCGGTATAAAACCACCCATCTTTCAGGGCCTTGGCAGTCTCTTCGGGTTTTTTATAATAACCCATCATAATCTGGGGACCCTTTAGAAGGATCTCCCCATGCTCACCCTGGGGCAGTTCATTCTCACCTGTTTCAATATCCACGATCTTAACATCCGTATCAGCCACCGGGATGCCCACGGTGCCCGGTTTTACCTTGCCACCCCAGGGGGTAATCGTAATAAAGGGGCCTGCTTCTGTGGAACCGTATACCTCACACATCATGGCCCCAGTAAGATCATTGAGATCTTTTATGGTGTCTGCCGCAAGAGGCGCGGCTCCTGAAAAAAAGCCTTTGATGGAAGAGAGATCGAGACTGCGAAAAGCGGGCTCCGCCAGGAGACCCACAAAAATGGTGGGTACGCCCGGTAAAAACGTGGGTTTGTATTTTTTTATGATATCGATATTGATCTGGGGTTCCGGCCGGGGAACCATGATGTCCTCCCAGGCCTGCCAGATGGTAAAATTCTGGATAGCGGCAAATCCGGCCGTGTGGAATACAGGGAAATTCCCCACCAGGCGCTCTTCACCCGGTTGAAGACTGGGAAACCATGCCACGGCCTGTTGTGCATTTGAACTCAGATGGGAATGGCTCTGCATAACACCCTTGCTGACGCCGGTTGTCCCGCCAGTGTACAAAATGGCACCGACAGAATCCCAGTCACTTTTGTCTTCCACCGGCTCAGGAGAATATTTGGAAATAATATCGGAAAAGACCCGCACATCATCTGTGGGCACAATCTTTCGAACCATATCCTTTTTCACGAATGGAAACAGTTGCTTTTTCGGAAACGGTAGATAGGAATTGATATGACAGCCAATAATCTTTTCCAGTTTGGTTTTGGGTTTGAGCGCTTCCATTCTGGGAACCAGAAGCGTCAGGGTAATAACCAGTCTGGAATCCGAGTCATTGAGCTGATAGGCAAGCTCCCTTTCGGTATAAAGGGGATTGTTCTGTACAACAACGCCGCCCACACGAAAGATGGCCAGATCCGATATGATAACCTGCGGAATATTGGGGAGACACACACCAACCTTGTCTCCGGGATTTATCCCCAAATTCTTGAGGGCTTTAGCAAACTGGTTTACAAGATTGTCGAGTTCCCGGTAGGAAATGCGCTTTCCCATGTAGTTGAGTGCTGTTCTAGTGGGATAGTTTTTTGCTGATCTCGTCAGAGCCTCTGAAATGGTTACTTTTTCATAGTCGATGGTCTTTTTAACGCCTGCTGCGTATGACTTGTGCCACAATCTTTCTTCCATGCCCACCTCCCCAGGTTCAAAAATAAATTCGTGATAAATTCGTTTTCGAATTTATAATGCGCGACGTTGTCGCTTATAAAAAGACCCTAATCTACCATTTCAATTGACACAAAAAATCGCTGGATTTAATGCATAGATTATATATAAAGGCCGTAGCGGTCGTTGTCTTTCCTGGTGAGGAACCATGCTGAAATCTTCGTACATGGTAACCTAAGCATAGAAACTTGGAAAAAGAATATGTATCTTATTAATATCGCTCGGAATATGAGCGGCAACGCCGCTCCCTATCCAAAAATGGCCGGCAATTCAATTGCAGGCCATTTTTGGATTATTGCATCAATTTCTCTAATTTTCCCCGCTCCGATGCGATTCTGATATAGGTTTCTGCGCCTGATTTGGGGGGCTCGTACTGGTGGTCTTCGTCTTTCTTGACCAGAGAGAGTGCTTCCGTGGGGCACGTGGTAATACACAGGCCGCACCCGATACAGCGGTCCAGATTCAGTTGCGCGATATCGTCGACCATGGAAATGGCATCCATCTGGCATCGATCCATACAGGTTTCACAACCCGTACATTCATCCACATCCACCACGGCGTAATAGTTACTCTTGACGGAATCCACAGGCACGGGCTGGGATTTGATGCCTCGCAACACACCACAGCAGCATCCGCAGCAACTGCACATACCCCCGGCTATTTGTGAATTGAACGGCTGCATCACCAGACCGGCTTTTTCATTGGCGATGACGATCTCTTTGGCTTCTTCGACACTGATGTATTTGCCCATGCCGTTTTCAACATAATAGGCGGCATGCGATCCAAATGAAAAGCAATTTCCCAAGGGCTTGTCACATCGTTCGCCGATCAGTTCTTTTGTGGTTCGGCATACACAGGGTGATACAGCAATGCTTTTCTGGTTGTCGAGGATCTCGAGCACATCTTCAAAGGGCGCCACCGGATACTCGGCCACCAGTTCCCGATCGATGGGGACTGTCCGCAGCACCGGGGTCTGAAACCCCTGAATGGTTTTGCCAAAGGCGGTCTCGAAATACTCCTCGTGATCCCTGGCAAATTCCTCGTCCATGTGGTTGAGTTGAAATTCAAAGATGCCCACCACGTATGGCACGGCGGCATAGCGTACATTCTCCCCTTTCCGGACCCGGAAAAGAAGTCCCTTTTTTGCCATCACCTCCAACTGGTCTGTCAGCACGTCCGCTTCCAGCCCCAGACGTTCTGCTATATCCTGCGGTGACTCGGGAATCGGTCTGAGTTTGACAAACAATTCAGCCTGGGGTTCTGTAAATATTTTTTTCAGAATCCGCATCTCCACGCCACTCTCCGTGGCAGGAAACCCGACAGCCATGTCGTCCAGCCGTTCTCTCAGTTGTTCATACACATTTTCCATTTTAATCCACTTTCATTTGATTTAAACGAGACAAAAGTTCTTCGGCCTCAGTGACAATGCCCCTGATTACCTGCCGGGCGGTTTTGATTTCATCGATGGCGCCCACCACCTGACCACAGGAGATGGGGCTGCTCTCCGGATCGCCGGAGTCATATGCCAGCTTGCCCTTGCCGCCGGCCACCGTATTGATAATCTCTTCAAAGGTGGCATTCTGCGCTTCCAGGGCCAGACATTCATCGGCCAGTTTGTTCTTAACACATCGAACCGGATTACTCAAAGAGTTCAGCAGCAGACAGGTCTCTGTCTCCCTGGTCTGGACCAGACGCTCCTTGATGGCATCATGTACCGGACATTCCTTGGTGGCAAAAAATGCGGTCCCCATAAGAACAGCTTCCGCCCCCATGGCCATGGCCCCCAGAAAACCCTTTCCATCACAGATACCACCACCGGCAATCACCGGAATCTCAAGTTCCGATACGGCCTTCGGTATCATGATGAAATTGGCAACACTGTTCATACCGATATGCCCACCCGATCCATATCCTACAAGGGTGACGGCATCAACACCATGTTTCTGGGCGCTCAGGGCATGTCGGACAGATGTCAATTTGTGAATAACCTTGACATTGGCTTCCTTCAACCTGGGCAGCAGGGGGGCAGGGCTTGTTCCTGCGGTCTCTACGACCCTGACACCTTCTTCACAAAGCACATCGCAAAACTGCTGGGTCCTCTCAAGAATACCGAATTCCGGAACCATGGAGAGATTGACACCAAAGGGTTTATCCGTAAGCGTTCTCGTCAACCTTATTTCCTCACGCAAATCCTCCGGTGTCTCCAGCGATTCGGCAGTGAGGAAAGCAATGCCGCCGGCATTGCATATTTCGGCTACAAAGGCTGCACGGCTAAGCCACTGCATACCACCGCACAGAATGGGGTATTTAATTCCAAGCATCTCCGTTATTCGTGTTTTGAACATAGGGTGGCTCCTGTATTTCAGGTGTTTTAAGTTTAGGTGTTAGGTGATTTTGCCCTGCGGGCGACATTTAGCCTTCGGCTGTCATTTGTCCTATCGGACGATATTAGCGCTTTGCGCGTCATTTATTGTTGCTGATAGCTAAGCGTTTATGGATATGCCCTCGGACCTGTTTGTTTCTCTCCACCCATAACACTTGGTTTAAAATACTATTCTTGAACCGCAGAATATCGAACAAGAAATATCGAAGATCGAAGTATCTCCTTCATCATTCTGCGGTTCCTTGTTCATTATTCGATATTCGCTTTTTCAACCCTTTTAAAAAGTAGGATGCTGCTGTCAGTCACCCTCCAACCCTACTTAGCCTTTTAGCGGTTTAGACTGTAGGCTGTTAGGTGCTCTCCGCTCATAGCTCGCAGCTACCCTCCAACCCTTGTATCACCCTCGAAACCTCGAACCCTATTTACTGAACGCCATCACCGCTTCGAAAAACTCGGGCGTAGTGCAGGCGATGCTCTGGTTACGATTTTCAAAGGCAACAGCCGTTTCCAGAGAGGGCGCATCCAAATTTCGCCGGATGGCCTCTTTGGTCATTCTGAGACCAAAAGGTGTTTTCCCCAGCAGCGTGTGGGCGGTTTCCAAAGCCTTGTTCATGAGTTCTCCCTCTCCTGCCAGACAACTGGCAAGTCCGATTCTATGGGCTTCTTCTCCACCAACCGTTCGACCTGTCATCAAAATTTCTGATGCCTTGGCACTTCCCACCATTTTGGGCAGAAAATAGGTCGTTCCCAGTTCTCCGCCGGACAGTCCTATGTTGATAAAGGAGGGGGTAAAAGCAGCCGATGGGTCTGCGATAATGATATCCGATGCCAGAGCCAGACACATACCACCTCCGGCAGCAGGGCCTTTTACGGCAGCGATAACCGGCTGGGGCAGACGACGCATGCCGGTAATCACCCCTGAATATCGCTTCTGGATATACTCAAGGTGCAGGGCGGCCGATGCAAACTTTTTCAGGCTTTCCTCGCTTATGAGCTGCTTGTCCTTAAGATCCGCCCCGGAGCAGAAACCCCGTCCACTGCCGGTCAGGATCAGCACCCGCACCTGATCATCCTTCTCCAGCTCTCCATAAAGAGCATACAGATCGTCCAACATCTGCAAACTCATGGCATTCAGGCGATCCGGCCGGTTCAGCGTAATCACCCCCAGCCCCGGCTCCGGTGTTTCAAACAATAGGGTTTGATAATCCATGGAATACCTCACAGTTTTGATATTAGCCTTATTTAATGGTTATACTTAGTGGGTCACCTGTGCTGCGGATGACATTAGTCCTTCGGACGACATTTACCCTTTCGGGCGTAATTAGCGCTGCGCGCGTAATTTATTGTTGCTAATCGCTATCAGCCTGGAGCCTACCTAAAACCTAAAACTTAAAACCTAAAACTGATCAATATCAAAGATCGAAGTATCTCCTTCATCATTCTGCGGTTCCTATTTCAATATTCGACATTCGCTTTTTCAACCCTTTCAAAAGATAGGATGCTGCTGTCAGGTGCCTATCGCTCATTGCTGTTACCCACCTAACAGCCTACAGCCTAAATTCCTACAGCCTGTGGTTTTTCCCCTCCAACCCTTGTATCACCCTTGGACCCTATTTAGTCTTTCATCATGCCACTTCAATGATGAACATCAACTCTTCATCCTTTAGGGGCGACTCATTTTCAGCAACGACTTGCACGATGGTCCCGTTAACGGGGGATTTCACCTTCTGGAACACCTTCATGGTTTCCAGGAGTCCGATGACCTGTTTCTTTTTTACAACATTTCCACATAGTTTGGTTCTTCCGGCGACGGTTTGCTGTAAAAAATACCCGACATGGGCGCCTTGACCTGCATCAGTTTTTTTGTTTCGGGCATGAGATATTTTTCCTTTATGGTTTTAAGTGTTAGGTTTTAGGTTTTATTATTAGCAATCCGGGTGGCCTTTGCGCTTCGCGCGACACTTGCCTTGCAGGCGATATTTTGCACTATGTGCGTCATTTGTCCTGCGGACGACATTTGCGCTTCGCGCGTAATTTATTGTAGCCTATAGCTGATAGCTGTCGGCCACCCTCCAACCCTTATTAGCCTTTTAGCGGTTTAGACTGTAGGCTGTTAGGTGCCCTCCGCTCGCGGCTTTCAACTACCCTCCAACCCTTGTATCACCCTCGAACCCTCCAACCCTGCCCTCCTACGTCGGCCCTGTCCGAGAATGCAGTTTGGCCCGTCTGGGGTGTTTTTCATGCTTGTTTTTCGTCATGATCAGTGCTTCGATGATTTTTTTTCTGGTATCTTTGGGCTCGATGATTTCGTCCACCATCTGGGCAGACCAGCTCCTGGCAGCTTCGAAAACATCGATTTTCTCACGGGATCGATTCAGATAGCCTTCGTAGGCATCTTCTTCGACGCCTTTCCCATAAACCTCCCGGTAGTCCAGCTTGCCGGCCTCCACCGCCATTCTGGCAATTGGCCAGGCATAGGTCAAATCAACCCCGATACCCTTGACCATTCCCATGACCATGCCACCTGTATCACCATAGGCTTCTCGAATAATGACGCTGATCTTGGGGATGGTGGCCGTTGCATAGGCATCCAGAATCTTGCCGAAATGCCTTAATAGACCCTTGCTTTCCTGGTTCTCACCCGGAACCACCGGGGGCGTGTCCGTCAATGTCACCAGGGGGATGTTATAGGCATCCAGGACCTGTAAAAACCGGTAATACTTATCACAGGCATCAATATCCAGGAGTGTGCCCGGTTGGGCCGGATTACTGGCAACAATACCGGCAACCTCTCCGTTAAACCGGCAGAAACAGGTAATGATCTGTCCGGCATAGTTCTCTTTGACCTCATAATATCTGCCGTCATCGACAATCTCTTGAATAACTGCGTGCATATCATACGGGATGTCGTATTCTTCCGGAACGATCTGCATCAGTGCAGGGACTTCCCGGTCAAATTCGTCCCGGGTCGCCGCCACAGGCGGTTTCTCCCTGAAATTAGACGGCAGATAACTTAAAAGATCCCGTGTTTTTGCTATGGTCTCTTTGTCATCGGCCCCGACGACATCACAGGTGCCGCTGTATTCCATGTGATAGTCAGCCCCCCCCACATTGTCGGCAATTTTTTCCGATGTGGCAGCCTGGGTCATCCTCGGCCCTCCGAGCCACAGGTGGGCTGTTTCCCTGCTCATCAGCAGAAAATCACACAATACCGGACAGTAAGCCTGACCGGCAATACAGGGTCCCATGAGAACATTGATCTGGGGTATCATTCCGGAGTAACGGGATTCAAGGGCAAACCACCAGTCAATACCGGCCATGGGCACATCCCGGTAGCCGAGTCTTCCGCCTGAAGAATCGAGCAGCCATACCATGGGGATCTGCCAGGCCGCCGCCATTTCGAGCAGTTCAATAAATTTCGTGGCATGCTGGCACCCCAGCGATCCTCCCAGAACCGTAAAATCGCTGGCATAAACCGTAATCAGTCTCCCATTGACCTTTCCTGTTCCGATGATGGCACCATCACAGGGCGCATCTGTTTTTTTGCCATCGATCCTGGCACCCGTGGCATTGACAAACGACCCGAGTTCACTGAAAGTCCCCGGATCCAGAAGCAAATCGATCCGCTCCCTTGCGGTCAACTTGCCCCTGCCATGCTGTCTGTCGATGTGCTTCTGACCACCGCCCTGCAGATTCTTTTCCCTGATCTCCTGCAGCCGATTGAGAGCCGCATCCATTTTTTCGCCCATGATTAACCTCTATGTAATTTGCACTTCATGCGATATTAGCCCTGCGGGCGTAATTTGTCGATATTTGCGCTTCGCGCGATATTAGTCCTACGGACGATATTAAGCCTTCGGCTGTCAGTTGTCCTATCGGACGACATTTGCGCTATGCGCGTCATTTATTGACGATCAGAGCTGAGAGCCTGGCGCCTACCTAAAACCTAACACTTTCTATCGCACTTCGTGCGTTATTTATTGTGGCAGATGGCTGTCAGCCTGGAGTCTGCCTAAAACTTAAAACCTAAAACTTAAAACGAGTTGTTAAGCCGGCTTAATCGCCCGCTTTTTCTCCGGCAATTCTTCCTTTTTGTTCTGAAGTGAAACAATCGCTTTGACAATGCGGGAACGGGTATCCCGGGGATCGATCACCTCGTGGGCCGTGTAATAGGTGGTCCATTGCTTGGCCAGATTCATGACGGAAAACTCTTCCTTGAGGATGCTGAGCAAAAAATTATAGACCTCGTCATAGTTGCCCTCCTCCTTTGCCTTGACAAGCTCTTTGTGAAATACCGCGTGAACGACCGTTTCCGGACCGGTAGGTGCAAATTCGACAGAAGGCCATGCATAGACATAGTCAGGAAACATTTTCGAACATCCCAGGACGATGTTCGCCCCACCATAAGATCGCCTCAGTACCATCGTCACTTTCGGACATGTCAGGTGGGCATAAGAATGGAGGAGCTTTGCCCCATGCCGGATGATCCCCATTCGTTCCCATCTGTCACCCGGTGGAAATGCCGTGGTGTCCACCAGGGTCACCAAAGGTATGTTAAAAGCATCCAGAAAGCGCATAAACCGATCATATTTATCGGATGAATCCGGTTCGAGAATCCCGCTCAACTCGTCCGGATTGTTGGCGACAACACCGGCCACACGGCCACCGAAGCGACAAAATCCCACCACGAGATGCGTTGCAAAATCTTCCTTGATTTCAAGGAATTCACTATTATCGACGATTTTATCGATAATCTCATGAATATCATAGGTAAACTTTGGGTTGTCGGGCATGACGTCCAGCAAGGATTCTTCCCTCCGTAGCGGGTCGTCCCCTGTTTCACGAAAAGAGGGCCCGTCCCAGCAGTTTTGCGGCAGATAGCCCAGCAGTGTCTTCATCTTCTCGATAGCATCCACATCGTTCTCGGCAAGCATGTCACACTGGCCGGATTTTTCCATGTGAAACACCGCATCCCCGGCATCATCCGACGATATGTCACCCCCGAGCCACATAAACCCGGTGGTCTGATTGATAATGAGAAAATCCGACAGCCCGGGAACCACGGACAATACCCCGGTGCAGGGCCCCAACAGTAACGTGATCCTCGGTATAATACCCGAGTAAAGACAGTAATTTCTCAAAAAGTGCGCCAATCCGTTCATTCCGGCATCACCGCCTTTGAAACTGAGACGTTCTCCCGCTGAGTCTATGACACCTATCAGGGGCATGCCCCTTTCCCCGGCCATTGCGGTGATGTCGGCCATCTTCCAGGCTGTCTGGTCACCCAGAGATCCCGACATGACAGTAAAATCCATCACATACAGCGCCACAGGGCGACCATCGATCTCTCCAAATCCAATCACCACACCATCCGAGGGGTCGGGTCTCTTTTTGCCATCCAGTGACGGCCGGGTGTCGGTAACGATGGAACCGATTTCTTCAAAGCTTCCTTCATCGAGAATGTGCGCAATCCGCTCCCTTGCGGTCAATTTCCCTAACTGATGAATGAGGTCAACGCGGTCCTGGCCGCCACCGATTCGGTTCTTTTCCCGAACCTTGGAAAGTCGCTGCATGTATCCATCTATCCATTCGCCCATTATCCTGTCTCCTCAATATTTCCCATAAAGAAATTTAAAACCTTCAATGTTTATTTATACAGATAACGAATCAGGTTGTTTAGGCTGTAGACTGTTAGGCAGTTAGCGCCTACAGTCTAATAGTCTAGCAGTCTACAGCCTCAGGTCTGATGCCATTGAAAATAATCTCGCAGATATCTTCTGTAAGGGCATCCGGGTCGATGGCACGGTCAAACGTGATGCCGGTCAGACACACCTGCTCGATGCTTCCCAGGATAATCTGCCGGATCAGCTGAGCTGGTATATCGTCCCGAATTTCTCTGTTCAATACACCCTCTTCCAGTATTTCCAGGATCACATCGCTGTAAACCTTGACGAGCTCATAGGTATCACTGTGGTAATAGTCGTTGTGGCTCCTGGCTTCGATGAGCAGTATCTTGGCAAAAACCCGGCTCGTGGCGTATACATTGATGTGAGACCAGATGAGTTTTCGCAGCTTATTCAAGGCCCCCTTGATGCCCTTCAGGTCGCCTTGAACCAAAACGCAGTATTGCTCCAGATATTCACTCAAAACTTGGTGCAGCAGATCCCGCTTGTCTTTAAAGTACTTATATATCAGTGCTTCCGTGACGCCTGCCTGCCTTGAAATTTCGGCGGTGGTTATGGCATTGAACTCCTTTTGTTCGAGAAGG
>RCNC010001476.1_pt1 | contig 25204 bp, 18 predicted proteins | sample 2041301 | NCBI WGS metagenome assembly RCNC01 (sample SAMN09708231, study PRJNA481090) | Marine sediment metagenome, whole genome shotgun sequencing project. | biome: marine sediment; feature: ocean; material: sediment; isolation source: Sewage treatment plant 13A marine sediment (STP13A) ... | reverse complement strand
CTGAAGCCAAGCGGCGAAATCCCTCGTCAGGCGATCCAGTTCCGTGTACGTCAGTTCCTTGTCAAAATTGACATAAGCTGTTTGACCGGAAAAGCGTTCGCAACTCTGGTCGAAAATATCCAGTATGGATGAGTAAGTGCTGAGGTCAATTTCAGCCGGTACGCCTTCGGGATAACTCTCTAGCCATGGGTGGTTCACATTAAGTCCTCGCAAAATTTACGCCGTAGATTATATGATGCACCAAAAATGAAATATCGTGTTGACCGATGTCAAAAAGCGATTATTTTTGGCGCGTAGGATAATATTAAACCTTATCAGGCGGGGTAGCACCGAATGGGCGAACAAAACGTCAAGGCAAATACGGACGAAACGACACACCAGGCGTTCATGAAATCTCTGTTGACAGAGGTTAACGCACTGGAGCGAATGCTGGATACGGGATTAATCGAAACCGGCGTGCGACGCATCGGAGCCGAACAGGAAATGTTCCTGATTGACAAGGCACATAAGCCGGCGTTAAAGGCTATGGAGATCCTTGATCAGATTGACGACGAGCGTTTCACCCATGAGCTCGGGTTGTTCAACCTTGAGGCCAATCTGTCGCCCAGGAAGTTGGGGGGTGACTGCCTGAAAAAGATGGAAGAGGAGGCTCAGGAAGTCTACTTGCGGGCATGCGAAGCTGCTGCCGCAGTTGATTGCGATATCGCTCTGGTGGGTATTTTGCCTACCTTGACAAAGGATAACCTCACACTTGAATCGATGGTGCCCACCCCCCGTTACTACGCTTTAAATGATGCAATACGGGGTCTGCGTGGTGACGAGTTTGAATTCACCATCAATGGTATCGATCAGCTGTCGGTAAAGCACGACAACGTTATGCTGGAAGCTTGTAACACCAGCTTCCAGGTGCATTTTCAGGTCAGTCCGGAACACTTCGCGAAGAACTACAACATCGCCCAGGTGGTTACCGCTCCCTTGCTTGCGGCGGCGGTGAATTCGCCCATCCTGCTGGGTAAACGGCTGTGGCATGAGACGCGCATCGCGGTATTTGAGTATTCCATCGATACGCGTTCAAAGATTCACCAGGAACGAGGGCTGCGACCCCGGGTACATTTTGGTGACCGTTGGCTGGAAAATTCAGTAACCGAAATATTCAAGGAAGACATCGCCCGTTTCCGCATCGTCTTGACCACAGAGACCGAAGATGATCCGCTGGGCATGATCGAACAGGGCATCATGCCGTCACTCAACGCCTTGCGTTTGCACAACGGAACCGTTTATCGCTGGAACCGGCCTTGCTACGGCGTGCACAACAACATACCTCACCTGCGCATTGAAAACCGCGTCATTCCATCCGGCCCGACCGTGCTTGACGAAGTGGCGAATGCGGCCTTTTTCTACGGCATGATGGCCGGCATGACCGAGCAGGTCAGCGACATTCGGGATCTGCTGACCTTCGCAGATGCCAAGTCCAATTTCCTGGCGGCGGCCCGCGATGGCATTCGCGCGCAAATGAACTGGTTCAATGATACCCACCTGCCGGCCAAGCAGCTGATCCTGGAGCAACTGCTTCCGTTAGCCACTGAAGGCTTGCAGGAAGCCGGAATTGATAATGATGATATTGATCGCTACCTCGGAGTAATCCGCGATCGGGTTACCCATCGGCGCACGGGTTCACGCTGGGCTTTGGAATCGCTTGAAAAGATGAAGGAAAGGGGCACCCAGGATCAACGCCATCGCTGTATTGTCAGCAGCATGGTGGAGCAGCAGAAAACGGGTATACCGATCAGCGAGTGGAAACTGGCAGAATTTTGTGCCGAGCAGGATTGGCGGGACAGCTACCTTACGGTCGGCCAGTTCATGACGCAGGACCTGTTCACCGTACGTCCGGATGATATCGTTGATTTCGCCGCTACCCTGATGGACTGGAGGAAGATTCGCCATGTGCCGGTCGAAAGCGACACCGGCGAACTGGTCGGCCTGGTTTCGCACCGGGCCCTGTTGCGACTGGTTGCCCAGGGGCGTATGGGTAAGGACCATCGGGTGACTGTTGAAGAAATCATGAACCGCAGCCCACGCACGGTGAATCCTGACACCCCGACGGTCGAGGCCATCCGCTTGATGCGGGAGGAGAAGATCGCTTGCCTGCCGGTGATCCGCGATAACAAACTGGTCGGTATCGTGACCGAACACGACTTGATAATCGTAGCTTCGCTGCTGCTTGAGAATTACCTGGCAAACACGGAGTGAGCAGAAGTTTGGGTGCACTATTACTTGTGGGTCTGATACTCGGTGGGCTGGGCGCCTGTAGCAAGCCATTGACGGTGGAACAACGCATTATTGCGACCATCCGGGAGATGGAGGCCAAGATCGAGGACGCAGAGCGCGGGGCCTTCATGACGCACTTCGCGCAGGATTTCGAGGGGCAGGGCGGGCTCGTCAATCGTGACCGCGTACGGGCCATGGTCATCTTCCAGTTAAACCGCTACAAGAACCTGCAGGCACAGTTGCTGCCCATCCGGGTCAGCGAAGTCAGTGATACCACAGCCAGTGCGGCCTTCAGTGCCCTGGTGACCGGTGGTAAGGGGTTGTTGCCGGAAAGCGGCCAGGTGTTCAATTTCGAGACCCGCTGGCGGCTGGATGATGACGAATGGCTACTGTACTCGGCCAGTTGGGATCCGGTTACACTGGACGAGGCGCTCTAGTAGAATTGCTGAATGGTATTGTCCGCCTTTCATCCGGCTGTCCAATCCTGGTTCGCTAGCGCTTTTGAATCTGCTACGCCGGTCCAGCAAGAGGCCTGGTCCGCAATTGGTTCTGATCAGAACGTACTGATTTCCGCCCCGACCGGTAGCGGCAAAACTTTTGCCGCGTTCCTTTGTGCCATCAACGACCTGGTAGTGCAGAGTCAGCGGCAGCCGCTGGCCGATGGTGTGCAGGTTCTGTACGTTTCTCCGCTAAAGGCTCTATCCAACGACATCGAGAAAAACCTCCGTTTGCCAATGGAGGGGATCGAACGCTGGTTGTTCGAAAATTCAGGTCGTGCGTCCGGCATTCGGGCAATGGTCCGGACCGGTGATACAACACCTGGTGAGCGGCAGAAAATGCGCAAAAAGCCGCCGCAGATCCTGGTTACGACGCCTGAGTCGCTTTACCTGTTACTAACCTCTGATTCCGGACGTGACATGCTCGGCGGGGTCAGTACCGTGATCGTGGATGAGATCCACGCCATCGCCGGTAGTAAACGCGGCAGCCACCTGTCTTTGTCATTGGCCAGACTGGATGCGCTGACCAGGCAGCGTACCGCAGTGGAGGCCCGCCGCATTGGCCTTTCCGCCACCCAGAACCCGATCGAACTGATCGCAAATTTCCTGACCGGTGGACGGCCGTGCAAGATCGTTGATACCGGACACCAGCGCGAACGGGATATCGCTTTGCTGGTCCCCGCATCGCCCTTGTCACCGGTGATGGCCAACGAAGTCTGGGAGGAGATCTACAATCAGCTGGAATCACTGGTCGATGAGCACCGTACAACCCTGATCTTCGTGAATACACGGCGCCTGGCTGAGCGCCTGGCGCACCACCTGGCTGAACGAATTGGCGAAGAGTGCGTTACCGCGCACCATGGCAGCCTCTCACGTGAGCACCGGCTGGGGGCCGAGCAGGCGTTGAAATCCGGTCGCCTGCGCGCACTGGTTGCGACTGCCTCGCTGGAACTTGGAATTGATATCGGGCATGTCGACCTGGTCTGCCAGATTGGATCACCGGGGAGTATTTCTGCTTTTATACAGCGGGTAGGGCGGGCTGGCCACGCGGTCGGTGAAACGCCGAAAGGGCGCCTGTTCCCGCTGTCGCGCGACGATCTGGTAGAGGCAGTTGCTCTGCTGGCGGCGGTACGCCAGGGCGTGCTGGATCGTGTGCTCATCCCGCAGGCGCCACTGGATGTGCTGGCACAGCAGCTTATTGCCGAGGTCAGCGCCCGTGAGTGGGAGACCGGTGCCTTACTGGACCTGGTGCGTTCAGCCTGGCCCTATCGTGACCTGACATCAGCCGATTTTGAAGCCGTTATCGGCATGCTGGCCGGCGGTTACGCAACACGTCGCGGCCGGCGCGCGGCATATCTGCACTACGATGCGATCAATGGCCGACTGCGCCCGCGCCCGGCGGCTCGCCTCACGGCCCTGCAAAATGGTGGCGCCATTCCGGATCACTTTGATTACGATGTTGTGATGATGCCGCAGGGGTTCCGGGTGGGGACACTGAATGAGGATTTCTCATTTGAAAGCCTGCCTGGAGACATATTCCAGCTTGGCAATAGCAGCTACAGAATTCTGAAAATCGAGCAGGGGCGTGTACTGGTCGAGGACGCACACGGCCAGCCACCTACCATTCCTTTCTGGGTTGGCGATGCGCCCGGTCGCAGCGACGAGTTGTCGGCGGCGGTTTCCGGGCTACGCAGCGAGTTGAACCAATTGTTGGAAGAGCAGGGTGTCGAGGCAGCGCAGACACACCTGCTGCAAGCGGGTATCGATGCAACTGCGGTAGCGCAGGTGGTCGGCTACCTGGCCGGCGCAAAGGAAGCCCTGGGTGTCATTCCGACACAGGAATCGATCGTGCTGGAGCGATTTTTTGACGACACGGGCGATATGCACCTGGTGGTTCATGCGCCGCTGGGCTCGCGCATTATGCGGGCCTGGGGCCTGGCGCTGCGCAAACGATTTTGCCGGCATTTTAATTTCGAGCTACAGGCGGCTGCCCTTGAGGACTGCCTGATCCTCTCGCTCGGAGAGACCCACAGTTTTGAAACCAAAGATGTGCCGGGATACCTTAAGTCGGCCAGCGTTCGTGGCGTGTTGATCCAGGCACTGCTGGATGCACCCATGTTTGAAGCGCGATGGCGCTGGAACGCGACCATCGCACTGGCGGTCCAGCGCATGCGTAACGGCCAGAGATTGCCGCCGCAATGGCAGCGCAATCAGGCCGAGGACCTGGTTGCCGTTGTGTTTCCGGATCAGCTGGCCTGCCTGGAAAATATCCGCGGTGAACGTGAAATACCTGATCATCCTTTGGTCAACCAGACGATTGATGACTGCATGACCGAAACCATGGACATCGACGGGCTGGAAGCATTGCTGCGCCGGATTGAGGCAGGTGAGATTGAAATCCGTTGCCTTGACCTGATTGCACCTTCGCCCCTGTCTGCCGAGATCATCAACGCCAGACCCTATGCCTTCCTGGACGACGGAGAGGCGGAGAACCGGCGCACCCGCGCGATCAGCCAGAACCCGAATGACCTGGGCGCTGCGGCTACCCTGAGCATTATCTCGGTGGATGCCACCGAGCAGGTCAAGTCTGAAGCCTGGATCCGGCCCAGGAATCCGGATGAACTGCACGATGGTTTGCTGCAACTGGGATTCCTCACCCGCGATGAGTTTTCCACCGGCACGTCCAGTACAGGTGCTGCCGCCGGCAGTGCCGCGCAGTGGGGTAGCTGGTTCCAGTTGCTGGCGAATGATCTGCGCGCCAGTTGCGTGCAGCGCGATGGGTACGCCTGGTGGGTCGCGACAGAGCGCCTGGATGAATTTTGTGCCCTTCACCCCGGCGCGGAACTGCGGCCCGACCCGGTCGACGTCTACCCGCGTAGCGAGGTGGATAGTGAGCTGGCTCTGGTCGAGATGTTGCGCAGCCGCCTGGCCGGGCTTGGCCCGGTAAAGGCCTCAACCCTGGCCGCTGATTTTGCCCTGCCGCAGGCTGATCTGGAGGTTGCGCTCATCAGGCTGCAAACCGAGGGTTACGCCATTGTTATGGATCAATCCGGCTCAGGCGGTGACGTACAAAGACCCTGGTGTGAACGCCGCCTGCTGGCGAGGATTCATCGTTACAGTCGGGACCGGCGCAGAAAAGCCTCGCGTCCGGTGCCACCAGCCGCATATATGCGTTTTCTGTTGAGCTGGCATGGACTGGATGAGCCGGCCGGTGAACTCGAACAGGTGCTGACGCTACTGGAGGGGTGGGCTGCACCGGTTTCTGCCTGGGAGCAGGGCCTGCTGGCCAGTCGCTGTGCAGATTACGATCCGTCAAGACTGGACGAGCAGTTTCTGAGCGGCTTTGCCACCTGGTTCCGTCCGTCCACCCAAGGGCAGGGCGGTCAGCAGTTGCTTGCGGCAACTCCGATTGCCATCGTGCCCCGGCGATACGCCGACGCCTGGAAGTCCCGTTCCGACAGTACTGCTGAAGAGCCGGGGACACTGGCCGGTCGGGTGTTGGCGGCCCTGCAGGGGCGAGGTGCAATGTTCACGATCGATCTTGAGCAACAAACCGGCTTAATGCCGCTGCAGGTGGAGCAGGCGATCGGTGAACTGGTCGCGCGCGGCCTGGTCACTTCCGATGCGTTCTCCCCGCTGCGCTGGCTGATCCGACCGGAGGCTGAGAAACGGCGCAAACAGAAAGCGTTACGACGCCACCGTGGTGTGGCGCAGCCGGGTCTAATGGGGCGCTGGAGCCTGACCCGCGAGGCCTTCGAGCGGCCGGATGCTCAAAACGATAGTGAGTTGTTTCCGGACCAGGCGAAGTTGGCGGTGGTATGTGAGGCCCTGCTCAGGCGTTACGGCGTGGTGTTCCGGGCCGTCCTGGAGCGCGAGTCCCTGCTGCCGCCCTGGCGGCACCTGCTGCGTTACCTGCGCAGGATGGAAGACCGGGGCGAAGTTCTGGGCGGCCGCTTTGTAGACGGCTTCTCGGGCGAGCAGTTCGCACTGCCCGAAGCGGTCGGGTTGCTGCGGCGTTATGCGAAAGAGCCCGGAGAGCGTCAGCTCAATGTGATCAACGCCACAGATCCCCTCAACCTGGGTGGCATCATCACACCGGGAGTCAAAACCGTGGCTAAAGCGGGTAACCGGATTTTGCTGATGGATGGCGAGCCGGTGGCGCGCATCCAGGGTGATGAGCTGGAATTGACGGGTAAATCCGGGGCAATCAACTCCGCGGAAGCGGAACGGCATTTGCGTGTGGTACGCAGTTTACCGGCATCTCTGGCGCGGTAATAAAAAACCCCGGCACGAGGCCGGGGTTCTTTGTTAGTGCTTTAAGGGTCTGCGAGTCGTTCAGGCTACAGCCAATTGCCTGAGTACGTAGTGCAGAATTCCTCCATGACGGTAATATTCCATTTCCTTGGGCGTGTCGATCCGGACACGTACCTGGAAGGTGGTAACAGAGCCGTCTTCAGCCGTTGCAGTAATTGATAAAGAATCTAAAGAACCATCCGCAAGTGCTTCAATATCAAACGTTTCTTTGCCTGTAAGTCCGAGAGAATCCACAGTCTCTCCGGGCATGAAGTTAAGCGGTAGAACCCCCATTCCAACCAGGTTAGAACGGTGTATTCTTTCGAAACTCTCGGTAATCACTGCCTTAACGCCCAGCAGGTTGGTGCCTTTGGCAGCCCAGTCACGTGAAGAACCGGTGCCGTACTCTTTACCGGCCAGCACGATCAGTGGCACATCCTCAGCCTGGTACTTCATGGCGGCGTCAAAAATGCTCATTTGCTCGCCAGAGGGCTGGAACGTGGTCCATCCGCCCTCTGTGCCAGGTGCCAGTTGGTTACGTAAACGCACGTTGGCAAAAGTGCCGCGCATCATAACTTCGTGGTTACCGCGGCGGGAGCCGTAGGAATTGAAGTCTGCTTTCTGCACGCCTTTGTTTTTCAGATATTCGCCGGCCGGAGCGTCTTCTTTGATAGCACCGGCTGGAGAGATGTGATCGGTGGTGATGGAGTCACCGAGTTTTGCCAGGCAACGGGCAGCCTTGATCACCGGAATATCGGGCAGTTCCAGCGTCATTCCGCGGAAGTAGGGCGGGTTCTGCACGTAAGTAGAGTCATCCTGCCATTCGAACATTTCGCCCTGCGGCGAGTCGATACTGTTCCAGCGCTCGTCACCCTTAAACGCATTGGCGTAGCTGCTGCGGAACATTTCTGAGGTCACGCTGTTTTGCACAACTTCCTGCACCTCATGGCTGCTGGGCCAGATATCTCGCAGGTAAACCGGATTGCCATTGTTGTCTTCACCCAGCGGTTCGCGGGTCAGGTCGATCTTCAGACTTCCGGCCAGCGCGTAAGCGACGACCAGCGGCGGTGAGGCCAGGTAGTTCATTTTGACATCCGCGTGGACGCGGCCTTCAAAATTACGGTTTCCGGATAGCACCGAGCAAGCAACAAGATCGTTTTCGCGAATCGCATTACCAACCGGTTCGGGCAAGGGGCCCGAATTACCGATGCAGGTTGTGCAGCCATAACCCACCACGTTGAAACCAAGGCTTTCCAGATCATCCATCAGTCCGGCTTTGACGAAATAGTCGGTTACCACGCGTGAGCCCGGGCCGAGTGATGTTTTCACCCAGGGCTTGACCCGCAGGCCTTTGGCGACCGCGTTGCGGGCCAGCAGGCCGGCGCCTAGCATCACGGCCGGGTTCGAAGTATTGGTGCAGGAGGTAATCGCCGCGATCACGACCGCGCCGTCTTCCAGTTCGAAAGTTTCGCCTTTGTATTCGACTTCAGCAGACCCGCTGCCGCTACGACCGGCGCTGAGAGGGGTTACGTTCTCCAGGTAGTTCTCGCGCATGTCTGACAGCAGAACTCGATCCTGTGGGCGTTTAGGCCCGGCCAGGCTCGGTAATACCGTAGACATGTCGAGTTCCAATACAGCACTGTATTCCGCATCAGGCGAACTGGCCGAATGGAACATGCCCTGCGCTTTCATGTATTCCTTGACCAGCGCAACCTGCTCGTCAGAGCGTCCGGACAGAGTCAGGTAGCGCAGGCTTTCCTCGTCTACCGGGAAAATACCGCAGGTAGCGCCGTACTCAGGCGCCATGTTGGCGATCGTCGCACGGTCTGCCAATGGCAGTGTCTGCAAGCCGTCACCGAAAAATTCTACGAATTTTCCTACAACACCCAGTTCGCGCAGCATTTCAACGATGGTCAGCACCAGGTCGGTTGCGGTAGCACCCTCGGGCATATTACCCGTCAGTTTGAACCCGACAACCTGGGGGATCAGCATGGTGATGGCCTGGCCGAGCATGGCAGCTTCAGCTTCTATGCCGCCAACGCCCCAACCAAGAACGCCGATGCCATTGATCATGGTGGTATGAGAATCGGTTCCTACAACCGTATCCGGGTAGGCCACGCCATCGGTACCGAAGACCACTCGGGCCAGGTGCTCCAGGTTAACCTGGTGCACGATGCCGGTGTTGGGCGGGACCACGCGGAAGTTACTGAAGGCTGATTGCCCCCAGCGCAGGAAGCTGTAGCGCTCATTGTTACGCTGGAATTCAATCTGGTTATTCAGGTCAAGCGAATTGGCCTGGCCGTAGCTATCCACCTGTACAGAGTGGTCGATCACCAGCTCTGCCGGTGACAGAGGGGATGTCATCGCGTCACGCATGGCCGCCAGGTCGACGACGGCAGGCACACCCGTGAAATCCTGCAGAACGACGCGGGACGGGGTAAATGCGATTTCTGTGCTGGGGTCCGCCTTGGGGTCCCAGTTACACAGGGCTTCGATATCACTGCGCGTGACGTCGACGCCGTTTTCATGGCGCAACAGGTTTTCTAGCAGAATTTTGAGGCTGAAAGGCAACCGTGAAATATCGTGTTGCTGACCGAGTTTTTCCAGGCTGTAGTAACGGTAATCTTCACCGTTTACGTTGAGGCTGGAGGCGGTCGAGAATGAATCTCCCATGCTGTTCTCCGTTATTCGACTGGGTGGTTGGGTGAACCACTAATTATCGCCGAATTCGGGCATGCTTTACAGTGTGAATCCTTAACTGTTTTGATTATGGTTCTTAATGATAGCTTTACCGCACTCAACTCATCAGCAGAGCTTTGCCTTCCTTGATGATCTTTTTACGACCGAACATCAGTTCGAAACGACCTCCGCCCAGCTGGTTCCAGAGGATTGCCGAGCGCAGCCCGGCCAGCAGCAAGGTCCGTACCCAGTCGACGGTTCGTTCGTTTCTCAGGTACTGCGGGTTGCCATTAACAACGATCCGCGGTGACAGCGTGCTGATGGTCTCGGTATACAGTTCTGAAATCTCATGTGCCTGTAAATCCTCGCACTCATGCTGTTCCAGTTCATCCCCCAGCGCAGAAATGGTTTCCAGCCCTTGTCCAAGTTGTTGCTGGAGCTTGCCGGAACGTCGAAGTTTCTTTTCGATCTGCAGTAATCCCACTGCATAGCGAAGCGAATCGGCATGGCGGCCATCGCCTTCCAATACCGCAAGCATGGTCTCCACACCCAGTCGCATCTTGCTGACCCCACCGTAGACTTCTTCTGTCGATCCGGCCTCGATTTTGAACAGGCTGTGCAGGCTGGCGCTGGCGGCATAACCGGACCAGGTGCCGTGGTTGGCCGCCTGACGTACCAGTTCGGTCGCCTGGAAGACGCCGGCAAGTGCCAGTGTTTTTTCTCTCATGGGTTCACCTTCTCTTGAGGTATCAGTGCCCGGGTCGCCGGGTGAGTATCTGCCCAGTCTATGATTCCGCCACCCAGGCAGTTCTCGCCATCGTACAACACGACAGACTGGCCTGCGGTGACGGCCCGCTGCGGTTGTTCAAAATGGAGGGCCAGTTCGTCGTCGTTGATTTCATGGACGATACAGGCCTGGTCGGATTGCCGGTAACGAACCTTGGCGGTCAATTTAGCGCCTGCCAGGGGGGCAGTTCCGGCAACCCAGCTGAGCTGGCTTGCCCTTACTTCGGTTGCAAACAGCCAGGGGTGGTCGTGACCCTGACCGGCATACAGGACGTTGCTCTGCAACTCTTTGTGCAATACGTACCAGGCCTCGTCGCTGAATCCGCTCACGCCGCCGATACCCAAACCCTGGCGCTGGCCAAGCGTGTAGTACATCAGACCGGTGTGCTGGCCTATCACTTGTTCATCGATCGTCCTGATTTCCCCAGGGCAGGGTGGGATGTATTCGCTCAGAAAATCCCTGAAGTTGCGCTCACCGATAAAACAGATCCCGGTGCTGTCCTTCTTGGCATGTACCGGCAAATTGCAGTCTTCGGCCAATGTACGTACTTCCGGTTTGAGCAGTTCACCCACCGGAAAAAGCGTGTGCGCCAGTTGTTGCTGTCCGATGGTGTACAGGAAGTAGCTCTGGTCCTTGTTGGGGTCGAGGCCCCGCAGCAGGCGATGAACTCCATCCTTGCAGTCGCTGCGGACGTAATGTCCGGTGGCGATGTAGTCGGCGCCCAGGTCCATCGCATGCTCGAGAAAGGTCTTGAACTTGATTTCCCGGTTACACAGGATGTCGGGGTTGGGGGTACGTCCGGCCCGGTATTCGTCGAGAAATTCCTCGAACACGAAATCCCAGTATTCGGCGGCGAAATTTCGCCGGTGCAGTGCGATACCCATTACATCGGCAACCGCCTGTGCGTCCGCCGCATCCTGTTCCGCCGGGCAGGTCCCGAAGCGATCGTCTTCTTCCCAGTTTTTCATGAACATGCCCGCAATCGGTTTGCCTTGCTGCTGCAACAGCAGGGCAGACACGGCGGAATCGACGCCGCCCGACATCGCCACCATGATTAAATCCTGTTTTGAGTTGCTCATGTTCATAAATTCATAGGTGGGGACGGTTGGCCGTTCAAAAAACCCGGCACTATCCGAATAATGACATCTGGGATAAAATCGCGCCATGGGACAGGAAATGGAATCGCACAAAGAGCAGGGCCTGGCACTCGAGGAAGCACGGCCGGAGCTTAAACCGCCGCCGATGTACCGGGTGATCCTACTCAACGACGACTACACACCGATGGATTTCGTGATCGAGATACTGAAGGTCTTCTTCGTTATGAGCCACGACCGCGCCACCCAGGTGATGTTGCACGTGCACACCAAGGGCAAGGGCGTGTGCGGGGTTTTCACGTTTGAGATTGCGGAAACCAAGGTCGCGCAGGTCAACGATTATTCACGTCAGAGTGAGCATCCGCTCAAGTGCACGATGGAGAAAGCTTGAAACATTCTTCCGGCACCAGCGGTCTATTATCAATAACGCAGCCAGGGAAGAAGCCCAGTGTTCAGTAAAGAACTCGAACTCTCCATCAGCCAGGCGTACCAGGAAGCACGCGAAAAACGCCACGAATTCCTTACCGTCGAGCATATGTTGCTGTCATTGCTTGATAATGCCTCGGCTCTCAGCGTTATCAGCGCCAGCGGTGTCGACATCGAAGGACTGGAGCGGGACGTTCGCAAAATTCTGGAAGACACCGTGCCCTTGCTGGGCGATGAGGACAGTCGGGACACCCAGCCGACCATCGGTTTTCAACGGGTGTTGCAGCGTGCGCTTTATCATGTACAGTCCGCCGGCAAGGAAGAGGTTCTGGGCGTCAACGTACTGGTTGCCATTTTCAGTGAAAAAGATTCCTACGCGGCCTACCTGCTGAACCGCTACGGCGTCACCCGGCTGGATGTCATCAACTTCCTGTCGCATGGCATCAGCAAGCTGGATGGCGAGAATGCCGGCGAAGCTGACGCTTCGGTACTGGATGTGGAGGAAGCCGGCGCGGAACAGACAAGCAGTGCGCTGGAGCAGTTCACCACTGATCTCAACCAGCGAGCGCGTGAAGACCGGATTGATCCGCTGATCGGTCGTGACAAGGAAGTCCAGAGAACCATCCAGGTCCTGTGCCGCAGGCGCAAAAACAATCCGCTACTGGTGGGTGATGCCGGCGTGGGCAAGACCGCGATGGCGGAAGGACTGGCGCGGCGAATCGTTCTCAAAGAAGTTCCGGAAATACTGGAAGAGTCGACCATCTACTCTCTGGACCTGGGTGCACTGCTGGCCGGTACCAAATATCGGGGCGATTTTGAAAAGCGCCTCAAGGCGGTGATCAAGGAATTGCAGGATATCCCCGATGCGATCCTCTTCATCGACGAGATACATACCATTATCGGAGCCGGTGCGGCTTCGGGCGGCGTGATGGACGCCTCCAACCTGATTAAACCGATGCTCGCCTCCGGAGAACTGCGTTGTATTGGCTCAACGACGTTCCAGGAGTTCCGGGGCGTGTTCGAAAAAGACCGGGCTTTGGCGCGCCGTTTCCAGAAGATCGATATTGCCGAGCCCAGTATCAGTGAAACCGTGGACATTCTGCGCGGCCTGAAAAGCCGTTTCGAGGACCACCATCACGTGAAATATACCGACGAAGCGCTGGTCTCTGCAGTCGAGCTTTCAGCCCGTCATATCAATGACCGGCACCTGCCGGACAAAGCGATCGATGTCATCGATGAAGCCGGTGCCCGCCAGCGCCTGTTGCCAGAGGATGAGCGCAAGACAATCATCGACGAAGCTGAAATTGAGCAGATCATCGCGCACATGGCACGGATACCGGCCAAACAGGTGTCGACGTCAGACCGTGATGCGCTGAAGAACCTGGAGCGTGACCTGAAGCTGGTCGTGTTCGGACAGGACGAGGCGATTGGTGCGCTGTCAGCCGCAATCAAGATGACCCGTGCAGGGCTGGGTGATGAAGAAAAACCCATCGGTTCTTTCCTGTTCGCCGGGCCGACCGGTGTGGGCAAAACAGAGGTCACCCGCCAGTTGGCGATGACCATGGGTATTGAGTTGATCCGATTCGACATGTCTGAGTACATGGAGGCTCATTCGGTATCACGCCTGGTGGGCGCACCTCCCGGTTACGTCGGTTTCGACCAGGGCGGTTTATTGACCGAGGCGGTTACCCGCAACCCGCACGCCGTGCTTTTGCTGGATGAGATAGAAAAGGCACACCCGGATGTTTTCAATATCCTGCTACAGGTGATGGATCACGGCACATTAACCGATACCACCGGGCGTCAGGCAGATTTCCGCAACGTGATCCTGGTGATGACCACCAATGCCGGTGCGGCACAAAGCGCCCGTCGCTCTATTGGCTTCACGGAACAGGACAATTCAACCGACGTGAAGGAAGTTATTCGCAAGGCCTTTGCACCGGAATTCCGCAACCGCCTGGATGCGATCATCAATTTCAAGCCACTGGATATGCCGGTCATTCTTCTGGTTGTCGACAAATTCATGCTGGAACTGGAAGAGCAGCTGACGTTGAAGGATGTCAATATCACGGTAAGCCGCGAAGCTCGCGAATGGCTGGCCGAGCAGGGCTTTGATCCGAAGATGGGAGCGCGCCCGATGAAGCGTGTCATCCAGGAGCAAATCAAGCGGCCGCTGGCAGACGCTCTGTTGTTCGGGGATCTGGCCTCAGGCGGAGACGTCGAGGTTGAGGCGCCCGACGGCAAGGACAGTGCCGGGGAAGATAATAAACTGGTACTTAAAGTGACCGGGAAAAGTGTAGAACCCAAGGCTTTGCCGGCATCTGCAGATTGAGATGCCGGTCGGTTGTCTTACGGATTACTTCGTCCGGTAGGTGATCCTTCCCTTGGAAAGATCGTAAGGCGTCAGTTCTACTTTCACTTTGTCGCCCGTTAGGATCCGGATGTAGTGCTTGCGCATACGGCCGGAGATATGTGCGGTCACCACGTGACCATTCTCCAGCTCCACTCGAAACATGGTATTAGGCAGTGTTTCCATAACAATGCCATCCATTTCAATTACGTCTTCTTTGGCCATTTGGCCCTCGCCTGTAATTTGAGAAGCGGTATTGTGCCACATAATCCCACATGTGGTGTTGACTCTTAGATGGTTTCCCTTACAATACGCAGCGTCTGCGGGAATAGCTCAGTTGGTAGAGCACAACCTTGCCAAGGTTGGGGTCGCGAGTTCGAGTCTCGTTTCCCGCTCCAATATCTAAAACCCGGCCAATCGGCCGGGTTTTTTTATGCAAAATGGTTTAGTGGCGGGCTTTTACTGGGGTACGGACACCGGCTGGGCACCCAGCGCATTCAGCCTGAGGATGGCGTCTTCCAGGCCCAGGTACTCCCATCTCTGCAGCACAATCGGGACATTTCCGTTGATCATCAGGTAGTCGTGAAACTCCCGAAGGGAAAATTTATCGCCTTTTACGAGTTTTGCATCAGCAAGAAATCCCAGTATCTGAAGTTTTCCAACCTGGTAGGAAATGGCCTGACCCGGGTTGAAAGCGAAGAAAACAGCCTCATCCCGGGCGGTTTCATAGTCCATAGGAACCACCTTTGACAGGAACTCCGCTGCCTGGTCGATACTGAAATCACCTACGGCCAGGCGAATGTCGACCTCAACCCGCAATGCCCGGAGCCTCGCAAAGCTATGAATGGTCTCTCTGGAGCGCGGGCTGAATTCAAACAAGCCCGCCTGCAGCAGGAGTTCTTCAACATAAAAACCAATGCCCTCGTTGACGCTGGAATCAATATAGCGCCGGCGAATTGGGTTCGGATTTTTCCAGGATTGGGCCAATTGGAAGTAATGGCCCGGGATGCCTTCGTGGATAATCAGAGGGCGTGGATCACGTGCTGCGGACAAGGCAAAGTAGGGCAGGTCGGCCGAGGGTTCCCTGATGTAGCTGTAGGCGTCTTCATCCAGGCGGGTCTCGGAGGTCAGGTCATCGGTAACGCCCATAAAGGCAAGTGGCTCAAGGTACACCGGCATGGGCCGGTTACGGTAATGCATCAGCCAGTCAGGCACGCTCATGAGGTCCCGGGTTTCCAGGAAAGTACGGATTTCATTTTCTTTCAGGAAGGAAGCCTGTACTTGTTGCTCCGCGTTTCGAAACATCTGCGGTTGCGGTAAGTCCACATTACGGTTTTGCTCGATCAGGTCCCAGGCGACGGCCCGGTTCCAGGCTTGCCGCCCCTGGGCCAGCAATTCATCCGGTGTGGCGGGGATCAGTGCCACGTTAATCAGGAACCACTGGTATTTGTTCGGACCCAATGCAAATGCGGTTCGCATCTTGTCCGTCCGGGATTCCAGCCACCGGGAATAGCCTTCCAGGCTGGAGGCTGCTTTGCCGGTTGCTCTGTGCAAACGGCTGCGCAGATCTTCCGGAAAAACCGGCGCTAGTCCGGCCTCCATGCGCCGCAAACGGGGTTCGATATCTGCAAGTGTCGCTATCGTGGCTTCGGCAAAAGGCCGGACGGCCAGATCGAGATTGCGCTTGGCGTGTTTGATGGTTTTTGGAAAATGCTCAAGGCGTAGCAGAATATTCTCCGCCCGATTTGCAGTCATCGGGCTGGAGATGATCAGTAGTTCAAAAACACTTCCCAGGGTTTGGTCGACATAAAACAACGGGTTGCGTTGAGGCGCCGCCAGGATATCGAGCTCCCAGTGAACGCGTTGGATTGCCGCTTTCAGCAGGAGCGCATCAATTTGATGTTCAATACTCCAGTTTTCGGTATCCAGGTTGTCGATCGACTGCAGAAAAAGCTCATAGTCATCGCGGTAGCCTTCAACCGCATCCGGGGACCAGTCCGGCACCCAGCCGTCGGGCCGCTCCACACGCGGTATGTCATCGCCCTGGACAGGTTGCTGGACACGCCGCCAATTGAAGAAACTACGTGACAGTGACTGCAGTGTGGCTTCTGCGCGGCTATCGTCCCGATCGAACTCATTGGGTTCATCTGCGGCCAGACCCACCGGACATGCCAGAAGTAGTGTTAACAGGAAAGCGTTCAGGGATCGCAATGCAGCTCCTCAAGTGATGTTCCAGCCTGAGGGTCATTGTGATCGGAATCAATGACAAAAAAAAGCCCGGCGAACCGGGCTTCCAGAAAAAACTTCGAATGTGTCTACTTCACGGTTATTTTGCGCACCAGGTATTCACCGGTGATTTCACGCATGGCCGGGTAGTTCTTGGTGATTTCGCGGGTTGAGTCGCGGTTGGCTTCACCCCAGGCTTTCATGAACTTGTCGTATTCTGCCTTGTTGGGATCCAGCTGGTCGCTGTTTGCAAACTTGACTACCAGGATCAGGTTGGCGTCACCGCTCTCAGAAACCTGGCTACGGAAAATAAAGAAATCGTCTATTTGTCCCAGTTCCTTGGCTACTTTGTTGGAGGCCACCCAGGTATCGCGCAACCCTTCCAGGTAATCGTCGCCCCGGTTGGGAACCACTTTTACCATGGTGATATCCCACAGTTCATCGCTGATGTCGTAATCTTTCCACGGCTCGAGCTGGGCCATTGCAGCAGTTGAAAACAGGGTAAGCAGGATTGCGGTAAATATTGATTTTACTAGCATGAAGAACTCCTCATTTTTATACTAATTGTGTGCCATTCGGCTGACGGACTATAACAGTAACTGTAGCGGTGGAATTTTTTTCTGCTTATCCTTACAGGACAATGAATTCGAACCCACTCCAGACTTTTCTTGACCGCCAGGGCTTTGTGATGCTCGACGGCGGTTTGGCCACGCAAATGGAACAGCGGGGCGCAGATCTGGACGATGACCTGTGGTCGGCGAAAATGCTTGTCGAGGCGCCGGAAATGATTCGCGGAGTTCATTCAGATTTCCTTAAAGCCGGTGCGGACGTCATCGCAACGGCAACCTACCAGGCCAGTTTCGAGGGTTTTGCAAAAGCAGGCTACCGGGCAGAGCAGGCCGAGTCCCTGATGCGCCTGGGGGTTGATCTTGCCGTGCTGGCCCGTGAATCATTCTGGGCGAAGAATGAAAACCACACGGGCCGCATCCGGCCGCTGGTCGCCGCTTCAATCGGGCCTTATGGCGCCACATTGCACGACGGTTCGGAATACCACGGCAATTACGGCCTGGACAAGAAAGACTTGATGGATTTCCATCGCCCCCGGATGCAGATCCTGGCGGGTACCGCTGCTGACCTGTTTGTTTTCGAGACGATACCCTCCCGGCTGGAAGCAGAGGCCCTGATCGAATTGATGCAGGAGTTCCCCGGCAAACAAGCATGGCTCAGTTTCAGCTGCAGGGATGAAAAGCACGTAAGCCATGGTGAACTGTTCGCCGATTGCGTGGCGTTGGTTGAGGCTTCAGATCAAATATTTGCTGCAGGAGTTAACTGTACTGATCCTAAGTATGTCTGCCCCTTACTTGAGTCTGTGGCTGACCATAGCAAGCCACTTACTGTCTATCCCAACAGCGGTGAGCAATGGAATTCGCAAGGCAATCAATGGGTGGGAGATGGCTGTGCGACAATGCCCGTTCAGGATTGGTACGATAGAGGTGCCCGCCTGATTGGCGGTTGCTGCAGGACAACGATGGAAGAAATTACCCGTATGCGTAGTCACTTAACCCGGTATGTCGGCAGGGTCGTTAATGAGCAATAAGTCCGGATACGCTCGCATCAAGCATTTTATTGGCGTAGCTATCACCAGCTTTTTGCTCGCCTCCTGCGCTGCAGTAGGTCCTGATTTCGTGGCTCCGGAAGCACCTATTCCCCAGGCCTGGGAGCCGGCTGACGGTGCGGGCTTACATGCCACGCCTTACGAGGTGGTTGAGTGGTGGGAGGTTTTTGACGATCCTGTTCTGAATCAAATTGTCAGCATTGCCCATCAACAAAATTATTCTTTGGAACTGGCGGGTCTCCAGGTTCTCGAATCCCGCGCGCAGCTGGGCATCGCAACCGGAAGACAATATCCGCAACAGCAAGTTCTCGCAGGCGGGGCCACGCGGATATCGCCGAGTGAGAATGCCGGGCAGGGCGCTACTAATTTCAGCCAGTATGACCTGGGCGGTTCAGTGGCCTGGGAAATGGACTTTTGGGGTAAATTCCGGCGCGGTATTGAATCTGCCGACGCCGCATTGATGGCATCTGTTGCCAATTATGATGAAGCCATGGTGCTGGTTACGGCCCAGGTCGTCACCACGTATGTAACGATCCGGACCATTGAAGAGCAACTCCGGATTGCACGCGAAAACCTTAAGCTGCAAAAGCGCAGTTATGACATCGCTGAAACCCTCTACCGTAATGGTCAGGATTCCGAGCTCGATGTGCAGCAGGCCCTGGCTTTGTTGCTCGGAACAAAGGCAGCGGTTCCGAGTTTGGAAAGCCAGTTGGGCCTGGCGCAGAATGCCTTGAATACCGTACTCGGACAGAACAACGGATTTGTCGAAAAATTGATCTCGCCCGGGCCCATTCCAACCGCACCCAGCCAGGTTGCGGTCGGCATCCCCTCTGATCTGCTACGCCGCCGGCCGGATGTGCGGCAGGCGGAACTGCAGGCAGTGGCTCAGAATGCCCAGGTGGGCGTTGCGACGGCCGACCTGTATCCAAGCATTTCTCTGGGCGGTTCACTGGGCGTGGTCAGTATTTCCAAAGACGTTGGCGGCGGGGGCGCGTCCAATCTGTTCAATTCAGACAGTATCAGTTACAACGCGGGTGCTTCCTTCAGCTGGCCGGTGTTGAACTATGGCCGGATTCGCAACAATATCCGCGTACAGGACGCCCGACTGCAGCAGGCTTTGGTGGCTTATCAACAGACTGTGCTGCAGGCGGCACAGGAAGTAGATGACGCCATGGTGTCTATGGCGGGTGCGCAGGCAGAAAGCGCCATTCTGGTAAATGCAGTGGCCGCTGCTCGCCGCTCCAACGACCTTTCACTGGTCCGTTACCAGGAAGGTTTTTCCGGCTACCAGCGGGTGCTGGATGCACAGCAGCAATTGATCGCCCAGCAAAATCGACTGGTAAACAGCCAGGGGCGGGCGGTGCAGAGCCTGGTAGCCCTTTACAAGGCATTAGGCGGCGGATGGGAAGTCAGAGAGGGTAAAGCATTTGTGGACGAAAATACGATGACTGTGATGCGAGAGCGAACCAACTGGGGAGGCTTGTTGGATGACCAGTAAGAAGGAAAAAGATCCCGTCCGCAAATGGACGTTTATCGTGCTGGCGCTGTGCGTCACGCTGTTGGTTTTCTACCTGGTGGGTGACCGTATCACGCCTTTTACGTCGCAGGCGAAGGTACATGCCTACGTTGTGCCGATTGCACCCCAGGTGGCCGGCAGGGTAGTCGCAGTGGACGTGGTGAACAACCAACTGGTGAAGGCCGGCGAGCCCCTGTTCAGCATTGATCCCGGTACCTACGAACTTGCCGTGCACTCGGCCGAAGCGACATTGTTAACAACTCAGCAATCAGTGGACGCAGGTATTGCAAACGTTGCCGCTGCGAGTGCCAAAGTCGACTCAGCCAAGGCAGATGTCTGGCGCACCGAGCAGGATGCTGTTCGCATGCGCCGTATCCGAGAGGAAGACCCCGGCGCCATCTCAGAAAGGCGCTTGCAGTCAGCCGAAGCCGCCCAGGCCACATCGCGTGGAAATCTCGCGGCAGCAAAGGCCTCGTTGGAGTCTGCAATCAGTGCGCTGGGCTCCACCGATGAAAAAAACTCGCAAATTCAACAGGCACGTTCAGCCCTGGAGAAGGCGCAGCTCGACCTGCAGCGCACCAAAGTCTCTGCACCACGGGACGGTATGATCACTGATTTACGGGTTGATCTGGGTAACTACGCGGGGGCCGGAGCGCCGTTGATGACCTTCATTGCGATTCACGAGACGTGGATCCAGGCAGACCTGTCCGAGAACAACCTGGGGAACGTAGACCCGGAAGATGAAGTCGAGATTACGTTTGATGTTCTACCCGGCAAGGTTTTTAAGGGCAGGGTGCGGCAAATGGGTTATGGCGTTTCGGTCAATTCCAATGCGCTGGGAACGCTGCCCACCATTGACAACCAGCGTGAATGGCTACGGGCAGAGCAGCGTTTTCCGGTTACGGTTGATTTCGATTCCAATGATATCGAGTTGTCCGATCTAAGGGTTGGTTCGCAGGTTTCGGTCATTGTCTACACGGGCAAGAACCCATTTTTCAACGGCGTCGGGAAACTCTACATCCGGCTGACCGCCTTGCTGAGCTATGCCTATTGAGATGCATCCGGTAGCTGGCAGGCGAATCCTCAGGCTGGCATTCGGCACGGCACTGGCGCTGTGGGTGTCACAGACCATGAACTGGGGTCTGTCCTTCATCACGCCGGTACTGCTCTCAATGCTGTTGGCGCTACCGTTGCCAGCACTCAATTTCAAGCAAAGCCTGAAGTTTGTGCTCGCGCTGGCTGTTCCTGTCTGGCTCGCAACCTGGCTATTGCTGCCGCTTCTGACCTACCAACCTGCGGTTGGTATGCTGCTGCTGATAGCCGCCTGTTTCTGGAGTTTTTATTACAGCGCCAGTGGCGGTTCCCCCGTGCTCGGTGCATTCCTGACAGTCGGTCTGGCCATCGTTGCAGCAATCGGGTCGGTATCCATCGAACAGGTCATCGCCGTCAACAAAGCGTTGACACTGAACGCAGTGATCGGAATCACGATGGTGGCACTGGCCTATGGTCTGTTTCCCGATTTACCACCAGACGGGCCGCAACAAAAACGGCCCCAAGCTGAACCGCCAACAAGAGAAGCAGCTATTCGCAGTGCCTGGCGATCCACCGCGATTGTCCTACCGGTTATCGTGTTTTTTCTGTACTACTCGGAAAGCTCGTCCTACCTGGTCGTGATGATTAAAGTCGCCTCAATGGGGCAACAGGCAGAAAACGACAACACGAAAGCCGTGGGCCGATCGCTGCTGATGTCCACGTTCATTGGAGGGGTGGGCGCTATGATAATGTGGAACCTGCTGAGCATCTGGCCTTCGCTGGTGTTCTACACGCTCCTGGTGGTGTTGAGCGGACTGATTGTAGGCCGGCGTGTTTTCCAGGGGCCGGGTATGACGCCCAACGCTGGTATGTGGTCCTATGCCTTTCTGACCATGCTGGTAGTCATCGGGCCGGCCGTATTGGACGGGGCCGGAGGGGCTGCTGCCGGGGTGAAGTTTATGGACCGGCTGATGATGTTGAGCTGGGCCACACTGTATGGTGTAGCGGCAGTTTATGTATTTGACGCGTTTTGGCGTAGCAAAGCAGCTCCGACGGTAGTAGAATAGCGCGCCTTAACAGGATCCTGTTACCGGAGGCTAGGTGGCAGAGTGGTTATGCAGCGGCCTGCAAAGCCGTGGACGCCGGTTCGATTCCGACCCTAGCCTCCATTTTTTCCCTATGCTGCCCGGATGGCGAAATTGGTAGACGCAAGGGACTTAAAATCCTTTTCGCCTGATTTTAGCAACTCTTCGCAAACCGTTATCACTCCTCGTAATTCACATTTGAAAGCCTTCCTGCGTATTGTTGCGTATTGTTGCGTATTGATCTTATGGTTCATTCAGTATCGGCATGGCCGACTCGGTTGATCTCAAAAGGCGACGGACCGGGAAACAGTTCCTGCATGGACTCTTGAAACTGCTGCATGGCATCAGGAGTCAAACGCAGTCCCTTGATCTCCGCCATGCAGAACGCATTCTGGAAAGGGCGCCTAATTCTTCTCATCGTTCGCCGGTTTGCATCCAGATCGTTACTCCAATGGAACAAGTCTTTGCGCAACAAGCTGGGCCACTTGGCCCGCGCCTTGCCGCAGCTGAGGAGCCAGTATGGGAGCAGGTGACTATGCAGAGCGACCATGTTGTCAGATCGGAAACGCGACCGCCGCGTGTCTTCAAACGCGTCAGGAAAGGCCGCCTCAGCCTTCACCCAGTCCTCGCGTCGCATGGCAACTGGCCGATGCATAATCGTGAGCCGGGGTCGTCGTCCAATTCTCTCGTCCAGCCAGCCGTTAGCATTCCTGATGGCCGATGAATTCGGGTCTTCCCCGGGAACGATGGGGCCAGTCGGGGCGATGGCACGTCCAAGACGGACGATCGGGCGTCCCCTCTTGTCAAAGAAGTCCCCTTCATCCACATCCGCAGTGAGAAAGAAGTCATCATTTGAATACAGGAAGTGCTCACCGAGTCCCTCGATACGAGAAATGCACGATTCAATTGCCTGGGAATTGTAGCTCGGAAGGTACTTCTCTTCGCCTAGGAGTTGGCGGTAATCGATAATGTGCAGGCCATCGACATCCTGCGCGAGCCATGCAGGGCGCTGTCCGTCGACGACAAGGTAGGTCGTGCCAAGATCGCGGATGTGTTTTGTGGCCGCACGGAGGGAGTATCGGAGGTCCTCAGAACAGAAAGGTTGCAGATCATCGTCGGCGTCTCGTACCGTGCCATCCCAGGCTTGTCGGTCGCGCGCGCGCGTCTGCAGCCAATCTCGGTCGCTGAAATCCGCCCAAAGGTAAACAAGATCCATAATGATGCCATGCTAAGTAAGCTATAACGTAACTTGAAGACCTAAGGAGTTCCAACTATCGGAGTTGCTGGAGGAGCCATTACAAACACCGCTGGTTTTTCAGCAAACTCTATGTTGAGTGAATAGAGGGTCATATCCACGGCCAAACCATCCAGCGCGTAACTCATTGATGGGTCTGAATACTCTACGTAAGCGAAAACCTCTAGCACATCACCCAATTCGGACATAGCAATTGCTGGTAGAGTCACCCGCTTTGCTGTGAAAGTTCTTCTTCTATCTTTCTCGAACTGTGGAAGTGCGGGGTCAGTCCCCCAATTCACCCTTGTGCGTCTTTCAGCATCTTCGATGGCCCGCGCAAGTACGAGGGCTGCAAATGGATCAGAGTGTGCGTTTTTTTTGGGGGGGGGGTGGTAGGTTTTCCCACCTCCAAAGTTCGTCCCAGAAATCCTTTGCTGTCATTTTGAGCCTCCGCTACGGTCACAAAAATTGCACCTTCACTTAAACGATAGCAGTTTTAGAGAAATTCGCAGGACGCGTGACTAAAAAACCCCGGCAGGGGAACCGGAGCCACACTGAGGGGTGCAGCGCTGTGATTATCCTGCCTGGTTCAAGCAAGGTTGTATGTAGGAGATCGCCTCGACTATCTGTCAGTAACATGTCAGTTCCGGTTAAAAATCAGCTCTTTATTGATTGCCAAGTCATTTAAGCCAATCATATGATGCAATGGATAAAAGTGACATGAGTCACACGCTGATTTGCTGAGAGAAATTAGCGGTTCGACACACTTATCAAGAGCCCAATAACACAAGGAGGTTTCCCATGGCCTGGAAATGGTATGACATCACATCCTACAGAGCCTCAGTAGGGGGCTCTGACTACTATGGAGGCGTGCAGCTACATGGAGATGGCTTTTACGCTTCACTTAAATTTCACAAGGAAGGACCACTGCCAGCTGCTTCAGCTCCAACAACTTTCGGACAACGCTTTTATGGCCACATGGATTTCCAGCAAATGCATGCTGTCGTAGATCTGTTACGCAATGAGAGTCCGGTACGGTTCGGCTGGTATGAGGCAAATCCCAATCTCTATCACCTCATGACAGGGGCGGAGCCTGTCGGCGAAGGTGATGGACTGCTTGCTGAAGATGGAGCATAAAGTGCAGTGATAGCTGGCTAAAAACTTGGCTCACACTTATGTAGCTTTATGCAGTAAACAAAGGGCCGTCACTCTGGCGGCCCTTTGTTTACCCACATTTCATTTATTTCTCTTGCTACCTCCCTACAGTGCCTAGATAGTGGGCAATCGAAATTCGCTCAGGACAGGAACGAAAAATGAAAAATAACAGACTGATATTGCCACTCGCTATTCTGATACTCGGTATCACCACTTCACCCAGTTACGCCAGTGAAATTCTATCCTGTAGTGGATTTGAGGAATGTTCGGTGAATTGCGCTCCGGTGAATCTTGTACTGGATTTGGAAGCCAGAGTTGCTGAACTGGAAGCGGAAAAAGCTGTACTGGAAGCGGAGGTTATAGCGAGGACTGCCAACCTGCCTGGGGTTGAAATATCAGATCAGTTCTTGGCAAACCTGCGCCTGAGAGGTGCCAACCTGCACAGCGCCATACTAGGATCCCTCTTCCTGACTGATGCTGACCTAAGCGGTGCCGACCTGACCGGTGCCGACCTGACCCGTGCCGGCCTGAGAGATGCCAACATGACCGAGGCTAACCTTGACAGAGCCGGTCTGAGAGATGCCGACCTGACCGGTGCCGGCCTGAGAGATGCCAACATGACCGAGGCTAACCTGACCGGTGCCGACCTGAGAGATGCCGACCTGACCGGTGTCATATGGTCAAATACGACCTGTCCAGATGGCAGCAATTCAGATACCAATGGGTTGGATGCATGTGAAGCGATTTGATTGGGAAATCAGGGCTTCCTGCTCGACCTGCATATCATTCGGCAGGGTGCACGATATTGACAAGAAAACCTTCTGAACTATACTTAAATCAGGTTTAGCCACCTGCAAAAGAAATAAGGGGGAGGGTCGCAATATTGCGGCCCTTTTCTTTGCCCCATTAAGAAGACATTTACGCATTAAATCCAGGAGATCGGAAGA
>RCNC010000496.1_pt1 | contig 25210 bp, 18 predicted proteins | sample 2041301 | NCBI WGS metagenome assembly RCNC01 (sample SAMN09708231, study PRJNA481090) | Marine sediment metagenome, whole genome shotgun sequencing project. | biome: marine sediment; feature: ocean; material: sediment; isolation source: Sewage treatment plant 13A marine sediment (STP13A) ... | reverse complement strand
AGAATCTCGGGCAGGGGAAAGATACCGGTCTTCAGCACATGGGCAAAGGTGACCAGCGGCACCCCTGGCCGGTGGACACCGTCCTGAATGGTGTCGTTCTCCGGGGAGTAGACCGAGCCCACGTGGGCCAGCGGGCCGTCCTCCCGGGCCGCTTCCAGTTCAAGGCGTAGAATCCCCACATCGGGATCCAGCGTGGGCATCAGGTCCGGACGGCTCATGTCGAGGGCGAAGAAGTCGCGCTGGGAATTCTCAACCACGTCATCCGCGGAAGCGAACTGGGGCAACCGTTTCGGCTGGTTCGGACTGAAACGGAGGCAGTTGCCCCCCTCCACCACCATCTTGCCCAGCCCCAGGACCACCAGCGCCGCTCCGTCCTCGGCACGCATGCCGGTCACCGGGTAAAAGTTGTGCGAGTGGGCCACACCGGCAAAGGAGGGGTAGGCCCGCTGGCCGAAGCGCTGCCCCACCACCTTCTGCAGCACCACCGCCATCTTCTCCTCCTCGGTGCGGCTGCCGGTGGCCCGAAGGTAGGCCTTGGCCGCCTTGAAATAGGTGGAGGCGTAGACCAGTTTGATCGCCGCACAGAGCTGGTCCAGGCGGACCTCCAAATCCTGGTGGTTGTTGGCGATCATGTAGGTGCTGTAGATCCCGGCAAAGGGCTGGTACTGGGAGTCCTCCAGCAGGCTGGAGGAGCGGATGGCCAGGGGGTAGTCCACGTGCTCGAGAAAGACCCGCAGGTCGTCGCTGATTCCCGGAGGCATCCGGGCGTCGAGAAACGCCTCGGCGATCTCCTCGTCGCTGCTGGGCCCCAGGGCCATGGCGTGGAGGCGGTTCCGCTCCATGAACTCGTCGAAGATATCGGTGCCGATGGCCGCCATGGGCGGCACCTCCACCTTCACCCCCTCGAATTTCCGGTGTACCTCGTCCTCGGCCAGCAGGGCGTTGATAAAGGCCAGGCCGCGGGCCTTGCCCCCCAGCGACCCACCGCCGATGCGCACGCAGGTGAAGCTCTCGTCGAAGTTCAGGCGCGAGAACTCGGCGATCACCCCGCGCTGAATCAGCTCGCGGTGTTCGGAAAAGGTGCTGATCAGGTAGGTCCGCAGCTGGTTGATGGTGGCAAACTCGGAGATCCCCACCGGTCGGATCATCGAGGCCAGGGTGAACTCGGTGCGGGCCCGCAACCAGTGGGAGAAATGGTTCCGGGTGGCGTGGTACCGCAGCGAATCCTCGGGAATGGTGCGCAGGGTGTCCACCATGCTGCGCAGGTCGGCGGCCCGGCCCACCTCCACGCCGGTGGGAGTGCGAAAGACGAAATCGCCGAAGCCGAGGTGTGAGAGCAGGAACTTGCGCAGTTCGAAGAGCAGGTGCGGCGAGCCCTTGTCGATGAACGAGACACCCAGCTGTTGGGCCTTGTGGGCCAGATCCAGGTTGGTGGTCTGCAGCACACAGGCCAGACCGGGATCGCTCTCCCTGATCAGCCGCAGAAAGATCAGGCCCGCCTCATCATCCTTGACCCCTCCAATGGGAAACCGCGCGTCGGAGATCACCCCCAGCAGGTAGTGGCGGTATCGTGAAAAGAGCTCCACCCCCTCCTCGAAGCTGTTGGCCAGCAGGATCTTGGGCCGGGCCCTCATGCGCAGCAGCTTGTGGCTCATGTTGACCCCTTCGTCCATCAGGGACTGGGTCTGCTTCATCACCTCGGTGTAGATCAGCGGGAGGAACGAAGAGTAGAACCGGACCGAATCCTCCACCAGCAGGATGACCCGCACACTCCCATTGCTGGTGTCGTCATCCACATTCATCCTGTCCTCGGCCAGCTTGATCATGGCCAGCAGGATCCGCACGTCACCGGTCCAGAGGAAGGCGCCGCTGAAATCACCCAGCGCCCGGCGTTCCTGCATCCGGGTCAGTTCCCGCAGGTGGTAGGCGAGCAGGATGATCACCAGGTCGGGGTCCAGGGCCCGTACCTCCCGGCTGAACGAGGCGGGATCCATATCGCCCAGCCGGCTGGCGGTGATCACGAGGTCGTATTTCTGCCGGGAGATATGCTCCAGCGCCTCCCCGGCGCTGGACACCCGGTCCATGGTGGGCGGACTACTGAGGTTCAACTCGAGGTATTCGCAGCTGAGCAGGTCGGAGAGCCGGCCGTCCTCCTCGAGGATATACGAGTCGTACAGACTGGAAACCAGCAGGATCTTCTGCACCCGCCGGCGCATCAGCTGCTGGAATCCGGCAAAGTGCCGGCCCACGCCCCCGGGCAGCGGTGGGAGATGTATGCGATCGTCCATTGTGCTCACCAGGTTGGAGGTAACGATCAAGCATAATACGGTGGAACCATGACTTCAACAAACCGGTTTGAACCGGAACTCCGGCCGGAGAGTCGGAACCCGGGGCCGCCGGATGGTGAAAATCGACCCGGCAGGCCCTCACTGCCGGCACAGAGAACAACTTAAGCCGTTAATTCAATGGGCCTTACCTGCTTCTTCAGAAATTGGTCAATGGAGCTGGAAATCTTTGACAACCATGGTTGCCGGTCATTATAATTGCACCTTCGTTGAGCGCCCCCCCGGGGCCATGTGATAGACAGAAACGGATTTACCGCCACGGCGGTTTGAGGTGCACGGCAGTCGTCGAACTTCCCCAGGTTCCGGAATCCCCTGAAATTCTGAGAAGAGGGTGGCGGATCGCCAATCGGTGAACCCGCTCCCACCGGCGGCTAGAACAAGTTACGGCTTACTGACATGGAGGGAATCACAGTGAGCGACTTTTACAACGATTTCATGAGCAACGTGACGGCCAAGAATCCGGAGCAGCCCGAGTTTCACCAGGCCGTGGAAGAGGTCGCGCAGTCCCTGCTGCCCGTGCTCGACAAGCATCCCGAGTATCGCAAGGCGATGATCATGGAGCGGATCGTGGAGCCCGAACGGGTCATCATGTTCCGGGTGCCCTGGGAGGATGACCAGGGCGAGTATCACGTCAACCGCGGTTTCCGGATCGAGATGAACAGCGCCATCGGACCCTACAAGGGCGGCCTGCGCTTCCATCCCAGCGTCAACCTCGGCATCCTCAAGTTCCTGGCCTTCGAGCAGGTGTTCAAGAATGCGCTGACCACCCTGCCCATGGGCGGTGGTAAGGGCGGTTCGGATTTCGACCCCAAGGGCAAGTCCGACGCCGAAGTGATGCGTTTCTGCATGTCCTTCATGACCGAGCTGAGCCGCCACATTGGCCCCAACACCGACGTGCCCGCCGGCGACATCGGCGTGGGCGGCCGTGAGATCGGCTTCCTCTTCGGCACCTACAAGAAAATCCGCAACGAGTTCACCGGCGTGCTCACCGGCAAGGGCCTCAACTGGGGCGGCAGCCTGATCCGGACCGAGGCCACCGGCTACGGTTCGGTCTACTTCGCCGCCGAGATGCTGGCCACCCGTGACGAGACTCTGGAAGGCAAGACCTGCCTCGTCTCCGGTTCGGGCAACGTGTTCCAGTACACTGCGGAGAAGATCCTCGACCTGGGCGGCAAGCCGGTCACCGTTTCCGATTCCTCGGGCTATGTCTTCGACGAAGCCGGTATCGACCGCGAAAAGCTGGCTTTCATCATGGACCTGAAAAACGTGCGCCGCGGACGGATCAAGGAGTACGCCGACAAGTTCTCCACTTCCGTCTACACCCCGTCCGACGCCAACCGCGACCACAACCCGCTCTGGGACCACAAGGCCGACTGCGCCTTCCCCAGCGCCACCCAGAACGAGATCAACCTCAAGGACGCCCAGAACCTGCTGAACAACGGCGTCTACGTGGTCTCCGAGGGCGCCAACATGCCAACGGTTCCCGAGGGCGTGAACCTCTTCGTGGACAAGGGCATCCTCTACGGCCCGAGCAAGGCTGCCAACGCCGGCGGCGTGGCCACCTCCGGTCTCGAGATGTCGCAGAACTCCATGCGCCTCAACTGGACCCGTGAGGAAGTGGACAACAAGCTGCACAGCATCATGAAGTCGATCCACAAGGCCTGTTTTGAGACGGCCAACGAGTACGGCACTCCGGGCAACTACGTCAACGGCGCCAACATCGCCGGTTTCGTCAAAGTCGCGGATACCATGCTGGACCTCGGTCTGCACGGCTAAGCCGGATCGCATCCGACGACACTGAGAGCCGGCCCTCCGGGGCCGGCTTTTTTTTCCGTAATTGGGGACGGTTACCTATTTCGGAGAAAGTAGGGACAGTTACTACTTTTTCATGGAAAAAGTAGTAACTGTCCCTACTTTCTCGTCACCAGGCAAGGCCCATGAGTTTGACAGGCAGGCGTTGACTTGCCCCCGGGGCGGTGGGTAGAATTCAGTGTTACGGAATAGACACAAAGCAACGAGGTCATTCATCGGTCGCCGTCCCTCTTCCGGACGGGTGGTGATCGCGGGTCACCGGTATTCCGGCAGGAGCCGGTGGCTTTTTTCATGTCCGAAGGAGAGAGAAATGAAAAAGGGTCTGATTTACACATTCCTTATTACGTTTTGCTGCCTGCTGGCGGTGGGCTGTGGCGGTTCCGGAGAAGAAGCTGAGGACACCGCTGCCGTCGACGCCGCGGTCGGCGAAGAGGCCGTTCCGCCGCCCCCCGCGGTCAATCCCCTCGAAGGCCTGGAGCCGGACGCCGTGGTGGCCACGGTGAACGGAACCGATATCACCCGGGAACAGGTGGATAAGAAAATCGGCGAGATGGCCCAGCAGTACCAGGGCCAGGTCCCCCCGGGCATGGAAGGTCAGTTAGCGCAGCAGGCCCTGGGGAACATCGTGGACCAGCAACTACTGCTGGCAGCGGCCGCCGCGGAGGGAGTGGAGGCCCCGGACGAAGAAGTCCAGGGGCAGTATGACCAGTTTGCCGCCCGGGCGCCCACACCGGAGGAGTTCCAGAATGCCCTGACCTCCATGGGGTTCAACGAGGAGACCTTCCGGACCGAAATCGCCAAGAACCTCACCATTGAAACGCTGCTCACCGACAAGCTGGCCACCGCCAAGGTCGTGACCGAGGAGGACGTGGAGGCGTACTACCGCGACAATCAGGATCAGTTCCTGATGCCGGAACAGGTTCAGGCCAGCCACATCCTGATCACCACCGAGGCCGAGGACACTCCGGAGATCAAGGAAGCCAAGCGCCAGGAACTTGAGGGATACAAGACCGAAATCGACAATGGCGCTGACTTTGCCGCCCTGGCCACTGAGCACTCGGACTGCCCCAGCAAGGCGCGGGGCGGTGACCTGGGCCCGTTCACCCGCGATCGGATGGTCAAGCCCTTCTCCGATGCCGCCTATGCCATGGAGGTTGGCCAGGTGAGTGACGTGGTGGAGACCCAGTTCGGCTACCACCTGATCAAGGTGACCGACAAGCAGGAACCCGGCACCCGGCCGCTGGAAGAAGTGAAGGCCCAGGTGGAGACGTTCCTCGACCGGCAGAACAAGGAAGCCGCATTCAACGCCTACATGGATACGCTCCGCGGCGTTGCCGACCTTGACTACGCCGACGGGTTCCAGCCCGCCCCCGTGGCCTCCTGATCCGCTGACCCACGGTATCCGGACCCTCCGGGGTCCGGATACCTGATCATTTATTGCGATTCAAAACGCAGCGGCAGATCCGCCAGCTCCCGCCCCACGAATTTTTCCCGCCAGCCACGCAACAAGCGGTGGTCCTCCGGCCGGGCTGCGGCCCCGGCGGTGAGCAGGGCCTTGACCTCTGCACGGGTGGCCACCAGCGCCTGATCGATCCCCCACTGCTCCGCCGCTGATCGCATCATCTTCAGCCCCTCTTCCACCAGCGGTCCGGGAACACTGCTGTTCCGCCGGTTCGGTGACCGCGGCGGGCAGTCCCCTGAATCGAGGGCCAGGCCGGCTTCCACCGCCTGCAGGATGGCCGCCCCCGACCGTTGGGCGGTCCGGTCGCTCACCTTGCCGCCGCCGGTGAGTGAACGGATGGTGCGGGGCTGAACCCGGGCCAGGTGAACCAGGGTTTTGTCGGCCAGCACCCGCCCCCGGGGCCGGTCCCGCAACCGGGCGGTCTCCTCACGCCAGGCCGCCAGCTCGCGCAGGACAGCCTGTTCGCGACTGGCCAGACGGCCGGTGCCCTTCACACGCCCGAACTGCTGGCGCGGGTCCCGGTCCTCGTACGCTTCCGGATCGTCAAAGCTCTTCAGTTCCTCACGCAGCCAGTCGGCCACGCCGCGCTCCGCGGCCCGCCGGACCAGTTCGTCACGCGCGGCGTGGAGGTGCCGCACGTCATCTTCGGCATAGGACACCTGCTTGCTGGTGAGCGGGCGCTTGAGCCAGTCGGCACGGGTCTCGGTCTTGGGCAGGCGGATGTCGAAGAGTTCGTCCAGCAGGTTGCCCAGGGAGGTGGTGGAGTCGAGACCGGCAAAGCCGGCGGCATAGCGAGTGTCGAAAATGTTGCGAGGCGAAGAGCCGGATGCGCGGCGCAGGATGGCCAGGTCCTGGGGAGCGTCGTGCAGAATCTTCACCACCCGCCGGGAGGCGAGCAGGCGGCCCAGGGGTTGCAGCCCCCCGGGCTCGAAGCCGCCGATGGCCGGCGCATCCACCAGTTCGCAGCTGCCGTCGGGCAGACCCAGCTGCACCACGCCGAGACGGGGGTAGAAGGTCCGCTCCCAGAAGAATTCGGTGTCCAGCCCCACGCTCCCCATCTGCAGAATGCGGCTGACCAGTTCATTCAGTTCGGCTCCGGTGCTGATCATGGTGAGGTCACCCGTTCCAGGGCCAAACGCAGGGCCCGGGCTTCGTCCCGAAGCCGAGCGGCGGCGGACAGGGTATGGCCGGCATCTTCAGGGCTGGCACCGGCCGTCACCACCGCCGCCGGGTCGTCGGGGTTGCCCAGCCCGCTGTCCCGCTGGCCACGCAGACAGTTGAGAATGGCATCACGAATCTCCCCGGCCCGGTCCACTCCACGGAAAAACCCGAGGTGCATGTTTGCCGACTTGCTCTGCTGCTTGCCGCCCTGGCCCTTTGATTCACCGCCCCCGCCGCCGGCGGTTCGCACCTGCAGGTCGGCGATTCCAAACAACCGCTGCAGCGGCCCCTGGCGAATGGAGAGGTTCTGGATGTTGGCAAAGGTCATGGTCTGCTCGCGCACGGAGAGCAGGCCTTCACGGATCCGCAGGCTGGTGTCGGTGATCATGTACCAGCGGTAGCGGTAGTCGAGATCGACCAACATGAAGGTAAAGGGCAGTTGCAGGAGGAAGAGGGCCACGCCCAGCGCCTCGAATAACTGGATCAGGCTGTGGCCCATGGTGATTGGGCCGAACTGAATCCGGCCGAGGACAAAGTAGTAGCCGGCGGCGATTCCGATGACTGTCCCCAACTGGCTCAGGCCCCACTGGAGCAGCCGGTAGCGGTAGAAACCCCGGGCGGCATTGAAAACCTGCACCGAACCGGGATTTCCGGCCGGGGGGTGGGGCCGGGGCGGAACCCGGAGAACCCGGGTGATCAGGCTCTTGATCCTGCTCTCAGCCATCGTCCCCCTCCCTCTCTTCCCGCTGCTCCAGCAGCTGGCGGATGGCGCCCAATTCCCCGGCCGTCTGGTCCAGCAGTTCGGCCAGGCCCGGTGTGCTGGAGGCAACCGCGGCCGCTTCCCCGCCGGCCCCCCTTTCCCTGCTCGCCCCGGTCCCGGGATCGCGCATCCCCCGGGCACCGCGCATCCGGGTGTAGAGGAAATCGCGCAACTGCTCGTATTCCAGGATCCCCTCGATGGTCATCTCCGCCTTGGCGCTGCCGCTGGCGGTCTGGATCTGGATCCGGGCCAGGCCGAGCCACCTTTCGACAAAGTTGCTCACCAGGTGGATGTCCTGGATCCGGGCATAGGTCAGGTTGATTTCCTTGCGGAAGAGGATGCCCCAACGCATGGACACCCCCTCCTCGCCGAAACGGTAGCGCAAGGTGTGGTAGCGGAACCAGCGCGGGAGAATCACGAAGGGCAATAGCGGCCCGGTTGCCAGGGCCGACATGAGGTAGTAACTCCACAGCTTCGGGTGGGGCCCTTCGATGGCTGTGATCGGTTGTTCGTCGCTCATCACTCCTCCCCGCCCGGTGGGTCAAGTTGCACCAGGCTGCCGCCCAGCTGAGCTGCATGGGCGGGGTGACAGGTAAAGATGATGGTCTGCCGCTCGGTGGAAAACTCGCCGATCACTTCCGCCGCCGCGGACTGCCGCTGGGGGTCCATGTCCACCATGGGGTCGTCGAGGATCAGAAACCCGTCGGCAGCCTGCAGGAACCAGCGGGCCATGGATAGTCGAACCGCCAGGCCCACCCCGGCCCGGGTACCCAGGGAAAGCCGGCCGGCGGGTATGGCGGTGCCGTCCAACTGGCGGGCCAGACCGGATTCGCCCTCCATCCCCTGGTAGCGGCCGCCGGTCAGCAGGGGAACCACCCGCTCCAGTTCCCGGTTCCAGGGATCCATGGTTTCGGCATCCAGCGACAGACGGACGTCGGCAAACGCATCCCGGATGCGATCCAGCGCCACCGCCTCCCGCAGGACCTTCTGCTCCTCCGCCTCCGCGAACTGCAGGGCGGCTTCCGCCTCCTCCAGGGTCACCCCCGGCCCCTGGTTCTGGAGATCCATCTGCTCCAGTCGCAACCGGGTGAGGGTCTCGTTCTTCTCCCGGTGCCCGGTCTGGCAGTTCTCGAAACGGACGACAAAGCCGCTGGCGTCCTCCGTCCCTTCCGGCAGTGGCGTCAGTGCTGCCAGCTGTTCGTCCACCACCTTCAGCGCTGACCGCTTCTCCAGCAGACGATCCAGGAGTTTCTCCGGGGTCTGGAACTCGGCATCCCAGTCGGACAGCTGCTGCCGCTTCTTCCCCGCCGCCCTGTCGATCTCCCTGATTTCCCCGGCTGTCCGTTCCTGTTCCCGGGCGATCACCTCCACCGTCCTGTGGCCGCCGGGGTCCGCGCCCCGGGGTACCCGCACCCGCAACGCCTCGATGGTCTCGCCGTCAAGCACCGTGTCCAGCCGTTGACGGCATGTTTCCACGGTGTGTTCCGCTGCCGCAAAGGCCGCCCGGGCCGTTTCGGCATCGGCCAGGGATGGGAGCCCCAGCGCCGCCAGGCGGGAAGTGAATTCCCCGGTGAGCCGCTCGTTTTCCCGGAGCGGGTCACCGGCATCGGCATCCCCGCTGTTCACCGACAGTGACCACTGCGGATGGTCGAGGCTGATCTGCCCGCCGGCCTCCAGCTCGAGGCGCTCTCCGGCAGCCAGCCGGTGTTCCGTGGGTTTGTCGATGTCCCGGCGGGACGTCAGCTCCAGTGGCGTCTTCGGGGTGAGGGAGACGGTGATCCGGCCGGCCCGCAGGCCCGCCGTCAGCTGCTGGATTTCCTGGTGCAGGGTCACCACCGCCAGAAGGTCCTCTTTGCTCACCGGACGCAGGTTGGCCAGAGCGCCGTCGGCCTCGCGCCACGCCTTGTGCTCCTTTTCGGCCCGCTTGAGCACCTCGGCATCCTGACGAATAGCCGCCGCGGCAGCGGACAGTTCCAGTTCCTTGTCCAGTCCGTCCCGCGTCTCCACCAGCGCCTCCCGCCGCACGGTCAACCCCTTCACTTCCTGCTCCAGGGCGGGCCAGGCGGCGGTGATTCGCCGCAGGGATTCCTCATCCTGGGCCAGGGCCTGCCGTTCCAGTTCCATAACCGTTCGGCGTCGGGCATCGTCGGCGGCCTGACGGTTCTCCTCGAGAAAAGATTCCAACAACCGGGTCTCCACCGCCAGTTCGTTCAAACTGTTGCTCATGCGGTCCAGTTCCTGCTCGTGCTCCAGCGCCTGGTCACGGGTGCGCCGGGCCCGTTCCCGCTGGTAGTGGACGGCAAGGATGAGACCCACCTCGCGGCTGTACGGGTTGTCGATTCCCCGGTTGTTCTCCGGGCGGTTCAGCTCGCGGTCCCAGCGCCGAAAATACCTGGTATGCTGTTCCTCGATGGCCCGTTCCAGCTGCTCCAGGGAAATCCCGTCGGTCTCGAACACCGCCCGGCGGAGAATCACCGCCAGATCGGTCACCGGATCCTCACCGGCCCCCAGATTGTCCAGCACTCTGGCCACATCCGACTGGTCTGAAAAAAGCATCGAACGCCAGGTGCCCTCCCGCAACACCAGGACCTCGTCCAGCCGCTGACGCACCGCCTCGTCCCCGGCCAGCAGATTGCCGTCGGGCAGCCGCAGTTCGGAGTGTGCCCCTTCTCCCCACGACACCGACAGCCGGTACGGCTCAGCACCCCGATCAACGGAAAATTCCAGTTCGGCGCGGATGGTGTCTCCGCCGCCCAGCGGCATGTAGGGCGCCACCTCTTTCTGGAACCGGAGTTTGCCGCAGTTGGAGGGGGTGAAGAGGAGCAGCCGCAGGGCGGCCATCAGAGTGCTCTTGCCCGCCTCGTTGGGGCCCAGCACCACAGTGAGGTCGGGATGGAAGTTCACTGTTTGATCAACCAGACCGGCAAAGGGGCCGAGATGAAGTTTACGGATGATCATGGCCGGGCCTTCTGGATGAGATCGTAGGCCGTCTGGAGGGCCAGGCTGTCGTCCTCCGATGTGGCGAGGCTGTGGAGCAGACGATGGGGAAAGGACCCCTCGGTAAATTCCCGGTCGATATCCTCCGCGGTCACCTCACGCAACAGATCGCCGAGATCAGGCTCCAGGTGCAGCACCTGCTCCTGGAGCGCGTCCACCAGCTCGCCCCGCCGGTCATGAATACTGCCCGGCACCCGTCCGCTCAGTTTCAGTTTGACCAGCGCGGTCTCTCGTGGAAATTCGTTGAACTGCGCTTGCAGCGCGTCGAGATCGTCCTCGCCGGTCAGGATCCTTTCCAGGGAGTGGAAACGAAACCGGCCGGTGGAGACAGAACGGTGGGAAACGGATCGGTCCGCCTCCAGGTCGATTATCCAGGCATGTCCGGAGTGCGTGCAGTCGAACCCGTCAGATTCGGGAGTTGAGGGAAAGAAAATACGCGCCGCGCTGCCGGTCTTCTCGTTGGGAAAGGGAACGTGGGTATGACCCAGGAGCCAGAGATCCATGCCGCAGGCTTCCAGTTCCTGCAGGGTCATGGGGTAATAGGAATCGTTCCAGTCGATGGAGAGGCCGCTGACACTGCCGTGGGCCAGGCCGATGCGCAGCACACCGCGATCCTCGCCGGCGGGCGGTTCGATCCAGCCGATGGCGTTGGTCGACGAATGCTTGGCGGTGCAGGGCGCGGCGTGGACCACCGCCTCGATATCGTAGGCCTCGAGGTCATAGGTCCGCGACTCATCGAGGAGCAGCACCCGTTCGCCGGCGGCTTCGCGAAACCAGTTCCACACCGTGTCATCCCCGGCCTGGATGTAGTCGTGATTTCCCGGGAGCACCAGCACCAGCCGGCCCTCGAAGGCCTGCAGAATAGTGGCGGCCCGCACCACGTCCCGTTTGGCCACCTGCCGGTTGTCGAACATGTCGCCGGCCACGGCAAAGAGGCTGCACTGTTCACGGTTGGCCGTCTCCACCATGCGGGCCAGCGTCTCGAACCTGGCGTCCACCAGCGCAGCCTGCACCCCGGGACTGTACCCCCGGGCGAATTTCATTCCCAGGTGCAGGTCTGCCGTGTGAAAAATGCGAATTCCCATCTGTCACGCTCTGGTGATAAAGGTTGAGTGGCCTGTTCGCTACTCTAAACAAATCGGCGTCGCGGTTCAACACGCAGGCGGCCGGGAACGGGGAGCGTACACAATAAACCGGCGGGACGGAAGTGAAACTCCCATCCCGCCGGAATCAATATAAACTGGCCCGCTCGGATTATCGAAACGAGAACCCGGTGTTAGCGGAGCAAGCGGATCACGAACGGATAGCGGTAACGCTCCCCCTTCGAGGCCGCCACTGCCCCGATGATGGTCATGACAAAATTGACGATCAGGATCAGGAAGAGCAGGGGCAAACCCACCAGAATGATGCAGAGGATTCCCGAAGCGATCATGGCCAGACTCACTGTGATCTGAAAATTGAGTGACTCCTTGCCCTGGTCGTCCACGAACTCGCTGCTGTCCTTCTTCACCAGCCAGAAAATCAGGGGGCCGAGGACGTTGCCGAAGGGAATTCCGAGATAGAGGATCAGTGAACTGAGATGGCAGAGCATGCCAATGGTGTGAGCCTGTCTCTCCTCATCGCCGCTGGGCCTCTCCGGCCCGGGTGTGGTGGTTTCCGGTGTCTGGTGTTCATTTTCCATGTCTCGTCCTCCCGCTGTCCTCTGTTCTGACTTCTCGATTCACCGCCTGGTGCAGCGGTACGGTATTTACGGGTTTGAAGGCGGATTTGTTCGTCAGGATGGCACGGGGGCTATTGCGGTCCGGGGTGGTGCAGGCCGGCAAGGACGGAGCGGCGTGCCCGGTCAAGTGCGGCCACCAGGGCGGTGATGTCCTCTTCGCCGGTGCGGTAGTTGGTGATGCAGGCCCGCAGGGCAGGCTGCCGGCCGGCCAGCCGAGTGCTGGAAATCCACGCTTCACCGGAGGCGATGACCCGCGCCGCCACCTGCTCGATGAACCGGGCCGTGTTCCCCTCGGGGCTCCCGCCGTCCACGAAGCAGATGATGGGCAAGGGGGTGTCGTTCACCGGCTCCCAGTCCGATGCCATCAGCCGGCGCCGGAGCAGGCCGCCCATGGCCGTCTGCTGCCTGATCACCGCGGCACACCCCTCCCAGCCGGCCACGGCAAGGGTGAGGAAGACTTTGAGCCCGGTGAATCGCCGTGACCACTGCAGGGACCGGGCAAAGGGGTCCTCCACCCCGAGCCCGCGGCCCTCGGCGGGCATGTAGTGGGTGTCGATGCCAAAGGTCCGGCCGAGGATGTCCTGGTGGCGGCTGAGGAACATACCGGCCCCCATGGGGACAGAGAGCCACTTGTGGGCGTCGAAGGTGATGGAGTCCGCACGGTTGATCCCCTCCAGCAGGCCGGCCAGCTCGGGAACCAGCACCGCCGCACCGCCCCAGGCGGCATCCACGTGCAACCAGAGTTTCTTCTCGCCGGCCAGCAGGGCCAGGCGGGACAGGGGGTCCACCGCCCCGCAGTTGGTGGTGCCGGCAGTGGCGGCCACCATGAAGGGCGCCAGGCCCGCGGCGCGGTCCTCGGCGATCATCACCTCCAGTGCCCGGGCATCCATTCGCTGGTCGCGGTCAACCGGCACCCGGCGGACCGCCCGGTCACCCAGCCCACAGGCGCAGGCCGCCTTGACCAGGGAGTCGTGTGCCTCCAGGGAGAGATAGAGCACCGGCTGGGCCGGCAGCCCGCGCAGGCCGCATCGCCGAAACTCGCCGGGAAAACCATGCTCCAGTGCGGCCAGGATGGCGGTGTGGTTCGCCTCCGCCCCGCCAGTGGTGAATGTGCCGGTGAGACCGGTACTCTGGTCATACCCGAACCGGCGCCCCAGCTCGATCAGGAGGTACCGTTCGACCTCGGCGGCAAAGGGGCTGTGGCTCCAGGCCGCCAGCTGGGGATTGAAGGCGGCCACCAGGGCATCGGCCACAATGCCCATTGCCGAAGGGGCGGGATTGAACAGACCGAAATAGCGAGGGTGCGGGACGTGAACCTGGTTGTCCCACATCCCGCCGGTGACAAACTCCAGAATGTCGTGCGGTTCCTGGGCGTGGTCGAAGTCCACCGTGGCCAGCAGGTCGCGAATCTTTTCCGGACGGAGGGACGGCGCCACCGGCAGGTCGCCAACCCTGGCCGTATATTCCTCGATGGCCTCGAAGACATGCTGCCAGAGCTCGTTGCGGGTGATCGAGTCCAGGCCGAAAACCCGGGACATGCTCACTGTACCCTCGTCAATCATCTTCCCATACCGGTCTGCGGCTTCCAGCGGCACTATCCTGACGCAGAAAAATCCACCCCCGGCCTCCCGGGCAGGCCGGATCCCTCTACATCAGGCCGAATCCCTCTACATACTAGTATCGGTGGCCGGGGGCCGGGATATTACATCGGATCCCCGCCCCCGGCCGGTGTTGACTATTCGTCCAGGAAGGCCTTGCGGCTCCGGTCACGGATTTCCCCGAAATCGGGTTTCAGCGGCGGCTGCTCACGATGCAGCCGGAGCACCTCCTCGATACCCCGGTCCAGTTGGGCATCCACCCCCCGAGCCAGGTCCTGGGGCAGGTTTTCCACCTCGATGTCGGGGTCCACACCGTGATTCTCCAATTCCCAGCCGTCACGGGGGTCCCACCAGGCGGATTGCGGATTGGTCACCAACCCCCCGTCCACCAGCGAGCGGGCACCGTAGATACCCACCACGCCGCCCCAGGACCGCATCCCGATCACCGGGGCCAGCTCGTTGAGCTGCACCGCCTTGGGGAAGATGTCGCCGTCCGAACCGTTGAACTGGTTCATCAGCACCACGAACGGGCCATTGAGCACCCTGTCGGGGTAGGTGCCGATACCGCCGCCGCGGATCCGTGAATAGGAGAGCAACGGCCGGCGCAGCCGTTCCAGGATCATCTGGGATACGGCCCCGCCGCCGTTCCAGCGGGTGTCCACCACCATCCCCTCCAGGCCCAGCTGGGGGTAAAACCAGGTGTTGAACTCCACCAGACCGTCAGTCCACATGTCAGGCAGGTGGATGTAGCCAATCTTGCCGCCGGTTTTCTCCGTGACATACTCCCGGTTTTCCCTCACCCAGTGGGAATAGCGCAGGTCGCCCTCGCTGGCCATGGGGGTGACCAGCACCTCTCGCGACCCGTCCATATCGGGCGTGTCATTCACCGTGAGCAGGGTGGATCGGCCGGCCATGTTCTCCAGCCAGGCATGGATCGGACGACGGCCGTCAAAGGGTACGCGGTTCACCGCCAGGATGTAGTCACCCTCGGCGATGGCCACCCCCGGCTGGTCCAGGGGCGAGCGGACCCGGTCGGGGGCCGATCCGCGGTAAATCTTGGACACTTTGAAGGCTTCACCCTCACGGGTCAGGTCGGCGCCCAGCAGTCCGGTGGACACCCGGGTGGGCCTGATGCCCATGTCGCCGCCAAAGACGTAGGTGTGCGAGGTGTTCAACTCGCCGAACATCTGGCCGATCAGGTCGGAGAGGTCACCGCGGGTCGTCAGCCGGGGCAGCAGCGACGCATACTGGTCCCGGATCGCCTCCCAGTCCAGCCCGCTCATCTTCTCGTCCCAGTAAAAATCGCGCATCCGCCGCCAGGCCTCGTAGTACATCTGGGCCCACTCCTCCCGGGGGTCCATCTGGATCACCATTCCCGAGAGGTCAACCTTGGACTCGGCCAGTGCCGGGCCGGGAGGCGCTGCCGTGCCGGTGACGAAAAGCTCACCGGGGCCTTTGAGAATGGCTATCTTGCCACCCTTGGCGGCGATGGTGTAGACGGAAACCCCCTCCACGAACAGCTTCGATTCCTTCTTCTTCAGATCGAAGAAATGGAGGGACGCCGTGGGGCCGGCTTCCTGGAACAGGCCCGGCTGCTCAGCCATGCCCCGTTGCGGGACGCTGACGTAGAACAGGTGGCTGCCGGTGGCCTCCAGGCCGGTGTAGTTTCCACGGTCCACCGGAAGCTCCACCGTTCTGGCCATCAGGCCCGCAGTGTCGATCTCCACCGGGGCCGGCGTATCATCGTCCTTATCCTCGCCATCGTCCCCGGTTTCCTTGTCCGCCTTGTCATCACCGTCTTCGCCCGCCTCGTCACCGGCCTCATCCGACTCCTCCTCCGGGGGAAGGCCGGCCGTGTCCACCAGCGGGTTCTCCACATCTTCGCGGAGCAGCACCATGTAGAGTTTGTCGTTTTTCTGCTCCACGTTGTTCCAGTCGAACTGCCCGAGGAAAGGGTTCACCGCCCGCGAAGAGGTGTAGTAGAGGTAGCGGCCGTCGGGGTCCCAGGCCGGCGAACTGTCGTCGGACCAGTCTTCGGTCACCTGGTGGGTTTTCTTCTCCACCGTGTCATAGATGTAAATCGAGGTGTATTCCGAGGGAAGAGTCATGGAGTAGGCCAGCCAGCGGCCGTCCGGGCTCCAGACATATTCGCGGATGGCGAAGTTGCTGCTGCGGGCCACCTCGGTGGGGTCACCCCCCTCGGCCGGCATGATGTAGAGCCCCAGATCGCTGGAGGAGAAGGCCACCAGTTTTCCGTCCGGCGACCAGGCCGGAGCATAGTGCCAGGCGCTCTTCCTGGCCACCGGTTTGATCACCTCCGGCTCGCCACGGCCCCAGGCGTCGATCACCCGGAACTCATCGTCCCCCGCTGCGTCGGAGGTGTAGAGAATCCGTTCGCCCGCAGGGTCGAAGGTGGCTTCCCGCTCCCGCGCCCCGGAGCCGCGGGTCACCGGCAGAGTGACGCCGTCCTCCACCGGAACGGAGAAGATCTCACCCCGGGCCACCACCGCCAGCCGGTCCCCTTCGGGGTTCAGCGAGAACCAGTCCATGGATCGGGCCGGATTGGGATAGCGAACCCGGGTCAGCACCCGGTCGCTGGGCAATGTGACGTCTACTTTCTTTGCCTTGCCCTGGGCCGGATCAAACAGGTGGATATCGGCCGCGTGACAGAAAGCGATGCGGCCGTCCGGTCCCATGGCCGGCCAGCGAATGTCCCACTTGTCAAATCCGGTGTGCCGGCGGCGGTCAGCGCCATCACCGGCCACCGACCAGATGTTCACCGTCCCGCCCTGGTCGCTGATGAAATAGACCCGGCCGCCGTGCCACATGGGGAAAGCGTCCATGCCCTCGAAATCGGTCAGCTTGCTGAAATCGCCTTTTTCCGGATCCCCGGCCCAGATGTCGGTGGCCGTTCCTCCGCGATACCGCTTCCAGTTCCTGGTGTCCCTGGTCCGGCGGTTGAAAGCCCAGGCCCCGCTGTCCCGGTCCACGTCGAGGCGGGCCGCCCAGCCCAGCGGCAGTTCCCCGGCATCACCGCCCTGCAGGTCCACGGTGAACAGACGCCAGGTCCCCATGGCGTCGCTGCGCAGGCTGCGAAAAATCACCTGCTTGCCCCCGGGCATCCAGCCGATGACCTCATCCGGACCACCGTGCCAGGTGAGCCGCTGGGGTTCGCCGCCGGAGGCCGGAATGACATAGACGTCGAGGTTGCCGCCATAGGCGCCGGAAAAAGCGATCCGTTCACCGTCGGGAGAGAAGTGTGGAAAGTACTCGTTGCCGTCGTGGGTGGTCAGCCGGGCGGCGGTTCCGCCGGCGGCCGGCACCGTCCAGACGTCGCGCTCGGCACAGAAGACGATGCTGCTGCCGTGGATGTCCGGCTGCTGGTAGTAGGCGTCACCGGCCAAAGCCCACGGGGCCATGGCCAGGACCAGGATCAACACAGTGCCGGAAACCAAACGTGGTCTGCTCATCAACTCCTCCACTGGGTAAGCCAGGAAACATGAATCACCATCCCCCAAACAGGACGCGGGCATCGCTCTCCAATGCTAAACGTGAAAAAGCACAGATGGTTCGGTCCGGGGAAAGTGCGGAGCGGATCAGGAATCGGTGCAGAGGCGATGGATGGGATCGATGGCTTCAGCAGCCCCCAGGGGCAGGGAAACATGGCGGTCGTGGGGTACCCCGGGTTCGCGGGGGTTGATACGGACCAGGACCGCTGACGGGGCCCCCGCCACTTCCTCCGACAGGTAGCGCACCGTGGGCACCGCCGTTCCGGCACCCATCTCGACGATGGCGATGGGATGGCCGGCGCTGCGCACATCGCCGAGCCAGCTGCGCAGACTGTGGCCCTGCTGCTGGGCCCGCTCGACGTTCCAGTGCCAGTCACCGAACATCAGGATGTTGGGGCGGGCCATACCGCCGCAGTCAGGACAGGTGGGCAGCGGGCCGCGGGCCTGAAAGGCCTCCTCGTCCACCTCCACCTCGGTGCCGGCGGCGTCCCAGATGGCTCCGCTGCAGGGCGTGCAGCACTGGAGATGGTGGATCGACCCGTGGCACTCCTCCACAAGTGCGGGGTCGAATCCCGCCCTCTGGAACTGGCCGTCCACGTTGGAAGTGAATACAAAGTAGCCGCCGGGCTTGCCCTGCCCCAGCTGGAGCAGTTGCCGGAAGCCCTGGTGGGGGATGGTGTGCCGGTAGAGATTCAAGCGGTGGCCGTAAAAGGCCCAGGCCAGGGCGGGGTCGCGCTGGAACCACCCGGGATTGGCCATGTCCATGAAGGAGATCCCCAGCCTGGCAATGGGGGGATAGGCCTTCCAGAACCCTTCGTTGCCACGAAAATCGGGCAGGCCGGAATCGACGCCCATGCCGGCGCCGGCCGTGATCAGCAGCGCTCCGGCATCCCGTACCGCCTCAGCGGCCCGCCAGATCGATTCATCCATGGCGCGTCCCTTCAGGCCGACGGCCCCACGCCGTTCACGTGCGCGGCCAACCGCTTCTTCCCTGCCGGGTCGAGACGGGAGAAGAAGACTCCGACTTCGAAGCGGTCACTCCCCGGTGCATCCACATCGGGCGCGGCCCAGACCACCGTACCCTCGCCCTTGACCGAAACCGGTCCGCCCCCGTCACCCGGGTCGCCGTTGTCCCCGGGGAACATGATCTCCAGCTCGAACCGGGTCATCGGCTCCATGGGACGATCGGACTTGAAATAGAGCCCGGAAATACTGAGGTTCACCGTTTCAAACGACGAAAGCTGCAGTTCCCCGTCCGCTCCCCCGAGGGCCGCCTGGAACCGCAGCTTTGATGGAACCCGCTTCGCCCCTCGTCGGTCCTCATCGCGAATCGACATCAGCCTGGATACCTCCCAACCGGGACATGGCCGGGCCGCAGGCGCACCGGCAGTGCCCGTTCTGTTCTTGATCACTACCGTTTCCGAGGAAAACGCGTGGTGCGGCGGAGTAGCCGCCGCGTCGCTTGAGGGAAGTCTACAGCGATGCCTGGAGAAGGTCAATTCCGCTGGAAAGGAGAAAAGGGCGGGAAGGCGACGATTCACCGTTGGCTCACTTGCCGGTGAGGAACCGCTTCAGCTTGTAGGTATAAAGCACCAGGGGGAAAACCATGTCGTAGAGCGACTTGGTGAGCGTGCCGGGTATGGGGACCCGGGAGAGGAAGCGCACCACAAAGGCCCAGCGGGGAAAGGAGACCTCCCAGGGGAAGACGTTGTGGTAATAGGCCACTTTCCGTGCAGTGATCGACGGCTGGTCGAGCATGGAGACATTCTGGAAAAAGGAGTGGACCTGGCGGTCGGAGATCCAACCCTTTTCCTTGCACTCACGATAGAGGGCGGTGCCCTGGTAGGGGCGGAACACCGAAACAAAGGGCGTCTCCGGCTGGACCTCGCGGTTCAGGGCGATGGTCTGGCGGATGTTGTCCTCGGTCTCGCCGGGCAGGCCCACCATGTTGAAGGTCCAGAGGCTGATGTCAGCCTCGTGCACCAGCCCGCAGACCTGGCGGATGCCGTCGTTGGAAATCTTCTTGCCCACTACCTTGCTCCGCAGTTCTTCGTCGCCGCTCTCGATCCCCAGGCGGAACTGGAAGCAGTTGGCCTCTTTCATCCAGCGGATCAGGTTCTCGTCCAGTTGGTCGACTCGGGTGGAGCAGGCAAAGGGCCGGTCCACCCGCCGGGCGTATTCCTCACAGAATGACCTGACCCACTTCCGGTTGTGGGTGAAGGTCTCATCCTCGAAAACCACCTGGCGCACGCCCTTGTACCGTTCCAGGACCTCCACCACCTCGTCCACCACGTGCCCCGGGCTCCGCTGGCGCAGGTAGCGTCCGCACCCCTGGTAGATCTTGCGCAGGGCATGGTTGGCACAGTACGGGCAGAGGAAGGGGCACCCCCGGCCAGTGGAGAATGAGGCTTTGCCGGTGCGTGAGACGATCTGCCGGTAGTCGAACAGCTCGCGGTCCGGGAATCCGAGCCAGTCCAGGTCCTCCACCAGCGGGCCAAGTTCATTCTCCACCACTTCCCCATCCCGGCGGAACCAGAAGTTGAGGATGTCCCACGGCTCTTCCCCGCCCTCCAGCGAGTTGGCCAGGGCGGGCAGGGCCAGGTCGCCCTCCCCGCGGCAGATGCCCAGCAACCCGGGCAGGGCCACCGCCTCCTCCGGAGCCATGGTGGCGTGGAGGCCGCCCAGCACCACCAGCGGCCGGGGCTCTGGCAACCGGTTGATCCGCTGCACCACCCTGGCCGCCAGCGGAAACTGATCACTGGTGGCGGAGATGGCCACCAGGTTGGGGCGGAAGAGCTTCAGCGCCCGCTTGATCACACCCGGCTGGTAGCTGTTGAGGTTGAGCAGGGCGGTCTGGTGGCCGTCGCGAACCAGCATCGACGAGAGGTAGCCGATGCCGTAGTGGTAGGCGCGAGCGGCCACCACGGTGCGGGCCGGGGGGAAGGGATAGATGAAGAGAATTTTCACTGGCCGGCCCCCCCGCTGTCCCTGACACCGTCCAGGTCACGGTAGGTCACGATGTCCACACCCAACGATTCCACGAACCGCCGGGCCTCTCCGGAGCAGAGCAGATCCAGTTCCGTGGCCCAATGGAAATCCCAGGGGCTGCGGTACCCGGCTTCTTGCAGACTGGCGCGCAGCGTGGTCGCCGAGCCCTCGCCGGGATGGCACATCAGTTCGGCGGTTTCAGCCGGACCGTCGGTGAACGCCTTGACCAGCCGGCGGAAGGCATCGAGGGTCAGCCGGCCGCTGCAGCCGGTGCCCAGCAGCGCGTCGGGCCGGGTGAAGAAATCTCCGTAGGCCCCGGCACTGTGTCGCGCTCCCAGGCGGAGGAGCCGGCCCTTCCAGCCGGCGCAGATACCGTCTCCGGGACCGTTCAGCCGGGGCAGGCGCAGCGCCGGGATACCGTATTCCCGCCCCAGTCCGGCGAACACCGGAGCCAGGGGGGGGAAAAGATGCAGGTGCTGGTGCCCGTCCAGGTGGCCGGGCCGGATGCCGGCGCCGAGGATCCGCTCCAGCTGGGCCCGCAGCTCCGCGGTCACCCGCTGCAGGTTGATCCGCCGCAGTGTGTAGTCGCGGATGAACTGCCGGTAGTCAACGGGCAGCAGGTTCTGCTGCCCCCGACCCATACCGCCGTCGTCCCAGGTGGTGAGGGCCCGGCCTTCCACCAGGGCGAGATGGGCTCCGATCCCGATGTCGGTATTGGAGTGGCAGAACTCGACGCCACCGGCAAAAGCAGGGCCGTTGGCCAGCAGGGAAAGGCTGCTGACGATCCCCTCGCCGGCGGCCCGGGCCAGCCCGCGGTCGATACCGGGCAACAGTCCCAGGTCATCGCCGTTGATCACCAGTCGCTTGGCCGCCATCATCCTTCCCTCACTCGGTCCTGCCCGGCCTTCCTCCGCTTGCGGCTGGTCATCAGGTAGGCAGTCAGTTCCACGAGAATCTTGACGATCACCCCCGGGGAGGCCAGGGTGGACACACCGGCGGTACGCGGGTAGTAGCGCACCCCCACCTCCTCGATGCGATAACCGGCCTTCCGCGCTTCGATCAACACCTCGGCATCGATGAAGGAGCCGTTGGAGTGGAGTTCTACACGATCCAGCACCTCCCGCCGGAAGAGCTTGAACGAGAAATTGATGTCGCGGAAACGGAACCCGAAGAGAAAGTTGATCAGCCAGTTGTAGGTCCGGGAGTAGACCTTGCGCCGCAGTGTCTCGTCACGGTTCAAGCGGTAGCCGGTGACCACATCAACCCCGCCGGCGCCGGCCAGCGGAAAGGCCGCGGTCATGTCGGCAAAATCGATGGGGTTGTCCGCGTCGGTGTAGAACACCAGTTCCATCCGGCTGTTGTCGAACCCGGCCTTGAGCGCCCCGCCCAGCTTGAGGTTGCGCGGCAGGTGGATCACCCGGACATGCGGGTCGGCGGCGGCCAGCCGGTCGGCGATCTCGGCCGTCCGGTCGGTGGAGGCGTCGTTGACCACGATCACCTCGTGCTCCACACCGGCCTCATCGAGGGCGGCCCGAGCGCCCCGCACCGAGCGCTCGATGTTCCCCTCCTCGTTGTAGGTGGGGAAAAAGACCGAAACCGATTTGGCGGCTCCGTTGCCGGCCGCCAGGGCCTGCGCTGTTTCCGATAACTGGATCATCAGACCCGCCGTAATTTGAGCAGCGTCCGCCGCAGCCCGGTGGGCGTCAACAGCTGGCCGGCCAGTCGGGCGGCACGCCGCGGCTTGAGGTAGAAGCGGTAATACGCCCGCTTTTTCAGGCGTTCGATCTGCTCTCCGGTGAGGCCCTGCTCCCCGTCGGCATAGACCGAGACGTGGAAACAGTCGAAATCCTCGAAGGGCTTGTCGATGTGCTCGCGGGTCTGGTCGTAGAGCGTGGTGTGGGGAAAGGGGGTGGTGATGTCGAACACCGCATCGTCAAAGGGCAGCCGCTCGGCAAACCTGACGGTGGCTTCGATCTCCTCCGCCGTTTCCGTGTAAGCACCCATCATGAAATAGCCCTGGACCTTGAGCCCCACCGACTTGGCCAGGTGCACCGCCCGCTCCACCGACTCCACGGTCTCACGCTTGTCGTAGATTTCCTCCAGCACCCGGGGGACCGCCGACTCCACCCCGATGTTCACCTTGCGCAGCCCCGCCTCCTTCATCAGCAGCAGCTGCTCCCGCTCGGCCAGGTCGGCCCTGATGTTGCAGCACCAGTGGAGGCCCAGCCGCCGCTCGATCAGCTGGTTGCAGATGCTGGCCACCCACTTGCGATCGAGGATGAACAACGAATCCTCGAACATGAAGGCCTCGATCCGAAAGCGGTCACGGATCTCCTCGATCTCGTCCACCACCGGACCGGGGCTCCGCTTGCGAATCCGCTTGCCGAAGATGCCGGAGATGGTGGGCTGGCAGAAGGTGCAGGTGTACGGGCAGCCCCGGGAGGCGATCACCGACGTGCCGCGCAGCCCCGGTTTCCAGGAGTCCATGGAGTACCAGCTGCGGAAGTAATTCTCCATCTCGAAGAGGTGCCGCGCCGGGGGAGGCACGCTGTCCAGGTCGAGGGTGAAGGGGCGCCGGGGCGTGGTCACCACCTCGCCACCACTGCCGCGGAAAACAATCCCCTGAATCGATTCATCCGGCCCGCCGGCTTCGAGCAACTGGGGCAGTGTTTCCTCCCCCTCGCCGAGGCACACCGTGTCCACATTGCTGTCTTCCAGCACGCTCTCCGGCAGCACCGTGGGGTGCGGGCCGCCAAAGATCACCTGGCAGCCGGGGTTGGTCTGTTTGGCGAGGGCGGCGGCCCGTCTGGCCTCGCGCAGGTGCGGAGTGACCAGCGAGAGCCCCACCACGTCGTAGCGGTGGGCCCGCAGACGCTGTTCCAGCATCCCGAAAGGGTCGCGGGCAAAGGAGAGGTCGATGATCTCCACCTCGGCATCGGTGTGGGCCTCCAGCCAGCCGGCGAGATAGCCGATGCCCAGCGGCGGCTGTCCACTGGGGTATTTGACCTCGGGGAAGATGAGCGCAACCCGGGGGCGGCTGGCGGACCGCTCCGCGAGGATTCCCGGCCCCTGCTGTCCCGTTCCCGAACTCACCGTCCGACCTCCTGCGTATCCTCACCCCGACCGGCCGCCCGACTCCACTGCCACAACGCGGCCACGGCGTAGGCGGCCAGAATACCCATCAGCGGGTCCACCGGCAAGCGGTAGCGTATCCCGCCGTGAAACAATGTGTGCAGGCCGATGGTATAGAGCACCAGCGAAACCGGCACCAGGGCCCCGCGAATCCGCCGGCGCCAGGCGAGGTATGCCCCCGACGCGGCCAGCGGCAGCACCAGCCCGTAGGAGAGCAGCCCCACCACCAGGTAGAGCATCCCGCGGGACTGGCTTCCGGTGACCGACATCAGCCAGACAAAGCGGCGAACACAGAGAGAAGCAAAATAGCGCGGGTTGGCACTGATAAAGGAAACGGCCCGCCGGGTGATCAGTTGGTTTCGTTCGACCTCGCTCAACCCCTCCAGGTCAGGGTATTCCAGCAGTTCGGTTTTCTCAAGACGGGCGGCCAGCCCGTCGGGGAACCCGAGACCGGCCTCGAGAAACTCCGGCCGCACCACGTCGGGATGGTTGCGCATCCAGAGATTGAGCCCGCCCTTGGTGGGCATCAGGACAAACTCGTCGTGCACCCGGTAGTTGCGTACCACCCAGGGGGAGACCGTCACGGCAAAGGCCAGACCACAGAGGAGGACAGCCATCACGCCCCGGCGGCGGCCCAGGGCGTAAAGCATCAGCAGCGCCGCCAGGGGGAGAAAGAGGATGATGCTGGAGCGGGTGAGGAAGGTCAGCCCGGAAAAAAGGCCCACCAGCAGCGCCAGGGCAGTGGGCGACAGCCGGCAGCCGCCCTGTTCACCGCCACCGGGCAGGGCAACGCCCGGACCGGCCACCAGACAGGTCAAGGCCCAGGCCGTGGCGGAGAGCAGCGGGACATAGAGATTCTCACCGGCCAGCAGACCGGTGTAGTAGACGAGATAGGGGTAGAGCGCGGCGACGGCCCCGGCGAGCACTGCCGCCAGAACGTCATCGCGGAAACAACAGCGGGCGGTGCCGTAGATGGCCAGGGCGGCCAGCGCCCCCAGCAACGCCTGGAGCAGCCGCACCACCAGGTAATTGCTGTTCCCGGCCACCCGGTAGACCATTCCCAGGGAAACCGGGTAGAGCGGTGGGATGACCGAGGAGGGCTGCTCCGCCGGGGTGATGCCGAAGTGGTGGTCGGGCCGGCGGACCCAGTCCGCCAGGGAGTCACTGCGCTCGGCGTTGCCGGCCCGCTTGAGGTCTGCGTCGCTCTGGCGGAAGGAGAGCCCCCGGCCCTGGGCGACACTGGCGGCCAGCCGGTCGTAGAGGCCCTGATCACCGCCGGCCGGAAGCAGCCGGTCCCCGGGGAGCACCAGGGCAAAGACCAGCCGGGCCAGCAGGGCGAGGAGAAATACCCAGAGAGCCGGACGACGGATCATCGGAGATCTTTCCACAGACGGCGGATCTCGCCGAGGATCTCGGTGACCACCGACGGTTTGACAAAGCCGAAGTTCTGCCAGCGACCGATATTGTACGAAGTGGCGCCATGGGTCCGCGGGTAGTGGTGCACCCCCACTTCACAGAAACGGCGGCCATCCTTGACCGCCTTGATCAGGATCTCGGCATCGGCCAGCCCGCTCCTGGCACGGATGGTCATGTCCTGGAAGATTTCTCGGCGAAAAACCTTGAACGAACAGTCCACGTCCCGCACCCGCAGGCCGAAGAGAGAGCGGATCATCAGGTTGTAGACCCAGGCGGTGAAGATGCGCATGGTGGGATCCTGGCGGTCGAT
>RCNC010000495.1_pt1 | contig 25229 bp, 22 predicted proteins | sample 2041301 | NCBI WGS metagenome assembly RCNC01 (sample SAMN09708231, study PRJNA481090) | Marine sediment metagenome, whole genome shotgun sequencing project. | biome: marine sediment; feature: ocean; material: sediment; isolation source: Sewage treatment plant 13A marine sediment (STP13A) ... | reverse complement strand
CGGATTCCACGGGGGAGCATCAGTACCTATCAACTTATCGCAAGATATCTGGGGAAATGGAACGGAGCGCGGGCCGTGGGAAATGCCTTGGCTAACAACCCGTTTCCTCTTATCGTGCCTTGTCACCGGGCCATTCGCTCGGACCGACAGCTTGGCGGTTACCAGGGGGGCCTTGAAATGAAACGTGCCTTACTGGAGAAGGAAGGTATACCTTTCGATAATACTGGAAGGATAGCCTGTGCCCAGTTTCATTACGATAAGATACTGTCGAACAAAGGCAGCCAACTGACGCGCTGATTGCAATAGCATGAACACCAAAAATGCCCGAAAGACCTGCTCTCAGTCTTTATAGAAGATCGCTTCAAGAAAACTGGATCAAATTGACTCTGTCCAGTTTTTTGGAAGTCAAAATACCACATGGCAACAATCTTGATGGCGCCGTAGAAAGTCCCACCTACTGCGTTGCAGCGGTTTTTCAGAAACTCGGCATACTACATGAGGGCATGGGAAAAAATCATGAAGAAAAAAAATAAGGCAATATGGGGATGGGCCATGTACGACTGGGCGAATTCCGCTTTTGCAACAACGGTAATGGCAGGCTTTTTCCCGATTTTCTTCAAACAGTACTGGAGCTATGGAACCGATGTGAACATGAGCACAGCCCAGCTCGGTTTCGGGAATTCAATTGCCAGTCTTTTTGTAGCTTTAATGGCGCCTTTATTAGGTGCGATCGCCGATAAAGGTAGCGCAAAGAAAAAATTTCTTATATTTTTTGCCTATCTGGGCGTCCTTATGACCGCGTCTTTGTTTTTCATTCAAAAGGGAGAGTGGGTCTGGGCAATTTTTATATATACAATGGGAATTATCGGATTTTCCGGCGCAAATGTATTTTATGATTCCCTTCTGCCGGGGGTGGCAAGGAAAGGAAATATTGATTATATATCAAGCCTCGGTTTTTCCATGGGATATCTGGGGGGCGGTTTGCTCTTTCTTGTCAATGTCTTGATGACATTAATGCCCCAAAAATTCGGTCTGGCCGATGCAGGTGAGGCGGTGCGTTACTCTTTTCTTTCCGTAGCCATCTGGTGGGGATTTTTTACATTATTTACCATTTTTTGGGTGCAGGAAAAAAAGAAAAAAATCGAAAGCCGTTCTGTTATTAATATAATAACCGAAGGTTTCAGGCAGTTTGCAGGAACATTTAAAAAAATCCGCCATTTAAAAACAATTTTCCTGTTTCTTATGGCCTACTGGTTTTATATTGATGGGGTAGATACTATTATACGCATGGCTGTTGATTATGGTTTATCACTTGGATTTGCCTCAAATGATCTTATTGTCGCCCTTTTAATAGTCCAATTTGTCGGTTTTCCCGCCGCACTCCTTTTCGGAAAACTCGGTCAGTCCTGGGGAGTGCGTAAATCGATCTTTCTTGCTATCGGTATCTACATGCTGGTTACCGTGTGGGGTACCATGATGAGCAGCAAAAATGAATTCTACATCCTGGCTGTTGTTATCGGTTTAGTGCAGGGTGGTATTCAGGCTTTGAGCCGTTCCTTTTATTCACGGTTGATTCCTGCCGACAAACCTGCCGAATATTATGGTTTTTACAACATGCTCGGTAAATTTTCAGCAATTTTCGGCCCCGTATTAATGGGAATTGTCGGTCTTTTTGCAAGACGGATCCTTATGCCGCCCGCCCCAACGGCGGCACAGATTGAAGCTGTCGGCAGGCTTGCTTCGCGCTGGAGTATCGGATCTGTTCTTATTCTCTTTATTGTCGGTGCTGTTCTTTTCTATTTTGTAGATGAAGAAAAAGGAAAAAAGGAGGCAACCTGTTTATTGGAAGAATAGCCCGTTCTTCAGCTATTTTGTGAAAACTTTCTCAACAGCTATAGATTTAGTATGTACTTTTTGCGGTTTTATGTGTAAAAGGTGTAAATTTTTACAGGCTGTGGGAGATGGGAATAAGATATTCTATTTCTTTTGAATAATATTGACTGAATAAAAATACGGAGTCTATTAGTATGGGTTTTTTATCATCAACGGTTTCGATGGCACGGTATAAGGTCGATGGGAAGTTCGAGGGACAGATTCTTGAGACAGTTGCAGACGGGCTGAAAAAAAACATAGTCCCTGAGATAGACGGGAACCCGGTTGAAAAAACTGTCGGATGGACATCCTTTGAAAATCCTTTTAAACCGGGTTTTAAAGGGTCTTCATTTTCCATAGGTACATATTTGGTTTTTTCAATGCGAATCGACAAAAAAACCATACCATCAAAAATAATAAAAAAACATGTTGCTGTCGAGTCAGCCAAACTGCTTGCCGTGAGTGGAAGACAATTTTTTTCAAAAGATGAGAAAACAGCGATCAAGGACCGTGTAATAAATGCCCTTATTCTTCGCATCCCTGCAACGCCGAATGTATATGACATCCTCTGGAACTATGAAGATTCAGAGATATGGTTTTTTTCCAGCCTGAAAGCCGCAAATGAGGAATTTGAAACTCTTTTTACAAAATCTTTCAATTTAACACCAATCCGGCTTTTTCCATACACAATGGCTGAATTAACAGCAGGTCTTACCCATGCGCAGCGGGATGCCCTGTCTAATATTTCTTCAACAAAATTCACAAAGTGAAGGGTAAAAATGCTTGATATTTCTTTTGCTTACAGTCGGTACAAATTTTTAGGAAATGAGTTTTTAACCTGGTTATGGTTTATCGTAGAAAATGACAGGGAAAGACTGGAAAAAATAGAAAAGGATCTTGTATCCTTAAATATTGGTAACCGTATCGTACTGGAAAATAAAATCAATGATGCCGTTGAAACGATTACCATACTGGGAGATGACGCCGGTCTTGAAGAAGGTATCATGTCACTGGGAAAAGGTGCAGTGGTAACTGAGATCAATCTTTTATACAAGTCCGGTGACAATGAGTGGCGCTTTACCATTAAAGGCGAAAGTATGAATATCAGCAATTTGAAAATTCCTGAAACCGCAGTGGTAGAATCAAGTGAAGATATTGAAGGCATGGTGCTGGAAAAGGCTTATCTCTACGAAAAAATAACCAAGCTGATTGATAATCTTTTTAAGGAATTCATAAAATTGAGAGTTTCAGGCAAGTGGAATGAGAGCATTGTACCAGAGATAAGAAAATGGATTTATTCTGAAGAAAAATAATTTTAAATGAGGTTACCATTGATTCAGCAAAAAATTCAGGTTTTGTGGAATAAAAATGTCGGCCCCGGATATTTCAAAATCGGCTTGGATTGCCAAAGAGAATATTCCGAGGCAAAACCAGGTCAATTTGTCATGTTGCGTCTTTGCGGTGAAATTGAACCCCTGCTTCGCAGACCTTTTTCAATACACAAACTTATTTCCAGAAATGGACAATTTAAGGGTATAGAAATTCTTTACAAGGTTGTTGGAAAGTTTACCCAAAAGCTATCTGCGCTTAAAAAAAATGAGTCGATAGACATTCTCGGTCCCCTGGGAAGCGGATTCTCCCTTCCGAAAAATATTAGCCGCATATTTATGGCCGCAGGTGGAATAGGGGTGGCTCCAATAGTTTTTCTGGCTTCTCAATTAAAAAATAATGAGGTGGATATTTCACTATGCCATATGTTTTTAGGTGGAAGATCAAAAGATGACATTTTGTGTCTTGATGATTTCGGTCAGCTAAAAATGACCGTCCAGCTGACAACCGATGACGGTAGTGCCGGAAGCAAAGGTATGGTAACCCATCTACTGGAAATGGCGCTGGCTGAAAAGCCGCCGGATATTCTTTATGCATGCGGACCACCGGAAATGCTGAAATCTGTAATCGCTCTTTCACAGAAGTTTGCCGTTAAATGCGAGGTTTCGGTGGAAACAATGATGGCCTGTGGTATGGGGGCCTGCCTTGGGTGTGCGGTTGAGCCGGGAGAAGCATCAGAAAAATACCTGCATGCGTGTCTTGACGGACCGGTATTTGATGCAAATGCCATTAAATTATAATAGAGAAAATTGTCAATTTAGCGTCAATTTAGCATTGACTTGCCAATGAACATATGTTACTCGGTTTTTGTTCAAAAAGGCTTCAGGTTTTGAGCTTTTTTAGTAAAGAAGGTATTCTTTTTTAAATGAAAAGGGAAACCAGACGTTACATAAGAGAGCTTGGTTATTATAGCAGTCTGGGTTTTTCCATATCCCTTTCTATTGTTATTGGCCTTGCCATTGGAGTATATCTTGACAGAAATGTATTTTATACAACTCCATGGCTTACACTCATAGGCCTTGGACTTGGGATTGCGGCTGGATACAGGAATATAGGGCTCGCAATAAAAAAAAGCAGAAAATTATAACCCATGCAAATACAGCAGCGACTTGTTAAATTTGTAACATGTACAAACTGGATTATATTTTTTATTGCAACCATTCTGGGATTAATAATGTCACCTCCTGATTTTGCCAGGGGGATAATCTTTGGGGGGTTGATTGTTACGGTGAATTTTCACCTGCTCTCAAGAACGCTGAAAAATGCCTTGACACCCCCGCAACTTTCTTCTCACAATGTAATTTTAGCCAAATATTATATCCGTTTTATTGCCAGCGGATTTATTATTTTTGTGCTTATATCAAAAAGCCTCGTTCATCCACTGGGGCTTATCGTTGGTCTTTCAGTGGTGGTGGCCAGTATTACCCTTGCAACCATGTACGAACTAACAAAACTAATATTCAAGGAGGCGGTTTAAGGATGGAACATCCATATCTCTTTTTTGTCAAACTGTTTGAGTTGATCGGTCTGGGTCACTTTGCCCATGCATACCCCCATGTGGTTTATACATGGGTTGTTATGATTATTCTTATCGTTCTTGGCTCCATTGCAGTCAAGGGTATAAGCATGATTCCAGGGAAAGGGCAGAATTTTTTTGAGATTGTCGTTTCCGGTATCGAAGAATTCATGGTTGATACTGCCGGAGAGGAAAGCAGGTGGCTCTTTCCTATCATTGCAACTGTATTTATCTATATTCTAACATGTAACTTGATGGGTCTCATTCCCGGATTCTTTCCTCCGACTGCAAGCATAAACACAACACTTGCTTGTGCCATCACAGTTGTTGTTTTCACACACATCATAGGTATTAAATATCATGGCGTAAAATATATTAAGCATTTTCTGGGGCCCGTATGGTGGATGAGCCCATTAATATTTATAATTGAAGTAATTGGCCATCTGGCTCGAATACTTTCTTTGACCTTTCGTCTTTTCGGCAATATGATGGGGCATGAAATTGTATTGAGTATTCTTTTTGGGCTGGCAGGTCTATTCTTTGCCCCGCTTCCGATAATGGCGCTCGGCATCTTTGTTGCCCTTGTTCAGGCATTTGTATTCTTTTTACTATCGATCATTTATTTTTCAGGCGCTATGGAACATGCGCACTAGATTCTTGATAAGCGTTCACAGGCACAGCATCTGAACGTGATCAGGACAACCAGCATAGCAGACTATAGCTGGTCGCCCTGATCACGCACATCTGCAGCACCTGTAAACGCTTACCTTCACGAACCCTAGGCGGTTGAAAAGTATAGATCACTACTGTTTAATTTATTTTTTTAATGGGTTTAATGGAAGAAGCCCAACAAACTTAATAAGGGAGGTAGGATAGAGTTATGGAATTAAAAGCATTAGAGTTTTTTATCGCGTGTGTGACTGCGGCTGGGTTTGGGATTGCAATTGCAGCCTTTGGTTGTGGCATTGGCCAGGGTATTGGTCTTAAATCTGCCGTTGAGGGTATTGCCAGAAATCCCGAGTCGTCAGGTAAGGTTACGGTTACCATGCTGATCGGTCTTGCCATGATCGAATCACTGTGTATTTATGCACTGGTCGTTTCACTGATTCTTATCTACGCACACCCCCAGGCAGCTTCAATTGCAGCGCTGTTTGCTCACTAAAAAAGGTTTTTATATCTAAAATAAAACAGGGCTTTGTTTTTTTAACAAAGCCCTGTTTTATTATTTACAGAAGCTTTTGCAAAAAATGTCCAGTATAAGATGTTTTCACTTTAGTTATTTCTTCAGGAGTCCCGCACCCCACTATATATCCCCCCTCATCTCCACCCTCAGGGCCAAGATCGATAATATAATCGGCCGTCTTTATGACATCAAGGTTATGTTCTATCACAATGACCGTATTCCCTGTTTCAACAAGAGTGTTTAACACACCTAGAAGTTTTTTTATGTCATCAGTGTGCAGTCCGGTGGTCGGTTCATCAAGAATATAGACAGTTCTGCCTGTCCCCCTTTTGCTAAGCTCCCGGGAAAGTTTAACCCGCTGGGCTTCTCCTCCTGACAGAGTTGTAGCCTGCTGGCCTATATGGATATATCCAAGGCCGACGTCAACCAGGGTTTTTAACTTAGTCCTGATTTTTCCAATTTTTTCAAAAAAAACATAGGCCTGATTTACCGTCATATCAAGAATGTCCGCAATATTTTTCCCCTTGTATTTTATTTCAAGGGTTTCGCGATTATATCTTTTTCCGTGGCACACGTCACATGAAACATAAACGTCGGGCAGAAAATGCATTTCAATTTTAATAATTCCGTCACCCCTGCAGGCTTCGCACCTTCCCCCTTTTACATTGAAACTGAAGCGTCCTAGTTTGTAGCCACGCACACGGGCTTCCGGGGTTCTTGAAAAAAGTTCTCTTATAAATGTAAAAACACCGGTATAGGTGCCCGGATTCGAGCGAGGCGTCCTCCCTATTGGGGATTGATCGATATTAACCACCTTATCAATATACTCAAGCCCGAGAAAATCCCGATGATCACCGGCAGGTATCCTGGTATGGTAAAGCTTTTGTGACAGAAGGCGGCATAATGTTTCAAGTACAAGGGTTGACTTGCCTGATCCGGATACACCTGTAACGCATATAAAACTGCCAAGAGGAAACTCAACATCTATGTTTTTAAGGTTATTTTTTGAAGCTCCTTTTATGATAAGATTTTTTCCATTTCCAGGACGACGTTTTGATGGGACTTCAATGTTTTTTCTACCTGAAATATACTGGCCTGTTAATGAATTTTTATCTTTAAGAAGCGCTTTTGGTGTTCCGGCAAATACGACCTGGCCGCCTTTCATTCCGGCCCCGGGTCCCATGTCTATTATATAATCGGAAGCAAGGATTGTTTCTTCATCATGTTCTACAACAAGTACCGTATTGCCAAGGTCGCGCATTTTCAAAAGGGTTCCAAGAAGCCGCTGATTATCCCTGTGGTGAAGACCGATGCTTGGTTCATCAAGAACGTAGAGAACGCCTGTTAATTTCGATCCGATCTGTGTTGCAAGGCGAATTCTCTGGCTTTCACCGCCGGACAGTGTGTAGGCTGATCTGTCGAGAGTAAGATAGGACAGTCCTACGTTTTCAAGAAAGCCAAGCCTTTCGATAATTTCTTTAAGAATTCTTTCGGCTATTATCTTCTTTTTGCCTCTTAGTTTAAGCTGTCTGAAAAATAAATGAGCTTTTGCAATAGAAAGCGCTGTTATATCAGATATGGTAAAGCCTGCGACCTTTACAGACCTGCTTGCTATATTTAATTTTGCACCTTCACACTCAGAGCATGGCTTGAAATTCATATAGCGCCTTATTTCATCTCTGGCCCAGGATGAATCAGTCTCCATGTAACGTCGCTTAAGCCTGTTAATGATACCTTCATAGGTTTTTTTATAGCTAAAACGACGATTATTCTGTTCAAAATAAAAGGTGATTTCTTCTTTTCCAGAGCCGTATAGAAGGACATTTTTAAAATGCTCCGGAAGCTCCATATAAGGTGTGTAGATATCTACTCCGTAGTGCGTGGTGAGGGCATCCAGAAAATCCGTGAAGTGCACGGTATTCCTGTTGGCCCACATGGCTACAGCTCCTTCCCTTAATGAAAGCTCATGATTCGGAATGATAAGATCAGGATCGAATTCCGTTGTGGAGCCAAGACCGTCACATTTTGGGCATGCTCCCTGGGGTGAATTAAAAGAAAAACTGGCGGGTGTAAATTCAGGGTAACTTATGCCACAATCGATACATGCTGCCTTTTCGCTGAATAAAATCGACTCTTTGCCAAGGACATCGACTTCAACAAGTCCATCTGATTGTGCCAGAGCCAGTTCCAGGGAATCGGCCAGGCGATTTTTTATTTTCCCTTTTACAACCAGTCTGTCAACAATCACATCGATGGTATGCTTTATATTTTTTTTAAGTGAAGAAATATCTTCTATATCAAAAGTCTTTCCATCTACACGGACACGTGCAAACCCTTCCTTTTTCAGCCATTTAAAGAGTTTTTCATGTGTTCCTTTCTGGTTTGAAACCAGAGGGGATAATATAATAATTTTGCTCCCTTGAGGAAGTGACAAAACCTGGCTTACAATTTGATCGATTGTTTGTGAAGTAATCGGTTTTCCGCAGATATGGCAGTGGGGCGTTCCGACCCTGGCAAAAAGGAGCCTGAGATAATCGTATATTTCCGTAACTGTTCCCACAGTTGATCTTGGGTTGTGGCTTGCTGTTTTTTGTTCAATTGCAATGGCAGGGGATAGACCTTCAATTAAATCAACATCTGGCTTTTCCATGCGTTCTAAAAACTGGCGTGCATAGGTGGAGAGAGATTCAACATACCTGCGCTGTCCTTCGGCATAAAGTGTATCAAATGCAAGTGTCGACTTCCCGGACCCGGAAAGACCCGTAATAACAATCAGTTTATTTCGAGGCAGCTCAAGATTGATATTCTTTAAATTGTGCTGCCTTGCACCGCGTATAATGATTTTGTTAGATTGCATATCTTTTATTTTGTTTTACCTACTAATGCTGCCTGTTCGGCTGCCATCTTTATAGCAGCGGTCAAACTGCCCGGGTCAGCGATGCCTTTGCCTGCAATATCATAAGCTGTCCCATGATCAACAGAAGTTCTGATTATCGGAAGACCAAGGGTTGTGTTTACGCCATCTGTGAAATGAACCATCTTAAAAGGAATAAGCCCCTGGTCATGATACATGCAAATAACAGCATCATAAAGACCTTTTTGAGCATGATAAAATATTGTATCAGGTGGATAAGGCCCAACAACATCAAAGCCCTGACTTTTTGCAAGGTTAACAGCCGGAAGTATAATGCGCTCTTCTTCATCTCCAAACATGCCTGCTTCACCTGCATGGGGATTAAGTCCGGCTACGGCGATTTTCGGATTTACAAGTCCGAAGCGCGTTCTTAGAGAAGAGCCGGTAATTACGATGGTTTGAAGTATCTTTTCTTTTGAAAGAACGAGTGGTACATCCTTTAAAGGAATATGAATTGTTACGAGAACCACTCGAAGTTTGTCACCTGCAAGCATCATGGCAAAACCGGCAGTTTTTGTTTTTTCAGCAAGGAGTTCAGTGTGTCCGTTGTAAAAAAATCCTGCCATATGCATTGCCTGCTTGTTTATGGGGCATGTGACCATTGCATCGATGCTTCCCTGTAACGCCATGTCTATTGCCGATGTGATATAACTTATCATCGCCTTTCCTGTTAAGGCAGTGGGCTCGGCCCATAATATTTGACCGGGATCGAGTTTATAAGTGCTGACAACGTCAACACAACCGCATTGATACACACCGGTCTTTGGCTGTTCTACAGAATTAAATTTAAGATTGCTTTTTAAAACTTTCAACCTTTCCATATCTCCTATAATAAGCGGCCTGCACAACTCATAAATCAAAGGATTGATCAGGGCTGAAAGTATGATCTCAGGGCCTATGCCGACGGGATCGCCCATGGTGACCCCTATTATTGGACGGTATTTTTTCATATTAGAATCTTGGTTCTCCTCCGGATTAGTTGATGGAAAGGGTTCGACGATCCAAAATCTTAAACTCAAGACTTTTTACAAGACTATCAAGTTTATTCTACAGGGCAAATAAATTTTTATCAACAAATTCCAACCCATAGTTTGATGTAGAAAAAAATATTTTTCTTGAAATAAATTATTCATAAATGAAAGAAATTAGAAGGTATTGTTAGATTTTAAGAGGGTTATCTTTTATTATAATTTTGTTAATACTGCTGGATATGTCTAAAATGTTTAAATAAAATACTAATAATTAAAAGGTTGTATTTAAAAGAGGTTGTCTGTCTTATGTTGAATAAAGGTAATATAAACAGACTTATATAAAATGTTCATAACTTGCTTTTAATGAGATGAAAAACCCTGTTTACCGGGTTTGACATGATTTGCAAGATGCCTTAAAAATTCAGACATAATATTAACGTCTTTTAAGAAATCTGAAGAAAAACCTGCCAAATCGTTTGACTTCGTTATTATTTACAGAATTTTTATTTAAAAACAACGCGTTAATTTCTTTTTTAAAAAAATCAAAGAAAAAAATACTATGGAAACTGCATGGAATGAAATTAAAACTGTGATTAAAGAGCATGTTCCCGGTCACAGTTTTAGAATGTGGATTGAACCTTTACAATATATTAAAAATGACAAAGATTGTCTTGTTGTATCATCCCCCAATTCTTTCTCTAAAAAACGGGTTCAGGACCACTATAGTTCGATTATTGATTCAGAGGTAAAAAAGGCCTTGGGAAAAGACTGTGAGTTCTCAATTACCGTTTCCGGTGGAAACGGTAATGGTAATATTCGTAAAAAAGTAAAACAAAAACTTCAACTATCCCTTCCCAATATAGATGTTTGCCAGAGTGGTGGGTGCTTTTTGCGAAAGGAATTTACCTTTGATCAGTTTGTCGTTGGAAACAATAATGATTTTGCTTATTCAGCGTCATTGTCACTGGCATCAAAAAAAGATACCTACCAGAATTCCCTGTTTTTATTGTCCGGTACCGGAATGGGCAAAAGCCATCTGTCCCAGGCCATAGGACATCATATTCTGGATAGATACCCGAAAGATCGTGTCTATTATGTTACTGCTGAAGATTTCAGTAATGAGATGATTCACGCTTTTCGGAATAATTGTATTGAAAAATTCAAAAGCAAGTACAGAAACAAATGTGACGTATTGCTTTTAGAAGATGTACATTATCTGACCGGCAAAGAACGCACCCAGATAGAACTTGCATTGACGCTGGATAGTCTGTTTGAATCAAATAAGAAAATTATTTTTTCCAGTTGTTATCTGCCTGCCGATATTCCCAAATTAAATGACAAATTGCGTTCACGCCTGTCAAGCGGTCTTATTTCAATGATTGAACCGCCGGATTTCAGAACAAGGGTAAGGATAATAAAGAAAAAATCAATGGCAAAAGGGTATAATATACCCGAAGACGTCACCAGTTATTTAGCTTCCGAACTTACTGATGACGTTAGACAACTTGAAAGCGGGTTGTTTGGTGTCACCGCCAAATCTTCCCTTTTGAGTGTGCCTCTCGACCTAAGTCTTGCCGCAAGTGTGGTTAAAAACATAGTTCGCAGTCGCAAAACGATTACGATAAATACCATTAAAAAGCTGGTATGCAAAAATTACCGGGTTTCGGTAAGTGATATTGTTTCATCTTCCCGCAAGCAAATCATAGTTCAGCCGAGACAGATGGCTATTTATCTGTCACGAAAGTACACAGATTTATCCCTCCAGGCTATTGGAAAAAGTTTCAACCGATACCATGCCACAGCTCTTCATTCAATAAGCGCAGTTGAAAAGGGTTTAAGAGAAGATGCTACAATTAAAAAAAAGGTTGATTTCTTTTGTAAGAAATTAGAATCCGCTAAATTTTGATGGCGTCGTAGAAAGCCCCATCTACTGCGTTGCAGCGGTTTTTCAGAGACTCGGCATACTAAATGTATTGCCTCGTCCCTGAAAAACCACTGCGCCTTGTATATGAAACTTTCTACTTAGCCATCGATAATGTTTTTTACGACGCCATCATTTTCTATCCCAGCCAAAGACATAGATGACACTATCTAAAAGCACCTTCAAAGATCTTCGAAATATAGCGGGCAAGGCTTATTGCAGCAATGCAAAAGAAGATCTTGTCTGCTACGGCTATGATGCAACAGCCATAAACTTTTTGCCGGATGCAATTGTATTTCCTGAAAAAACAAGTCAGGTGGCATCCATATTACGCCTTGCCGATAGAGATAATTTTAATGTAATTCCCCGCGGGTCCGGTTCAGGAATGACCGGAGGATCTCTTCCCATCAATGGCGGAGTTGTAATTATAATGACCCGCTTTAATCGTATTCATAACATAGATACCGATAATCTTGTCGCCCAGGTTGAGCCGGGAGTTATAACCGGTCATTTCCACAAGGCTGTTGAAAAAGAAGGTCTGTTTTATCCCCCCGATCCTGCAAGTTCCGAATTTTGCACCCTGGGCGGAAACATGGCAGAATGCGCCGGGGGGCCCAGCGCGGTAAAATACGGTGTGACACGGGATTATGTGCTGGGGCTTGAAGTTGTACTTCCAACAGGAGAAATAATAAAAACCGGAGTCAAGACCGCCAAGGGTGTGGTGGGGTATGATTTGACAAGACTTTTCATCGGATCCGAGGGCACCCTTGGAATAATTACCCGCATGACACTCAAGCTTTTGCCCCTTCCAAAGGAAATAAGGACCATGACGGCGGTTTTTGACGTAATAGATAAAGCGACAGAAACGGTTTCAGAAATAATAAGGCGCTCTATAATTCCTAAAACTATTGAATTTATGGACAATGCATCAATACGATGCGCAGAGGACCATCTTAATATAGGTTTACCGGTTGAAGCCCAGGCAATGCTGCTGATAGATGTAGACGGTACTGCTGATGAGACAGGCAGAGCAGTTACAGAATTAAAAGAGTTGTGTATTTCTCAAGGCGCAAAAAGAGTTAAAGTAGCAGAGAATAAAGAAGAAGCTGCAGATCTTTGGAAGGCACGCAAGGCGGTCTCACCCGCACTCTTTAAGTACGGGCCTGATAAAATCAATGAGGACATTGTTGTTCCAAGAAGCAAAATTCCTGAAATGGTCAAAAAGATAGATACTTTAAGGACAAAAACCGGGCTCACAATGGCAAGTTTCGGGCACGCTGGTGACGGAAATATTCATTTTAATATTATGCTTGATAAAAAAGATAAGACCCAGCTTAAAAAGGCCGAGGATGCTGTTGAGGAGCTGTTCGACTACACCCTCAAACTTGGTGGAACCATTTCCGGTGAACATGGCATAGGGATCACTAAGGCGCCTTATATGGGAAAAGAAATCGGTCCTGTAGAACTTGACCTCATGAAAAAAATCAAACAGGTTTTTGATCCAAAAGGAATACTAAATCCAGGCAAGATTTTTCAAAACTGACATCACATCACTGTTTTGCATCTTATATCCCTTTATAACATTGTGGAGAGGGCTTGGCTGAGGAGTAATAATTTTACTGAACTTTCAGAAAATTTTCATTTGAAGATGCCAGGTCTTCAAGAAACTCCATGAGGTTATATTGATTGCTATCTATGGCACATTGTATATTCAAAGCACAAAACTTCTTGCAGATTGTATCCTCACTGTTAAATTCGCCGAAACATCCCAGATGATCATCAAGTGAAATTCTGTATTTTGACTCGTTTTTCATATTATATCTTTCAACTCCAGTAATGAAAGCATGGCTTTATGTAATTTGCCGTTAGTTGCAAGGACTTCCTTTTGGTAAATATCAAAGGGCCTGTTTGAAAAATCGGTGATAACCGCTCCTGCTTCCTGTGCAATTAATGCACCTGCTGCAGTATCCCATGGATTTAAATTCTGCTCCCAAAATCCTTCAAACCTTCCACACGCAACGAAACAAAGGTCGAGAGCTGCGGACCCAAGACGCCTGACACCTTGTGATGCTTTAAGGCAACCGGCAAAGCGGGTCATAAGGGCTTTAAAAATCTTCTCATGATTATAAGGAAAGCCGGTTACCAGCAGGCTTTCAGAGACTTTATCGACGTTAGAAACTTTTATGGGCCTGCCGTTTAATGCTGCACCGTTATCTTTTATAGCGGTAAAAAGCTCTCCGGATACAGGATTTAGAACAACGCCAACAACGATATTACCATTTAATGCAAAAGCGATTGAAATTGCAAAAAGACCCAGCTTATGGGTAAAATTTGTTGTTCCATCAAGGGGGTCAATGATCCATTTGCTTTTAGAATTTCCATTATTAAGGCCGCTTTCTTCCGCCAGTATAGAATGCCCGGGAAATTTTGTTCGGATTGTGTCAATTATTACTTTTTCTGATCCGGTGTCGGCTTCAGTTACCAGATCAATGGCACCTTTTTTATTAATTTTTAACAGCCGGCCATAAAAGGGCATGATCACCCGGGCACCTTTATATGCAGCGGCAACAGCTACTCTTTTTATAGGTTCAAAGTTCATAAGGATGAACTTTTTATATATATTTTCAAAAGGATGTCAACATATTAATTCAATTTTTAAAATCACGTCATTTGTGCGTGGTCAGAGATAATTGACTTTGCCTGAGTAAATTCTCAAAGAGCGTCCCTCCGGGACTTAAAGACTGCCCTGTCAGGGCTTGAAGATCGTCCTTTCAGGACTTGAGGAGCGTACGCCTGTGGCGGGCTTTATGCCTCTGTGCCTTCTGCCTTCTATCCCTTTATTTGCTCTATCCTTTTTTCCATCTGTTCAATAAGAGGCAGCAGTGTTTTTTTGGATTTAGCTGAAATAGCTGTCCCTCCAATCGATTTTGTCAAGTTGTGGACGGTTTCCCTGGCAACAAGATCCTTCTTGTTGAGAACACGAATAGAAGGTATGTCGTTTAGATTTAAATCATGAAGGATTTTCTCTACAGATTCGATTTGCTCTTTAAATCTGGGATTGCTGATATCAATGATATGAAGCAGAAGATCAGCCCCTTCGAGTTCTTCGAGGGTTGCGCGAAAGGCAACCATAAGATCTTTAGGAAGGTTTTTTATAAAACCTACCGTATCGGTTATGATGACTTCAATATCTTTAGGAAATCTAAGGCGTCTGCTCGATGGATCAAGTGTAGCAAACAGGCGCTTTTCAGCCATAACGCTGCTTTGGGTAAGCGTGTTTAGAAGCGTAGATTTTCCGGCATTTGTATAACCGATGATTGAAATAACGGGAAGCTCTTTTTTCTTTCGCTTTGCTTTTTGCTGTTTGCGCTGTTTTATTACAACACAAAGAGCTTTTTCAAGTCGCACAATTCGGTCGCGCACCAGGCGCCGGTTCATTTCAAGCTTGGTTTCTCCTGGTCCACGTCCTCCTATACCGCCGGTTAATCTCGACATGGCGGTGTTTTTTGCAATAAGACGGGGAAGTAGATATTTTAATTGTGCCAGTTCAACCTGAAGCTTACCTTCCCTTGTTTGCGCACGCTGGGCAAAAATATCGAGAATCAACTGGGTTCTGTCAATCACCTTTATTTCTGTACGGTCTGTGATTGAACGTATTTGAGAGGGATTTAATTCCTGGTCGAAAATAATAAGAGTGGCTCCCTTTGTAAGTGCAAGAAGCGTAAGGTCTTCCAGTTTTCCCCGGCCCATTAGGAATTTCGAATCAACTTTTTTTCGTCGCTGCAGGATGGTTTCCACCACATCAATGCCGCCGGATACAGCAAGCTCTGTAAGTTCAGCCATAGAATCTCTTGCCGTTACCTGAGAGTCTGTTGTCACACTGACAAGAAGAGCCCTTTCCTTTCCCGTACCTGATTTATATAAAGAAATGATGTGGGATAGTTCGGCTTCAAGTGCCTTGATTAAATCAAGGCACCCGATGTCAAGTTGACTGGGGTTTAAAGCATCCAGTATCTGATAAGGCATATCGGAGGAAGATTTTGGCATGATATGACTTATATGAACCAGTCGGGGTCTGCCCTCTTCTCCAACGGTAATTGCCCCCATGATATCAAGTCTTAAAAGGGCAAGGTCGGTAAGGTCATCCTTTGTAAGGGGTTCATTGCCAAGATGGGTATGTATGCAGCGAAGTCCCTTCAGACGACCAGGCGCTGCGCGATATTCAGTGATTTCGGGAATAATAATTCCTTTATAATCACCTACAATGACACAGGCTATTTTTCCCCTGCGATTAATAAGAAGGCCGACCTGGCGGCGTATTTCATGGGAAATCCTGCTGATATCACGCGCAAGTTCAAAGGTTATGACAAATTCAGGCGGGATACGTCGGCGGTATAATTTTTCAAGCCTGCGGATCTGGTTTGCCTTTAACCCGCTTGTGTTTCCAAAAAGCTTTTTCATCCGGTATATGGAACTTTCTACTTAGCACCCCAAGGGCATTTCCTGCGGGCACCATCGATGATACTTTTTACGAGTTCATCAAAGTTAACTGTTCTGGGGAATATTTTTTTCTGCCGGATTTTCAAAGCGGGTATATGTATCCAGAAATATCAAAGGTACAGTTCCAACAGGTCCGTTTCTCTGCTTGGCAATTATTAGCTCCGCTTTACCCTTGTTAGGATTGTTTTCATCTTTATGATATACTTCATCTCTGTAGATAAATGCAACCACATCGGCGTCCTGCTCCAGGGCACCTGATTCCCTGAGATCCGAGAGTTGAGGGCGTTTATCACTTCGTTGTTCCAGCATCCTGTTCAACTGAGATAGAGCTACAACCGGAAGATCAAGTTCTTTGGCCAGGGCTTTTAGGGATCGTGATATATCTGAAATTTCAAGATCTCTGCGCTCCGCTGAACTTCTAGTTCTCATTAGCTGGAGATAGTCGATAATAACAAGACCTATTTTTTTATCCATTTTAAGTCTACGCGCTTTGGCTCTTATTTCCATTGCAGAAATATCAGGTGAGTCATCAATATAAATAGGGGCAGTAGATAGACTGCCGGCAGCTTCAGTAATCTTATTCCAGTCATCCTGGCTGATAAAACCACTTCTTAAGCGGGATGAATTAAGCCTTGCCTCACTACTCAGCATTCGCATAGACAACTGTTCTTTTGACATTTCCAGTGAGAACAGGGCTACCGGGATGTTATTGTTAATAGCAGCATTTCTGGCTATATTAAGAGCAAGAGCTGTTTTTCCCATACTCGGACGAGCTGCGATGATAATGAGATCGGATTTCTGGAGTCCGGATGTCATTTGGTCAAGAAGGAAAAAGTCTGTAGGAACTCCTGTTACCAGGGCCTTATTCCCCTGACGTTCTTCAAGCGTATCAATATTGACTTCAATTAATTTGCTTATGGGATAAAATGACTTATAAGTTTTATTTTGTGAAATCTCAAAAATTGAGCTTTCGGCAAAATCAATAACTTCATCAACATTTCCCCGGTCTTCAAAACAGCGACTGGCAATTACGTTAGCTTTTTCTATAAGACGTCTTAAAGATGCTTTGCCATGAACAATCCTGGCGTAGTGCTGTGCATTTACGGCAAGTGGTACAGCATCAACAAGTCGTGCAAGATATGTAGCTCCTCCGACCTTTTCAAGCTGGCCCTGTTCTTTGAGGATGTTGGAAAGGGTTACAAGATCAACAGGCTCAGTTTTTGCAAACAGGTCGGTTATGGCTGAAAAAATTAGTTTATGGGATGTCTTGTAAAAATCTTCGGATGTAAGAATATCAAAAACATCAAGCAAAGTATTGTTATCGAGAAGCATTGCGCTGAGAATGGATTCCTCCGCCTCAATACTATGGGGTGGCAGGTTATAAAGAGAGGGATCTTTTTGATTCTGTGGCTGTCTTTGGGGCATAAGATTGGCTTTGAGTCTTTAAATATGGTAAGCGTTCACAGAACGCTGAAATTAGAAAATAGAAATTGGAAAATTGGCGTCCCGAATTTCTACTTTCTAATTTCAAGCCATAAACGGCTACGAAATATTATTATTCAATTCTTAAAACCACGTCCTCTGGTCGTGATCAGAGATAATTGACTTTATTCAGGTACGATTTCAACGGTAATTTCAGGTTCAACTTCCTTGTAAACACGGATAGGGACTTTGAATGTACCGATGGTTTTAATGGGTTCTTTGAGCAGAATCATTCTTTTTTCTATGGAAATATCCTGTTTTTGGAGGACATTTATAATATCACGCACTGTAACAGAGCCGTAAAGGCGTTCCTCTTCACTGACTTTTGCCGCTATTGTACAAGATACACCTTCGAGTTTTTCGGCCATCTCTTCGGCAATTTTCCGTTCTTTGGTAATTTGCAAGTCGAATTTGACCTTATCCTGCTCAAGCCTTCTGCGATTTTGGGGTGTAGCCTGCACAGCCTTGTTTTGGGGGAAGAGGTAATTGCGTGCATACCCTTTAGCTACTGTAACCTCACTACCGATAATGCCGAGGGAATTGATTGTTTCTTTTAAGATTATCTTCATTAAAACCTCCGGTTGCGAATTTTTATACGAGGCAGTTTCAAAACGCCCCGTTTTGTCCGATATCTGCGTCAAGCTCAAATTTTAATCCTCAAAATACTACATGTATTCCTGTGGTTAAAATTTTCGCCTTCCTTGATCTCGAACAAAATTGAACATTTTGAAACCACCTCGTGCTATTAGCTTTTCTTTAATTCCAGTTTTCTGAAATTAAACCATGTATCAAAAAAACCTAGAATAACAACAATAAGCAGAATTACCTGCTGAATGGCAATAAGACCGTAAAAGAAAAACCTGAGAAGCCGTGGAAATTGTTTTTTTTCAAAATAAAAAGATACAATTGCCATACCTTGAAAAAAGTATATTGTCATCAGGATTAAAATTCCATTTATTCCCATAAGTCGAACAGCTTTATCCGGTATCAGGAGTAAAATACCACAAGATATAGCCATCCATACAAGATATTCAGGTGCTTTCCATAAGTTAAGCAGCCCAAAGTCAGGGTAAAAAAGATTTTTTGTTTTAAGCAGCGGTTTTGCAAGCATCAAACTGGTCCAGATAATAAAAAGAGTTAAAGCTATTACAAGAGCCGGGATAATTCGAATAAGAACATACTGAAAACTTTCCATGGAACTGGAAATCATGTGAATGTTTTCTTCCGGCATCCCAATGTTTCTGTAAAGCTCAAGTGTAAGTTCCAGGTTTTTAACAATATAGGCTGATACAAGAGATCCGATCTGTATGCCGGTTATATTGCTATAAAAAAGAACAAATAAGATCGAGGAACAAAGCACGACGGTGCATGCATAAATAAACGTTTTTTCAATCGAAAGTTTTAACTCAATAAGTTCACTTAAAACAAAACCAATAAGCAGCAGTTCAATAAAGAAAAAAACATCGAAAGAGAATCTGCCGAGTATGATAATCAGAGCAATGATTGTAAAACCCGGGACAGCTGTTCCGATTTTTCTTCCGAATTTTGAGCGATAGAAAAGTGTAGGTAAGGGAACCAGGAAAGTGCAAAAAAAACCCAAAACAGGCGATTTAATCGATACTGCAAATAAAATACTTGTGATTGCAATACCAATTGCAATGTCCTTTAACACTTCTTTCCGGACGGCTTGAGACACCACCCTTTTCTCCCTTGATGTATTTCATCTATAATCCATCGTGCCAACATACGGCAAAAGTGCAATGGTTCGAGCCCTCTTGATCGTATGGGTTAAGGCACGCTGGTGTTTAGAACAGGTTCCGGATATTCGCCTCGGGAGGATCTTGCCACGTTCGGTTATAAAGTATTTAAGTGATTTTGGATCCTTATAATCTATCACAAGGCTGCTGTCTGCACAGAATCGACAAACTTTACGACGATGAAACACCCTTTTTTTTCTTCCGGTATCATTATTTTGTTTTCGGCGGTGGTAAGCTGCAGCCATTTTATTGCTCCTCTTTATTGATTTCGGTTTCTGTTGTTTCAGCTTCTGTCTCTTCAGTTTCTACTGTTTCAGTTTCAGAAGAGTCAGCAGGAATATTGTCGGTATCAGACTCATCGTCCTTTTCAGATACCTCATCAGTTGCATCCGCTTTCTTTTCGATTGCATCTGCTTCCTTTTCAGTTGCATCTGCTTCTTTTGCGGCTGCATCTGCTTCTTTTGCGGCTGCATCTGCTTCCTTTGCGGCTGCATCTGCTTCCTTTGCGGCTGCATCTGCTTCCTTTGCGGCTTCTTCAGCTTTCTTCCTGGCTGCTTCAGCTTCAGCTTCAGATTTAGCTTCAGCTTCGGATTTAGCTATAGCCATTTCTTCCTTTATATTTTCAATGTCAGCATCCTTTTCAAGCAGAACCGTCATAAATTTAAGAACCTTATCATCAATCCGGAACAACCGTTCCATTTCATCTACAAGGGATCCCATGCCGCAGTAGTCGATACGGACGTAGTATCCCCGGACTTTTTTCTTGATTTCATAGGCAAGTTTCCTGCTTCCCCATTCGTCCAGCATTACCAGGAACCCGCCCTCTTTGGGAATAAGATCTGTTGTTCTTTCTAAAACTCCGGCCCGTTCTTCATCAGCAAGATCGGGGTCAATAATGGCGATAGTTTCGTATCTTCGCATAAAGCCTCCTTTTGGATATAAAAGCCCTGATCAAATCCTGATAGAAATTGATCAAAGCAAGGAAAAATAAAAATGTAACATTGATATCAAAATTTGTTTTAGTATCACCTCAAAAGACGGAATGTCAAGATATAAAATGTTTTACTGTAACTCCCGGTGAATACAGGGCACCTTTGAATTCTATTTTGTCACATTTAAAATTTCTCCCACTCTCCTTTATAACTTAAAAATATTACATCAATATTGATGGCGTCGTAGAAAGTCGAATTCATCAATATTATCAACCAACAATTTCGTCAAAAATCTGACGGAGGGATAGGTTTTAAGCAAATATTCATACAGATATAAGAGTGGAGCTAAACCTCATCATCTTGATTTAACTTAATATACAATCGTTTTCAATCGATGTGAACATGGGCACGAAAGTTGCACCTGTATCATTAACAAGTCGAAAATAACAAAGGGCAGGCTAAAACCTTTCTCTGACAAAACAGCATGTTGAACTGCATCGCGCGACGATCTGGGTGGAAAGTGAAGGAAAATCTAAAGGATCTATCTTTAGTTTTATTACTCCGGCTTGTCCGGTTTAGATAAGTGACTAAGATTTCGATTGAAAGGCGTTTTGGGATTAAAGTTTTTGGTGGTTTTACCCGATAGTCTCTTGAAGGGACTGAAGAGCCATGGAGCTATTGCATAGAAACGATCTGATTGCCTTTACAAAGCAAACAAAGAAGAAAAGAATCGGGTATGCATCTATGCTAATTACAGAAAATAAATATAATAACAAGGTTTGAGGAAAATGACTGAAGACATAAATCATGCCTGGGTTAAACTCAGTCCGGATCAGTTAGGCAAGCTTTATAAAAGGCATCGGCAAGGAGCTTTTGTGCGGACTGGTGCCAGTTTTTTCATGTTGCTATTTGCCTATGTTGCTTATTTATTCGATGCTATCCAGAACAATCATATAATAGGTGTTAGCTTTTGCGTTGGGTATTTGATTCTGATAAACCCGCCAACCTTATTGATTCTCAAGCTTATCACCCGCGAAAAATTCTACGAAAATTTCTCTGTTTTAATCAATTTCCTCGAAATCCTCGGCTATACTGCCGTTATTTATTCTTTAGGTGGTATCGATGCCTTATACTTAAGCCCAATTTATTGCGCTTTAATTGCCTATGTGGGTACGGTCGGCCCTACTAAGTTGCCGTTCACTATAGCCACTTTATGTTCAGCGACGCTAACTTTAATGGTTGGTTTGGAGTATTTTGGTTACATTCCACATCAAACTCGATTGGAGGCCCTATTTCTTCCGGGCGGCTACCAGTTATCAACCATGCTAGCAACTATCTTTTTGCTTTATGTGGTGGCCTTTATCACCTCTTATACTGGCGGAATGCTTAGACAAAATAAAAAGAGGTTGCGCAAGCAAAATACAGAGTTAGAGAAATCACGTAGGAAATTAAAAATGGGTGCTGATAAATTGGAAGAAAAAAATGTGAGGCTGAAAATGGCGGTTGCCAAAGCACGTGAATCAGATCGTATGAAATCCGAGTTTCTGGCCAATATGAGTCATGAACTTCGCACTCCTCTTAACCATATTATCGGATTCACCGAGCTAGTCCTGGATAAAAATTTTGGAGAGTTGAACAAAGTACAGGAAGAATACCTTACGGATGTTGATTACAGCAGCAAACATTTGCTTTCTTTAATCAACGACATTCTAGATCTTTCGAAAGTGGAGGCCGGCAAATTAGAGCTACAATATTCGGATGTGAACCTAAAAATGATTCTGGAAAACAGCCTTGTGATGATCAAGGAAAAGGCATTGAAGCATGGCATCAACCTGGTAACAGATATGGGTGGCATTCCAGAGACCATAAAGGCGGATGAACGTAAACTCAAGCAGATTATGTACAATCTGCTGTCCAATGCGGTGAAGTTCACTCCGGACGGCGGGGAAATCCGCTTGACAGCGGATTTAGCTGATGGCTCATCGCCGTTAGCTGATAGCAGTACGAAGAAGGGTTCTGATCAAGAACTAAGACCTATAAGCTATGAGCTAAAAGCTTCACAGAAATTCATTCGAATTTCTGTGACTGACACGGGTATTGGCCTTAAACACGAAAATCTGGAGCACATTTTCAATGCTTTTGAACAGGTCGAAACTTCAGCAAGCCGCCGGTTTCAGGGAACGGGTCTGGGCCTGTCGCTGAGCAAAAGCCTTATAGAGCTTCACGGCGGCAGCATATGGGTGGAAAGCGAGGGAGAGGGAAAAGGGAGTAACTTTAGTTTTGTTATACCCAGGATAGGAATGGTTGATTCGTTTAATAGTTGAATGGTCAATTTACCTTTGAGCCATTTAAAAATACTCAATGAAAATAGCGGGGTATCTATCGCATAATTAGATTAAAAACTGAAAGCTCTGGTTAAATGGGATAACCGATGGCTAAGTAGAAAGTTTCATATACAAGGCGCAGTGGTTTTTCAGGGACGAGGCAATACATGTAGTATGCCGAGTGTCTGAAAAACTGCTGCAACGCAGTAGATGGGACTTTCTACGACGCCATCCACCTTGGGATTAGCGACAAATGGAAATACAACTGAAAAAGAATGAACGCCGGCGACGATTGCTGTTAAGAAACACCTCATTAGCGTCGGTGGGCTATGCGTTGCCGATCTGCGCCTTGATGATTGCCAAAAAGTTAGGGTTTGCCAGCTATGCATATCGTGATGTGGCTATCATTTCACTGTGGATCATAGTGTCCCGAATCATATCCTATGCCATTATAAAAAATCGTCGTGAAATCACAGTTTTTTTTTCCAGCTCTGTTTTATGGTGTGAGCTGATCAACTGGATACTTATCTATACCTACCTAACCTCGTTTCTGAATGAAATTCGCCTCGTCGCTTTGTTTGTTGCTTTTATAGGCCTTATTTTTCTGCTGACCAACGCCGGTTTACTGGCTTCCCTACTGTTAACCCTTGCACTGATAGCCAGTTATACGAGCGTATCTTACGTCCAAATCGTCTATGGCCAACAGGCCGGCTCTTTCAATCACGAGCTACTCTATGTCGGTCTTTTCTTTATGACCGCTTTATACATTTCTTTTGCCGCCGGCATGTTCAAGCGCCAACGTCAGGAAGTGGTGGCAGCCAAACGGAAAGCCGAAAACAATATGAAAGAACTGATGATTGCCAAAGAAAAAGCTGAATCGGCAAACCGGACTAAAAGCGAATTTTTGGCCAACATGAGTCATGAGCTCCGTACTCCCCTGAACCATATCATAGGCTTTACAGATCTAGTGCTGGACAAGAATTTCGGTGATTTGAACGAAGTACAGGAGGAATACCTAAACGATGTACACCACAGCAGTAACCATCTGTTATCTTTAATCAACGATATCCTGGATCTATCTAAGGTGGAAGCGAATAAGTTAGAACTGGAGCCCTCAGATGTGGATCTGACTATGCTTTTGGAAAACAGCCTTGTGATGATCAAAGAAAAGGCCATGAAACATGGTATAAAATTACTAACAAATATGGATGGCATTCCGGAGACCATAACGGCGGATGAACGCAAGCTCAAGCAAATTTTGTATAATCTTCTGTCCAATGCAGTGAAATTCACACCAGATGGTGGAAAAGTAAACTTAGAAGCAGAAATGGTTGATTGTGTTATTCGAAAAGGACGCAGAAATAATGACCCCGAAAGGTTACAAGTTATAAAAGAGCGGGTTAAAGGAGAGCATGTTCATAATAGGAAATCCAGAAAATGCCTACAAATTTCCGTTTCTGATACAGGAATTGGGATAAAGTCTGAAGATCAGGAACATATATTCAACCCTTTTGACCAGGTAGAGAATTCAGCGAGCCGCCGGTTTCAGGGGACGGGTCTGGGCCTGTCGCTGAGCAAAAGTCTTGTAGAGCTTCACGGCGGCAGCATATGGGTGGAGAGTAAGGGGGAAGGCCAGGGTAGTACATTTTCACTGATATTACCAATTACACCCGATAATTTTGGAGAGGTACAATGAATTCAGTTGCAAATCGACTCAGGCATGTCATGAAACGCTTCGTCATGGGTGGCGTGCGGAAAGATCACGACGTTGATATCGTTCGCAAGATCAAAATGATGAATGTTATCAGCCTGGTCGGGATAATAGCCTTGATCACCTTAGGATATTCAGCGTTTACTAAAGGCAACCCCTGGCTCGGTTTTTTCGATTTCGCCGTGGCACTCGTTCTATCGGCCAATCAGGTTCATCTGAGAACGACCGGAAAGCAGAAATGGAGCGTTTACTCCGGTGTGGTATGCACGGGCGGACTGTTCTTTTTTCTTTTCTACACCGGGGGAGTCGACCATTCCGGGCATTTGTGGTTTTATACTTTTCCTTTGTTTTCCTTTTTCATGCTTGGATCCAAAAAAGGGACGGCAGCAACATTAATTCTGCTCGCCATCTCACTGCTCGCTTTATCCATTTATGACGGTTTTCAATCCACGACGATTTACACTGTTCGCTTTCAAATAAGGTTTGTCGCGTCGATGATAGTGCTTATCGTATATGCCTATTTTTTCGAATCGACACGGAATACGGCACAGAATAAGTTGACGGTGAAAAACACAGAACTGGAGCAGAAAATAGTAGAAGTAAAAGTAGTGGCAAAAGCATTAAAACAGACCAAAGAAACCGCCGAGTCTGCCAACCGTGCCAAGAGTGAGTTTCTGGCCAACATGAGCCATGAACTGAGGACGCCGCTAAATCATATTATCGGTTTTACCGAGTTGGTTGTTGATAAAAACTTTGG
>RCNC010000967.1_pt1 | contig 25273 bp, 26 predicted proteins | sample 2041301 | NCBI WGS metagenome assembly RCNC01 (sample SAMN09708231, study PRJNA481090) | Marine sediment metagenome, whole genome shotgun sequencing project. | biome: marine sediment; feature: ocean; material: sediment; isolation source: Sewage treatment plant 13A marine sediment (STP13A) ... | reverse complement strand
ACGATACGCCGGACCCGATCGGCGGCAAAATTCTGCGCGACGAATTCGGTCACGCGACCGGTGTTCTAATCGATACCGCGATGGGAATGATCAGTCCGCACATTCCCGCTGTGAACAAGAACGAAGTACGGGATGCCATCCAGGCGGCGATACGTGTCTTACTGTCACAGGGTATTACCAGCGTTCACGATCCCGGGATCGACCTCCAAAATGCCGAGACCTATCTTTCGCTGGCCGACAGCGATCAACTGGATATTCGAATTTACGCGATGATTGCGGGTGCTGGCGAAGTGCTCGACGCCATCGGGAAACCGATCAAACAGTACGGAAATGATCGCCTTGAGATCGCTTCCGTAAAGATCTACTCAGACGGCGCATTGGGAAGCCGTGGCGCGGCGATGATCGAGCCGTACAGCGATGATGTCGAAAATCGCGGCCTTCCATTCTGGACACAAGCGCAACTCGATGATCAGATTGCCAAGGCGAACGAGATGGGCTTTCAGGTCGGCGTTCATGCAATTGGCGACTTGGGCAATCGAATGGTCTTGAACGCATTCGACAAAGCTCAGGGCGGTAAGCCGTCGCCTCTTCGTAACCGGGTCGAACACGCACAGATTATTTCTTTGGACGATATACCGAGATTCGCAGAACTCGGCGTCATCGCCTCGATGCAGGCAACGCACGCGACGAGCGACAAAAACATGGCCGAGGATCGGATCGGGCCCGACCGTATTCTCGGCGGTTATGCATGGCGTCGATTGTTAGACTCCGGTGCGGTCATCGCCAACGGCTCTGACTTCCCCGTAGAGCTATCGAACCCGTTCCACGGTCTCTACGCGGCAGTCACTCGCCAGGGGCGGGACGGTGAACCCGATGGCGGCTGGTACGCCGACCAGGCATTGACGCGTACTGAGGCATTGCACTCGTTTACCTTGGCCGCGGCGTTCGCGGCCAATCAGGAAGATCGGCTGGGCAGTCTTGAGCCGGGCAAATGGGCGGACTTCATCATGATCGATCGCGATTATTTTGAAATTCCGGAGTCGGAAATCGATGATATCGAGGTTTTGCAAACCTGGGTCGCGGGTGAGCTCAAATATGAATCAGGAGTTGATGAATGATTGTTGAGCAGGTCTGGACCGGCAATGCATTCCGCAACTTCAATTATCTGATTGCCTGCCCCGAGACTGGCGATGCACTCGCGATCGACCCGCTCGACTATAAAAAATGTCTGGCGCTTGCGACGGAACGTGGTTGGACGATCACTCAAATTCTCAATACGCACGAACATGGCGATCACACGGGTGGTAACAAAGCCGTCGTAACGGCGACGGGTGCGAAAGTGATCGCGCATGAGAATGCGCGGAGCAAGATTCCGAACATGGATGTCGGCGTTGGCGCCGGCGACATCATCAAAGTCGGCAAGACTATCGATCTCGAGTGCCTCGATACGCCAGGCCACACCATGAGCCACATATGCCTGCTCTCTCGAACCGATCAACCTGCATTGTTTAGCGGCGATACGTTATTCAACGCCGGCGCGGGCAATTGCCACAACGGTGGTCACCCCGAAGAGCTGTTTGAAACCTTCCAGGAGCAACTCGAAATTCTCGGCGATACGACACTGCTCTATCCCGGCCACGACTACTTGCTCAACAATCTGACTTTCACCCTGGATCGCGAACCGGACAATCAAGCAGCTGCAGCAATGATGGAAACATACAAGAATCAGGATCCCGACGATGCAGTGGTCACCACGCTGGGCCAGGAAAAGGAGATCAATACATTTTTTCGCCTGCAGAACCCGTCGGTGGTCGCGAAATTAGCGAGTGATTTTCCCGAGCTCGGCGACAGCCCCGATGCCCGCAGCGTGTTTCTGAAGCTACGAGAACTCAGGAATAGTTGGTAATCAGCCGTTCGACAACGCGAGCGAGTTCGGCTGGATCGCTGTCCGGTCTGGACGCCATCCACAGACACAGTAGGGCAAGATAAAGCATGCGTTGCTTTTCAAGGTGTTCGCGCCATCGCGTGCCATCGCCGCCCAGATAAGCATCCAGCAGTCTGCTTGTCTGTGCGTCTTCCAGCTCGTGGTGCTCAACCAGTGTCGCAAGATCGAAGAACGGATCGTTGTCGCAAGCGTATTCCCAGTCCAGGAACATCAGATCGGGCGCAGTGATGAGGTTCGCCGCAACCAGATCGTTGTGGCAACAACAGAGGTTGTGTGGCAATCGCATGCTGGAAACAATCGCCGTACACTTTTCGATCGTCGTTGATTCGAGGCTGCTGGCCTTTTTGGCATAGCGTCGTGCCGCAATTTTCGCGTCGAACGAGCGACCGGTCAGTGGCAAGGCGTGCAAGCGCTTCACCGCGGCAGCCAGCATCTCGAGATTGCCGTCCGTATTCAGGCAACTGGGTTCCCATACCTTTCCCTCGACATATTCTGAGAAATAGAATCCGTCGTCCGCCAATATGACCTTAGCGGCGAGACCGGCCTTCGCGGCTGTATTCTGAACGCTCGCCTCAGCACATCGCGTATTCAAAGGCTCCCGGCGTTCTTCTTCATCGATTTTGAGGACACCCGACCGACCCTCTTTACTCACACGCCAGGTCTTGTTGGACAGGCCACCCGTTAGCTCAGTCACCGTCGCGCCTTCCCAACCGGGGATGTCCGCGAGCACATCGGCCGGATATAAGGTCACTGTCACCTTATATCCTCCTCGATATAGGGTGACAGTGACCTTATATCGCTGCGCATCGAGCGCGACCAGCTGGCCAGGCCAAACGGGATCATGATGACGTAGACGACGAACAACAAACTCGTCAGCTGCAAATCGCGATGCCAATAAATGAAAATGCTCGCGCCATCGATCAACAGCCAGTACCACCAGTTTTCCAGCACCTTACGAGCGACCAGGAAGGTCGCCCAAATCGCGAACCAGGTCGTCATCGAGTCCATATATGGGAATGCAGCATCACTGAATTCAGTGAGCAGGTAGCCATTGATTAACGCCAGCAAGACAAGCGCGACGATTGCGATCGAATGAGTCTTCAACGGCCACTTCACGACAGGTTTGTCGTGACCCTCGCTGCGACCGGAACGCCACACGTACCAACCGTAAGCGGCCATAAGCAGGTAGAAGACGTTGAGCACCGACTCCATGTAAAGCCTGGCCTCAATGAATAGCCAGACATAGATCGCCGTACTAATCGCCGCGAATAACCAACAGTAGATATTCTGACGAATCGCAAGACCCAGGTAAGCAATCGCCGCGAGTACAGCAACAACTTCAAGCATGGACTGTGCTTGCGCCTGCTGAACGATTTCTGTCAGCAGACTCAATTGACAGGGTTGTTCAGAATCTTGATGGCAAAGACGGCCTTGGGCACATTTTCGAATGTCGTACGGAGTTCTTCTGTAAGCGCGGTCATCACGACGTCAAACTCGCCACGAAGCTGCGTACTCATTCGGTTGTATTCGATCTCTACTCCATCATGATTCGCCAAACGAGCGATGACGTTTTTGATCGGCGGAATAAAATCTGCATCCAGAGGGTAGAGACTAATATCGACTGCGACTTGCATAGCTTAAAAACTCCTTTCGAGAGTGACACCCATCTGGCGCGGGTCGCCAGACCTCGTGTACAGCGTATTGGGAAAATCGGGCGGTTCGTTTCCGAAGTAAAAACCACGAACCGCGTACTGTTCATCCGCGATGTTTCGCACCCATAGTGACACGAGCCAGTTTTCGCCTTCAAAACCGACTCGGGCATTGAACAACTCGAAGGGTTCGGACTTCTGATCGTGACTGACGTCAAAGTAGAAAGCGTCTTTCGCGGTCGAATCGAGTCTTGCGAAAAACCCGTTCGGATTGCGGTACGCGACGCCTGCTGCCAGGGTGAATGGTGGCGCGTGTGCCAGTTCACGACCGCTCTCCAGTGTCGCGTCTATCAGCCCCACTGCCCCGTAGAGCTCCCAGTTTTCGGCCGGAAACCAGCGAAAGTCCGCTTCAACGCCCAGCGCCTCTCCCTCTCCGACATTGTCCGTGAAGATGATAAACGAAGCGGGGTCGCCCGGAGTGAGTTGGGTCGACGCTCGAACTTGTTGGTTACGTCGGCGATTGTGAAAGACCGCTGTATTCAACTGCAGTAGATTATCCAACAACGCGAACTTCGCACCAGCCTCGAGTGTCCACATCTCCTCTGTGCCGAAATCGCGTTTCCCCGCGGGGGCGACGCCCAAATTGAATCCACCGGCTTTATAGCCTTTCGACAGACTCAAATAGATCGTTGAAGCCTCAAGCTCTTGACTGATACTGAGCTCGCCGCCCCACATGGTCTCGGACGGCCCGGCCGTTAGACCTTCGGAGTCGACGTAGTCCGTCGAACGGTGCTCAATTCGCAGTCCGCCGGAAATCTGCGTCGTCGGTCGCAAGCTGTAATCGTATTGGCCGAAGGCGGCAACGTTGGTCGCTTCATAATCACTGCTGAAACTGTCATCCAGGCTGTCTGCAAAGTCATAAAACGGATCGTAGTACTCGCCAAGATTCGTTGTCACGATTTCTTCCTCCAGCTTGAGCGCGTACAGACCTAGCAGCCAATGCTCCGAGACCAGCCGAAACTCCTGACTGATTGTCTGTCGGCTTCGGTCGTTGACTGAGGTGTAGTCGTAGGTCACCGGCGCCCAGCTTTCATCGTTGCCCCAGTCAGCGTCAAAGCTGAAATCTATTTCTGAGTTTGCGAATGTGCTTATCGACGTCGCTGTCAATCGATCAGAGGCTGGCCACTCAAGCCGTACGGCAGACCCAATACTTTCCTGAGCATCTCTTCCGGGTTTGTCGGACAGCATCGTGTAACTGTTATCCAGAGAGAACGCGTCATAGCCATTGTCGATCTTCGCGTACAGAACGGACACGTCTGCTGCAACATTAGCCGATGGTGAGAATTGCACTCGACCGCGCAGCGAGGTTTCATCACGACCGTTCGTATCGTCTCTATTCAAAAAGGGGTTGTCGCGAAAACCATTGCTCTCGTGCTTTTGGGCACTCACCCGGAAAACCGCTGATTCGGACTTATTCAAAGCGCCGCCGAACGCGGCACCCACTGACAACGCGTCGTCATCGCCCGACGTTATTTGAAAGCGCCCGTTGCGCTCCGCGCTTGGCGGCGTTGAGCGCAGGTAAATCAGGCCGCCCAAAGCGTTGGCGCCGTAGCGACTGCCCTGTGGGCCGCGCAACACTTCGACAGACTGAATATCGAACAGCGTGGCGACCGTGCCAATACCGCTGAAGTCGATATCGTCGATCAGGAAGCCTATCGAGGGGTTCGGCGCACCCTGATACTGCTCCAGTTCTCCGACTCCACGAATCTGGAAGTAACGCGCTCGGTGACCATCGCCCGACCAGTTCATATTGGGAACCATATTGATCAGTTCCTCGAAGTGTTGAACGGCCGCCTCGTCGACGAACTCGGCACCCATGACACTCACGCTGAAGGGAACATCAGACAAGGCGCGCCCGCGGAAATCCGCGGTGACTGTGATTTCGTCAATCGACTCCTCCGCGATCGCGAAGAGGGGCAAAAAAAGGAGAGCAGCACATAGCCGCGTAATATCGTTTTGAAACATATTTCCCTTCCTACGCCGGCATTAACCGGATCAGGTTCTAAGGGTTCTCGTCGCGAGTCTCAGGCCAGCCGGCCACCCCTGTGATTCGAAGAATCTATTCAGGCGATAGTTTACTTCAATCTGGCAATCAAGCTAGACGTATCCCAGCGATTGCCGCCGAGATCCTGAATTTCTGCATAAAACTGATCGACCCGCTGAGTCAGTTCCAACATCGCGCCGTTCTTACCCGCCTCATCAAGCGCAATGGCCAGATCCTTGCGCATCCAGTCAACGGCAAACCCGAATTCGAATTCGTCGTTGACCATCGTCTGCCATCGATTCTCCATTTGCCACGACTGCGCAGCGCCTTTCGATATCGACTCTATGACCACGGACGGATCGAGGCCTGCTTTTTTCGCAAAGTGCAGCCCCTCTGCCAATCCCTGTACGACCCCGGCAATGCAGATCTGGTTAACCATCTTTGCCAGCTGCCCTGCGCCGGCCGGTCCGATATGCGTTATCGCTTTCGCGTAGCAATCCATAACCTTCGCTGCGCGTTTGAAAACATCTGCTTCGCCGCCAGCCATGATTGTTAGCTGGCCGCTCTCGGCAGCGCATCCAGAAAACCGATACCCTTGGCGCTTGCAGACTCCGCAATCTCCCGGGCAATGCTCGCCGATGCCGTCGTGTGATCGACCAAAGTCGAACCAGCCACAATCGTGCCCAGCACACCGCTCGCGCCCAATAAAACTTCGCGAACATCGTCATCGTTGCCCACGCAAGAGAATACGAAATCTGCATCCCTTGCCGCATCGGCCGGCGTTGGCGCCGACTGACCGCCGAACTCCTTACACCAGGCATCGGCTTTGGATTGAGTACGGTTATAGACGGTCAGGTCGTGGCCGTTCTTAGCCAGGTACCCGGCCATGGGATAGCCCATGACACCCAGACCGACGAAGGCAACGCGCATGCTCAGGCTGCCTTGTCCGACTTGTTCTTCTTACGAGGATCCAGGCCTAAAGAACGAGCGATGATTTCTCGCATGATCTCGGAACTACCCGCGTAAATTCGTGAGACGCGAGCGTTCGTGTACATGCGACTGACCGGGTATTCATCCATATACCCGTTGCCACCGTGCAACTGCACGCATTCATCCGTCACACGGGCTTCCAGTTCGCTACAGAACAGCTTGCCTTTCGCCGCGTCTTCCGCGCTCAGTTTCCCCTCGTTGTGATCCATGACACAGCGATCGACGAACGCCTGTGCGATATCTATTTCTGTTCGCATATCCGCAAGCTTGAAGCGCGTATTCTGAAAGTCGGCGATCGTTTTACCAAATGCTTTGCGTTCCTGCGTGTACTCGATCGTTGCGTCAAAGGCCGCCTCGGCATTGGCGAGATATTGGCACGCACCTAACAGCCGCTCTTCAGCCAGGAAGTGCATCAGTTGGTAAAAGCCTCGATTCCACTCACCCAGCAGGTTTTCCTTCGGTACTTTGACGTTATTGAAAAACATCTCGGCGGTGTCCTGACTCTTCATGCCCATTTTCTTGAGGTTCTTACCCCGCTCAAATCCTTCCATGCCGCGCTCAACAACAAAAAGGCTCAAGCCGTGACGGCTGCTATCCGTACGCGCCACTACAACGACGAGATCCGCCAGGATGCCATTGGATATGAAGGTCTTCGAGCCGTTCAGTAAATAGTGATCGCCTTTATCCTCGGCCTTGGTGCGAACACCCGAAACATCACTACCGGCCCCAGCCTCAGTGATGGCCACTGCCAGAATAGTTTCTCCCGAAACACACTTCGGCAACCAGCGCTCCTTTTGTTCGTCAGTGCCCAACTCGCCGATATACGGGCCGGCCAAGCGGCTGTGCAAGGTCATAAAGAACCCCGGTTCGCCGTACTTGGCAATTTCCTCAATCAGGATCTGCTCATAACGAAAATCGTGAACGCCCGAGCCGCCATACTTTTCATCGGCCCACATCAACAGCATTCCCTGTTCGCCCGCTTTCAGAAAGGCCTCGCGATCGACGATGCCCTGTTCACGCCAGCGCTCGCCATGCGGTAACACTTCGTTCTTGTAGAAGCTTCGAGCCGCGTCGCGGAACATCTCGTGCTCATCCTCAAAAATATTTCGGTCCATTGTTGTCTCTTTAGTGGATCTATTGACCCGTAAATTTCGCTGCACGTTTCTCGAAGAATGCTGCGACGCCTTCTTTAGCGTCATCCGAGTCTCTCAGTTTTTCCTGTTCTTCTGCTTCCATCTTGAAGCAGCTGTACCAGTCGTTATCCATCGCATGCCGCATCACTTTCTTCGTCGCGGCAAGCGACAACGGTGCGCGTTCTGTCAGCTCCTTCGCCCATGCCACGGATGCATCGCGTAGCGTATCGGCCGGGACGACTTTGTTTGCGATACCGAGGTCGAGACACCGCTCGGCAGTGACACGCTCAGACTCGATGCTGAGCTGATAGGCGCGGTGATAACCCAGTTGTTTAACGAGCAGCCAGTTCGCGCCACCATCGGGCAGCAACGAGATCGTGGTGAATGGTGACAACAGGAAAGAACCCTCCGCCATTACCAGCAAATCGCAGTGCATTGCGAACGACATGCCTATTCCTGCCGCGAAACCCGGGACGGCCGCAATGACTGGTTTTGGTATTTCCGCGATCGCTATTAATACGGGCGCGTACTCGAATAACAATTTTCCCTGCGTCGTCCGGTCACCGACAAATCCCTGCTTGAGATCTGCGCCGGCACTAAACGCACGCCCTTCCGCGGTTAGCACCACTGCCCGAACAGACTCGTCGCGCTGCGCCTTTTCGAATGCCAACAGTAACTCCTCGCATAATTCGGACGTAAAGCCGTTGAGTGAGTCCGGGCGATTTATCGAAATGATCGCAACCGCTTCCTGTTGTTCGTAAATAATCGTATCTGCCATTCAATTGCTCCCTGGTGGCTGCCTTACATGTTTCGTCGATACTCACCGCCGACGTCGTATAGGGCACCGGATATCTGGCTCAGCGAATTGGATTTAACCGTTTCCATTAACTCAGCGAAAACGTTGCCGCGTTCTCTCGCGATGCTTTGCAAACTGCGCAAGGCGGCATCACTGTCCTCACTATGCGTTGCCTGAAATCCGCGCAAGTGCCTAATCTGATCCTGCTTCTCGCTTTCCGTCGAACGGATCAATTCCAGATCATGCACTTCGTCTTCCTGACCTTCTTTTGGCAGGAACGTGTTAACACCGATTAATGGCAGCGACGCATCGTGTTTCTTGCCTTCGTAATAGAGGCTCTCTTCCTGAATCTTGCCACGCTGATACATCGTGTCCATCGCGCCGAGCACACCGCCGCGCTCGGAGATTCGATCAAACTCGTCGTACACGGCATCTTCGACGAGATCAGTCAGCTCCTTGATGATGAAGGAACCCTGCCAGGGATTTTCACAAAAATTCAATCCGAGCTCCCGAGAAATGATGAGCTGGATCGCCACTGCGCGACGCACCGATTGTTCTGTCGGCGTCGTAACGGCCTCATCAAACGCATTCGTGTGCAAACTGTTGCAGTTATCGAACAGCGCATACAAAGCCTGCAACGTCGTGCGGATGTCATTAAAACTGATTTCCTGTGCGTGCAGACTGCGCCCGGATGTCTGCACGTGATATTTCATCATTTGCGATCGCGAACTGGCACCGTAGCGTTCTCGCATAGCACGCGCCCAGATTCGACGCGCCACGCGCCCGATCACCGAGTACTCCGGGTCCATTCCGTTCGAAAAGAAGAAGCTCAGGTTAGGTGCAAAATCGTCGATAGCCATGCCACGAGCCAGGTAGTACTCGACGATAGTAAAACCATTGGAGAGCGTAAATGCCAGCTGACTGATCGGGTTCGCACCCGCTTCGGCGATGTGATATCCGCTGATAGAAATCGAGTAGTAATTGCGAACATTGTTCTCGATGAAATATTGCTGCACGTCGCCCATCATCTTCATCGCGAATTCGGTCGAGAAGATACACGTGTTTTGCGCCTGATCTTCTTTCAGAATGTCGGCTTGCACCGTACCGCGAACCGTCGCAAGCGTTTCCTTGCGGATTCGCGCGTAGGTATCCGCATCGACCACTTTGTCGCCGGATACGCCGAGCAGGCCAAGACCCAGACCGTCGTTTCCTGACGGAAGATCGCCTTCGTAGTGCGGCCGATCGCGCGTTTCAAAATAGGCCGCGATACGTTTTTTCGCTGCGCTCCACTCGCCATTGGCTCGCAGGTGTTTTTCGACCTGTTGATCGATCGCGGTGTTCATGAAAAACGCCAATATCATTGGCGCAGGCCCATTAATCGTCATCGATACAGACGTTGTCGGCGCACACAAATCGAAACCCGAGTACAATTTCTTCATGTCGTCGAGGGTCGCGATCGAAACGCCGGAGTTGCCGACCTTGCCATAAATGTCGGGACGCTCGTGAGGGTCCTCCCCGTACAGAGTCACGGAATCGAATGCCGTTGAAAGGCGTGCTGTGGGTTGTCCCTGCGAGAGATAGTGGAAGCGGCGATTCGTCCGTTCCGGCGTACCCTCTCCCGCAAACATACGGGTCGGATCTTCGCCCAGACGACGATACGGATACACGCCACCGGTATACGGGTATGCGCCGGGAAGGTTTTCTTTCGACAAAAATTTCAGTAGCTCACCCCAGTCGGTGAAATCCGGCGCTGCGATCTTGGGGATCTGCTGATGACTCAGGCTTTCAATATAGTTGCTACCGGTAATCTCGCGGCCTCGGACCGTGTAGCTGAACTGATCCGATTTCACGCCAGCTTTGCGCGCCGGCCATTCCTGCAGCAAGCGAATCGACTCTGACGACAGATCCGATACGGCCTCCTGATATCGCTGCCTGAGTACGATAAGACTCCGATCATCACCGTCCGTCAGGTCTTCGCTCTTATAAAGCTCGAGTTCGCCCGGAATTTTTGAATCCTCGACGAGCTTTAGCGATTCGAAAACGTGTTGCGCACGGCTGGCGATAGTCGCCTGAGAATCGGCGCTTCGATTGTCGTCACGCCCTTGTTCAGCGATCTCGGCCAGATAACGTACCCGAGCGCCCGGAATCATCGCTGTCGAACGCGGCTCGCGGATACTGGTGTCAATATCATGCGTCCAGTCATCCGCTTTCAGTCCGGCCTTCTCGACCACGCGACGGCAGAGTTCACTGAACATCCAACTGATTCCAGGATCGTTGAACTGGCTGGCTATGGTTGGAAAGACCGGGATGTCTTCATCCGCTACGTCAAATGCCACGTGATTCCGCTTCCATTGCTTGCGGATATCTCGCAGTGCGTCTTCGGCGCCACGTTTGTCGTACTTGTTTAGAACGATCAGGTCAGCGAAATCGAGCATATCGATCTTCTCGAGCTGGCTGGCCGCGCCATACTCACTTGTCATGACGTAAACGGAATAATCCACCATGTCGACAATTTCGCTGTCGCTTTGCCCGATGCCTGCCGTCTCCACAATCACAAGATCGAAGCCGAGCGACTTCAAAAACCCGATGTGATCGCTCAACATCTCGCTGGTCGCCAAATGCTGTCGTCGCGTTGCGATCGACCGCATATACACACGCTCGGATCGCAGTGAATTCATTCGAATGCGATCGCCCAGTAATGCTCCACCCGTGCGACGTCGAGTCGGATCGACCGCGAGTACCGCAACTCGTTTGTCTGGGAAACTGCTCAGAAATCGGTTCAGGATTTCGTCCGTAACACTGCTTTTTCCGGCGCCGCCAGTACCGGTGATGCCAATAACCGGAACCTGCCCGGCTTGCACCTTCCACTCTTTACGTTTGGCTGCCAATTCGGCGGCGTCGAATACGCCCTCCTCGATCGCTGAAATCATCGCCGCGACATCCGTGGTGTTAGCGCGATCAACGCTCTTTGGCGCACCGGAACTGCGCCTGCCTTTGACGGTGCGTTGCACAAGATCCTCGATCATCGCCTCGAGACCGAGCTCCATACCATCGTGAGGGTGATAAATACGCTCAACGCCGTATTCCATCAGACCTTTGATTTCTTCTGGCGTGATCGTCCCGCCGCCGCCGCCGAAGACCTTTATGTGCCCGGCACCGGACTCACGCAGGCGATCGATCATGTATCGGAAGAATTCGTTGTGCCCTCCCTGATACGAACTGATTGCGATGCCATCGGCATCTTCCTGTATCGCCGCGCGCACGACATCGTCGACACTGCGATTGTGTCCCAGGTGAACGACCTCGGCACCACGCGCCTGTATCAGGCGGCGCATGATGTTGATCGCGGCATCGTGACCGTCGAACAGAGAGGCTGCTGTTACGAAGCGCAAAGGCGCTTCGCGTGTCTTGCCGGAAACGCCCGGCAGATCGCTTGCTGCGGTGCTCATTGCCGAAATTCCTTAGAAATCAGTAGCTTTGCGGGTTGCAATAATTTTAATCTAGATTAAAATAATGCAGATCGACTTGGAACTCAAGTACTTGCCGCATAGTAGGACACAAAAAGGAGCCCTTTTATATGGCAACGGAAGCCGCAGAAACACGATTCCAACTCCAAAAAGCGCGAATGCTCAAAGCCGCAGCGCAGTGTTTCAACGAAAAAGGCTATAGCGGAACCTCTCTTCGCGACGTCGCAGCGGTCCTGGGATTGACCGACCCTGCGCTCTATTACTACGTCCGCAATAAAGAAGAACTGGTTTATCTATGTTACGTGCGCGCGGCTGATCTCGGACGCGAAGCTCTGGATCGGGCGCATTCCGAAGGACAGAACGGCATGGACGTGATGCGGCGCTATTTTCGCTACCACATCGAAATGATGGTTGGCGATCGTGGGCCCATCGCGATAATGAGCGAGATACCCTCCCTCAAGCCCGATCACAGGGATGAGGTTCTGGAGTTGTCGCGACGTCACAGCACGAACTTCGAAGCCGTCTTGCAGGCGGGGATTCAAGACGGAAGCATCGCCGACTGCAACGTCCGAATGACCGGCAATGCCATCATGGGATCGATTAACTGGATTCCGAAGTGGTACCACGGGGATCCGGAACAGGGCCGCGTTCTGGTCGAGGAGTTCCCGGATATTCTGGCGCGAGGACTGCAAGGCGACGGCTCAATCGCTTGATTCGATACGTTCTCTGACCTGTTGTTCGATGTCTCGAATGTTGATCTTGTCGAGATCGGTCTCGATGTTCTCGAATTCCCCCAGTTCAACGAGTAATTTCACCCTGAACTCCAGCTGCCGACTTATCTGCCCGTAGTAATCCGAGCCGGGCCGAATCGTACCGCGGCCAGCATCTACTATACTCATTGCGCTACTGCTGCTATGAATTCGTGACCCGGTTCTGCCTTCGAGTTCCTTATGGTCTCGCTTAATGGACGTCAATAAGACCGCCAAATCGCAATAGCTGACACGCAGCTCTTTATAGCGTGCAGTCGAATTACGAATTTCGGTGTCGTCCAACTTGTGTAAGGCTTGATCACGGACCGCGATGAATTCTGCCGTTCCGCGTTCGGCGGCCAGGCGGTACCAGGCCGATGCCGCGATCCGATCCTGTTCGACGCCCATACCGGTTTGATACATGTAGCCAACCATGTACTGCGCGTACTTGTCACCCAGCGGTGCGAGCTCATTTTTGTAAATAAAGAACGCGCGTTTGAAATCCCCGGCATTGAACAGTTTGTCGACCTTGTCCTGCACAGCCATTGTGCGGGTATCAGGCAGGTCAGCGGACAGCTCGGATGATCGCTGCGCATTCGCGGCACCCGACGCCAAAAATAGCGCCGCTATTGTCGCAATGCACAAAACACGTTGAGCAGAATTTCGGTTAATGGCCGTTAGTCCTGTAAATGATCCTGTTTGTTGGAGTTCTGGGCCTGAACAAAGTTCCGGCTTAGTCGCCTGTGGAATATCGCCTTCAATCTTTGAAATGGGGTGCTCTTTTGCCGAGGTTAGCCGCTGCCGCCTCGCGCTGATTCTCGCGGCCGATTATGCCACCCTGCAAGCGGGCTTCCAGCGCCAGCGCGTCGGCCTCGGTCGCCTGCCAGCCCTGATTCACCAACGCTTTGATACCCCGAATCGCATCCGGCGATTTCGCCGCAAGTCCGGCCGCAAACTCACGACTCGTTTTCAGGGGGTCGTCGACAACCGCCGTCACCAGGCCCATATTCTCCGCCTCAGCGCTGTCAAACACTCGCGCTGACCAGGACAGTTCCTTGGCACGGTCGGGCGGCACCAGATGTCGTAAGGTTGCGCTGATGCCCATATCCGGAATGATGCCCCATTTGGCTTCCATGATTGAAAGTTTGGCGTCGGATGATGCGTACCGGATGTCGGCACCAAGGGCTATCTGCAATCCAGCGCCGAAGGCTACCCCATGGATCGCACAGATGACCGGCACCGGCAATTCTCGCCACGCGTAGGCCGCACGCTGAAACAGATTGGCTGGGGAAGGAGCGACCGGTGTCACCAGCGCGGCTTCGAAATCGAGACCTGAGTCCGACAGCACGCTGAGATCGATTCCAGCGCAAAAATTGTCGCCAGCACCTCGAAGTACGACCGCGCGAACCGACTTTTCATTCGCGATCTTGTCGGCCGCCTCGCCCAATGCCGTAAACATGTCGAGGTCGACGGCATTCATCTTGTCGGGGCGATTCAATATCACCTCAGCGACGTGTGCCTTAATGTCTATTTGAACGCGTTCCGTCATCGTCTCATCCGGGGCCTAGACGGCCAGTGTGCACTTACCGTTTCGCAATACGATTTCATCACGATCCTTCACGGTACAGCGGAACGACACAACATTACCGTCCTGCCACATGTCGGTCGTAATGGTATCGCCGGGCAGGACCGGCGACGTAAATCGTGCGTCGAAACTTTCGATTAACGTGTAGTCGTAGTCGCAAATCGTTTTAAGAATGGCACGGCACGCAATACCGTAACTGCACATGCCATGCAAAATCGGCACTCCGAATCCTGCTTTCGAAGCCTCGGCCGGGTCAGCGTGCAACGGGTTTCGATCACCCGTCAGCCGAAACAACAAGGCCTGATCTTCACGGGTTTCGATGTCACAACTCAGGTCCGGATCACGGCGCGGCGCGCGGTGCGGCCGCGGACCCTTGCCGGTCGGACCGCCAAATCCGCCGTCTCCCCGAGCCATGACGGTGCAACCCAGCGTAAACACAACGGTATCGTCACTCGCCAGTCGACCTTCCGCTTCAAAAAGGAACAACGCACCTTTGCGTGGGCCCCAGTCGAAAACATCGGAAACTCGCTTGTTGATTAGCAAATCGGCTTTGGCTGGCAATGGACGATATAGCTGCATGCGTTGCTCCGAATGCAGCACCTGGCTAAAGTCCCAACCCAGTCCAGGCGGGAACATGTCGGGCACCAGAACAGTCGCCAGCGTCGGCACTATCTTAAAGGTCTCACCCTGTTCATAAACGTAGGGCAATTCTTTGAGATCGAGAGGGTCGCGTCCCATCCCAACGCTTAACGCGTATAGAATCGCTTCGGAATCGTCGTAAGTCAGAGGTAGGTCGACAACCTTGGTCGCCATTAGCGCATCGTAGTCAAGCGGCATAGTTCATCCATTTATCGGTTGCCGTGATTGTACATGGACTTACATCCGAAATATGCCGTAGGGCGCCTCTTCTTGGTCGAAATTATTCCTCGAGGCCGACAGGCCGTGTGCAAGCACCCGCCTCGTATCCACGGGATCAATGACACCGTCGTCCCATAGTCGCGCGCTGGCATAAAGGGGGTGCCCCTGAGTTTCATATTGCTGCCGGATCATCTCTTCGTAGTCGGCTTTGTCGTTTTCGGACCATGTTTCATCGCGAGCTTCCATTCCATCGGCCTTCACGGTCGACAGAACCATAGCTGCCTGCTCACCGCCCATTACAGAAATTCTCGCGTTGGGCCACATCCACATCATGTTCGGGCTATACGCGCGACCACACATCGCGTAGTTGCCCGCACCGAACGAGCCACCAATAACGACGGTAAATTTGGGCACGGTTGCTGTCGCCACCGCGTTGACCATTTTTGCGCCATCTTTGGCGATCCCTGCGTGCTCTACGCGCTTTCCAACCATGAATCCGGTGATGTTCTGCAGGAACACCAGCGGCACGCGTCGACGATTGCACAGCTGTACGAAATGGGCACCCTTCTGGGCAGACTCCGGAAACAGGATGCCGTTGTTGGCCACAATGCCGACGGGATAGCCGTCGATATGTGCGAAACCGCAAACCAGCGTTGCACCGTAGAGCTTTTTGAACTCGTGAAACTCGGATCCATCGACAACACGGGCAATGATCTCTCGAACATCGTAGGGGAACCGGTATTCACGGGAAACTACGCCGTACATTTCCTCGGCGGGATACAGAGGATCCTCAGATTCTCGTCGATTGACACTTGCAGGACGGACCTCGTTGAGATTCGCAACAATATCGCGTGCAATCGACAATGCGTGTTCATCATTGTCCGCAAGATAGTCGGTCACCCCGGATATTCGGGAATGCACGCTGCCACCGCCCAATGTTTCGGCATCGACTTCTTCGCCCGTCGCGGCTTTGACCAGCGGTGGCCCGCCCAGAAATATTGTTCCCTGATTTCGGACGATAATTGACTCATCGCACATCGCGGGCACATAGGCACCGCCCGCCGTGCACGAACCCATGACAACAGCGATCTGCGGTATGCCAGCCGCTGACAGGTGCGCCTGATTGAAGAATATTCGTCCGAAATGATCACGGTCGGGAAACACTTCGTCCTGTCGTGGGAGGAATGCACCACCGGAGTCGACCAGGTAGATACAAGGCAGACGATTCTCGGCGGCAATTTCCTGCGCGCGAAGGTGCTTCTTGACGGTCAGGGGATAATAAGTGCCGCCCTTAACGGTCGCGTCATTGGCGACAATCATGCACTCGATACCGTGGATCCGACCGACACCCGTAACGATCCCGGCACTCGGTACATCGTCGCTGTAGACTCGCCACGCGGCCTGCCGACCAATCTCCAGGAAATCCGAGCCTTCATCCAGCAAAGAAGTGATCCTGTCACGTGCCAGTAATTTTCCGCGAGACAGGTGTTTCTCGCGAGATCGCTCCGACCCGCCCTGCATTACGTAATCGTCAACCTTGCGAAGCTCGTCGACGAGCTTGATGTGAGCCGCCGAATTCCGTTCGAAATCCTCGGACGCACGATCGATTTTGGATTGTATTTTTGGCACGTACGTCCTAATTGCTGGCGTTGAATAACTCGCGGCCAATCAACATTCGCCGAATCTCACTGGTACCGGCGCCGATTTCGTAGAGTTTCGCATCGCGCCATAGCCGGCCCGCCGGAAACTCATTGATGTAGCCATTACCGCCCAGGGTCTGAATAGCCTCGCCAGCCATCCAGGTCGCTTTTTCGGCAGCAACAAGAATACATCCTGCGGCGTCGAAGCGGGTAGTCTGAGATCGGTCGCAAGCTCTCGCGACAGCATAAACGTAAGCGCGGCAGCTATTCAACGCGGTGTACATGTCGGCAATCTTGCCCTGCATCAACTGAAACTCGCCGATGGGCTTTCCGAATTGTTTTCGGTCATGAATGTACGGCAGGACGAGATCCATACAGGCGGCCATGATCCCTAACGGACCGCCCGCGAGCACCACCCGCTCGTAATCGAGACCGCTCATCAGGATCGCTGCGCCCTTGCCCTCCTCGGCCAGTCGGTTGACAACCGGAACGCGACAGTCTTCCAGCAGAACTTCGCTCGTATCAGATCCGCGCATACCCAGTTTATCGAACTTCTTGGGCGTCGAAAATCCGGGCATCCCGCGTTCGACAAGAAAAGCGCTGACACCGCCGGACTCGGCCTTTGCATCAGTCTTCGCATACACGATCATCACGTCCGCGCCCGGTGCATTGGTAATCCACATTTTGGAACCATTGAGCGCATAGTCATCGCCGTCGCGAACTGCCGTCGTGCGCATGCCCATCACATCGGAACCCGCACCCGTCTCGCTCATCGCCAGCGCGCCGAGGAACTCACCCGACACCAGTTTCGGTAGATATCTTTTCTTTTGATCCTCACTGCCCCAGCGATGCAACTGGTTAATGCACAGGTTCGAGTGCGCACCGTAGGATAAACCAACGGATGCCGAGGCCCGGCTGATTTCCTCCATCGCAATCACGTGCGCCAGATAGCCAAGTTCGGAACCGCCGTAAGATTCCTCGACGGTCATACCGTGCAAACCCAGCGCTCCGAGCTCCGGCCACAGGTCTGCCGGAAACTCATTGGTCTCATCAATTGCTGCAGCACGCGGAGCGATCTTATCGGCGGCAAAATCGCGAACAGTGTCGCGAAGAAGATCGAGCTCTTCGCCAAGCCCAAAATCAAATTCAAACATCGGATCATTCCAGAGCCGCAAAGATAAAGACCATTTTGGTCATTTGGAACTGACAAAGACATACCGCGCATGCGGTACGGTCGGAGTCAGGATGTAGACAGCGCGTCGATAAAGCTCGAAAAAAGCTCGTACTGGGAGGTAATACCCAGCTTCGCAAACAGGTTGCGCTTGTGCACCATCACCGTACCCGGCGCGATGCCGAGTTCACGTGCGATGGATTTCGAGGAGTGACCACGCAACAGCAATTGCGTAATCTCTCTCTCACGTTGTGTCAGTGTGTCTTCCCCGAAATTTTCGAAACACGCGGTCAGGCGTCGGTGCATGCCGTGTTCATCATTGCCTCGCGTCGCCTCACTATCCCGGCTATCCCAGATTCGCTGCATGGCAGATTGGACCAACGGCTCGATAAGGCGGAGTCGATTCAGCTCCACGCGAGTGAATCGTTTTTCGGTCCGCCCACAAACCAGAACCAGCGCACTGCTGTCCGACACGCCCAACAGGAAGTCCATTTCGTCGACAAGGTGAGTGCGTTCGACGTATTGCCGGTAGTACTCACTCGAGTGAAACCGATCAGGCTGCGTATCGCGGAACCGGCACATGCTTGGCTTTTCGGTCCGTAACGCCAATTGATAAAGCGGGTCGAGCAAGTAGGGTCCCGCCAAGTACCGGTCGAGGTAATGTCGCGCTCGACTGGGCGCAAGCGAGTGATCGATAACTTCCGGCGGGGCGTCCTTGTGGAAGGCCAAAAGACTGGTGCCGTTGTTCGAGACCGTCGCGCAAACCAGAGCGACGAGATTTCTTGCCAACGATCGACTATCCGCAGCCGCAACAAGCTCAGCAACGGCTGACTGCCACCCGGAACTTTCGAATACGTTTTGCAAGAGCGCTTACGGCTTCAGGGCTGGTATAGCGCAGCGGTCGCGCCGTTGGGATCTTCGACATTCCAACCAATCACTTTTTGGTAGAAGTCCCGCAAGCCGGTTGCATCATCGACAGTCATGTCGATCCACCCGATCTTGCCAATGTTATCCGCCATTGCTTTGATCTCCCTAGAATGAGGTCAGGAATGAAGCTGCGTTTCCGCCGATGGGTCCGGCGCCTGACTGTGCCGTTCGAAGATATTCCCTGCCCTTGGGATAACTTTCAGGCTGCGGATTGTAAATTCTGGACACCCGGTTGTTGTGATAGAGCTTTAACTGCGCACTGAACGGAATAACGAAATTGGGATCGTTGCCGGACAGTTCGTCGTGCAGTTCCGGCAAGCGATAAAACGGCACATTCATATCGGCATGATGCGCATTGTGATAACCGAAGTTCAGTGTAAGCCAGTTCAGTCGAGGAAAGCGCAAGGATAACGTATTGCTGAACGTATGCTCTTGTTCCCACTCAGCGTCGCCCTTGTGCGGCGCGCGCGAGGTCTCAAATAGCGTCGTACTGTACGGATAGTCATGTTGCACGCTGTCCATGAAGCGCAGGATGTGCATCATGATGAGGTAAGCGATCACATAAAGCACGGCGACCTTCGGGACCAATACAGCCGCTGTCAGGAATACGCTGCCACGAATCAAGATGACCGCCACGTTTCTCAGTCGCTGATCGCGACGCTGAGGAATGACAAATGACGTGAACACCATGACGCCGTGCATAAGCAGGTCATGAGCCGGTATGTACAGCCACTCCATGACGCGGATGAATTTTGTGGTCAATGGATGGCTCTCGAAAAATTCGTCATACGCGAACCAGACCACATCATCGTTATCAACGTGGTGCCGGAAGTGCTTATAGCGCATATCTTCATACGTACCGTAGGCGGCGCCGCACAACCAGCTCATCACGCGACCAAGCTTCGCATTATGACTATGACGATGAAAGACGACGTTGTGGCCGCATTCATGTATCAGGTAGGCAGAAATCGTCATTGCGTGAGCTAGCAGCAATGTCGCGGCGACGTTGATAGCAGGCGCAGAGCTGAAAAGCCCCGCAATCCCGAGGCCGTAAGCACCGACGGCATAGCTTACCGCCACGCCGTAGTACAGCCACCCTGTCGGTTCTTTGAGAAGGCCAGTGTTTTTGCTCATGAAAAGTCCACCCGAATGTGCCGCTTATTTGTACACATACAGCAAGCCTATTGCTAGCATACGGCAACCCGTTCGATATTCCCGGAGAATCAACACATGAAGTTAGTCACCGCCATCGTAAAGCCCTTTCGACTGGACGACGTTCGCAATGCCCTGGCCGAGGTCGGCATTCAAGGTATGACCGTTAGCGAAGTGAAGGGCTTCGGTCGTCAACGCGGCCACACCGAGCTCTACCGTGGAGCTGAGTATGTTGTTGATTTTCTTCCAAAAGCGAAGATCGAAGTTGGTGTTTCCGACGATGTCGTTGAGCGCGTTGTCGAGGCCATCGTGGATGCCGCCAAGACCGGAAAGGTCGGTGACGGGAAGATTTTCGTTACCAACATCGAACAGGTCTGGCGTATTCGAACCGGCGAGTCCGGTGACAGCGCCCTTTAGGACGGCGCGCCAACTCAGAGCTTGAACCAGCTGAGCCCTTCGCCACGCCGATAGTAAACAGCCAGGGCGCGCCCATAGATTTCATCTTCTGAAACGGCACCGAAGTAGCGACCATCGACCGAATTGCCCCGATGGTCACCAATTGCCAGGACCATGCCGCTTTCGATGGTCCCGGATAGCTCCGGTCCGCCGCCGCTTTTGAGATTCAACTGAACGACTTTGTCGCCCATCAATTCGACTTCGCGACTGTCCGGCGAGGCCAGCCATTCGCCATTGATGGCTAAATGACCGTCATGAATCAGAACCTCATCGCCACCGATGGCTACGATTCGCTTGATCAGACGCTTGCCATCTCGTGGCGAATCAAAAATTACAATATCGCCTCGTTGCACAGAACCGACGCCGAAAATCTCGAAGTTGGTGAACGGAACACGAAGCCCATAGGCTCGTTTGTCAACGAATACACGATCACCAGCGATCAACGTGTACTCCATTGAGCCCGACGGCACGTAATAATGATCGGCGAATGTTGATCGAGCCGCCAGTATTCCAACCAGGAGCAATCCGAGGACCAGCCCCTCACGCAGTATTCGTTGCAGGCGTGTCGTTCCTTCCATCATCTCAGCGTCCTTGATCGATAATCATAAATAAACTGCCAGTTCTGCCAAAAATGCCCGACCAAGCATGAACCATAGTGCTAACGCCGACGCGGCATACAAGTAGAAACGCAGCATGACGATATTGCTGCCGCAATGCACAATGCTATGAAAGACGCGAAATACGAAAAACAACCAAGCGGCCACAACATACGCTGTGTCTACGTTACCGGAGACATTCAGATAAAGACACAGACCGTAGAACAGAATCGGGACTTCAAATAGATTCTTGAGATTGTTTGCCGGGTAGTTAATCTCTTCGGGCAAAAACTCGTTGATCTTATCCGGTGTCGTATACGTTTGAACACTCACGCGTGCTCGACGCATCGCCGGGATCCGGCGCGCATACATGTAAAACCACACCAAAGCCGTCAACGTCATTGTTGCCAACATAGGCAGGAAAATAGCGTTTCCACTCATGTACTGACTCCTGTCATTCTGGTTCCTCTTTAGCTGCACGCAAAACCGATTTGAGCCCAGCCCTCCATAATCCGAGCTTACCCTCAAATGGCATCGCGGCGTACGCCGGGCTTGTAGAGGGTAGACCGATATGGCGATGCAGTTGGCGATGTTCGACTGCGACCATGCGACAAAACAGCTGCTCTGCCTTTTTGCCATTAAACGCGACAATTTCGATCTCGGAATGCGCCTCAAAAAAGGCGCCAAAGTCATTGGCTGAGGCTGTCGTGGTTTGAATATCGGCATCCAGACTTCCCGGTCGAACCGATGCGCGCAGGACGTCCCAAACTGCGATCCTGTGCCTTAGAAGGCCCGCACATCGTTTGTCGTAATCGCCGGCCACTTCGAACAGCTCATTCATGATCGGCCAAAAGGCATTTTGCGGATGCGCGTAGTACTGCTGCTCTGCAATCGATTTTACGCCCGGCAGGCTGCCGAGCACGAGAACGCGAGCGTCGCCGCGCTCTACAGGCGGGAATCCTTCAGATGCTTCCATTCAAATAGGCCTTGCGGCGTGCTTCGGGAAATTTTTCGATCGCGTAACGCAACATTGTTCGCGGCATTTTCTTGTAGTGCTTCAGCAAGTACTTCTCTTCGGCCTCACGATCGCGATTTCCGATTTCTCTCAGCATCCAACCCACAACCTTGTGGATCAAATCGTGCACGTCATTTCGCAGCAAATGTGCAATTTGCAATGCGTCTTTGAACTCTTTTTGGCGAATGAAATGATAAGTAGACATCATCGCGATTCTGCGGTCCCAGAGTCGTTCAGACTCGGCCAGTTCGTACAAAATATCGCGTTTGGCATCATCAAGATGTGGCCCGACGATCAGGTGTGCCGAGCTATCGACAATATCCCAGTTGTTCACGTACTGACGGTGCGCAACGTAGGCATCGTATATCGCGTTCTTCTGCTCCTCGGAGCCGCGATGGTATTCCTGAACCAGCAACAGCACTGCGAACAGTCTTTCTTCATGCCATTTCGACTTCAGCAGGGACAGGATAGCCTTCAACGGCACGCCTCGATTCTTCTTCGCCTGTGCTCTGAGCACTGGCACTCGAATGCCAAGAAAGCGATCGCCTTCTCCGTATTCTCCTGGACCCGTTTTAAAAAACCGCGTTGAATGTTCAGCGATGGTTGCATCACCGAGCGCCGCAAGCTTGTCGTGCATTGCTTTAGCGCTCAACTTAGGCGCTGGCATTATTTTGCTCCAATCTCGCCGTTTTTCTGCAGCAACCGGTGCGCTATCGTTTCCATGTCACCAGAATGTCGATCGCCTTTTGCGGGATCATCTGCGGTGACGTTCATTGCCCGGACTGTTTTTCGCAGGACCTGCCCGTCCTCATCCATATCAAAATCGATGACGTTCAAACAGCAGGTCGCCTGGTCCAGAATTCCGAACGCGGAACAACCCAGTCCCGTCACCCAACCGAGAACTGCAGCATTGGTCCCACCGTGCGCGAACACGGCAAGATTGTGCCAGGAGTCGTCCGCCAGCACGCCTTCGACCGCGGACTGGATGCGCGCATAGAAGTCGCTGTATCGTTCTCCGCCGAGATACTGCGCTTCTGCATCGGTCGCGCGAAAGTGAGAAAAGGCCACGTCGGTGACGAGATCGTAGGGCTCTGAGGTTTCACCTCTGAGCTGACGAATCTCGACAAAACCGGGATTAATCTCCAAATCAATTTCACGCGAGCCCAACACTGCTTTGCCCGTCTGTCTCGTTCTAGGCAAGCCCGAGCAAACTGCTTTGTCGATCATTACGCCGGCAAACAGGTCACACATGGCGACCGCTTGCGCTCGCCCTGTAGCATTGAGTTTGACGCTGTCGGTATCCTCGACAACGTTGCCATCACTGTCTATGTAGTCAACTGAACCATGCCGGAACAAATAGATGCGGCGACGGTTTGCGCCATCCAGAGTCGTTCTGCGGCCAGAAGGTTCAATACGCATCGAGAACGCCTAGTAGCCTTTCTTCGGATCGACGACATTTAGCAGCCGATCGCCCGCAATGTAGCGCCGCAAATTCTCCCGCAACAAAACAACGTGCCGCTCACGTTCGCCGCCAGCACCGGCTACGTGCGGTGTGATGATCACATCATCTCTGGTCCACAATGCGCTGTCGCTCGGCAGCGGTTCGGGATCAGTCACATCCAGACCGGCGCCCGACACCGCCCCCGACTCCAGAGCAGCAACCAAAGCATCGGTAACGACCGTTTTTCCGCGGCCAACGTTGACGAAGATAGCGCCCGGCTTAATCGCGGCAAAGAATTCTTCGTCCATCAGTCCGCGGGTACTATCCGTTAATGGCAGCGCATTTACGACGACATCGGCTTCGGCAGCCAATGCCAGCAATTCGTGAGACAAACCCACGTATTCGACATAGTCAGGACCGCTCCGGGAGCTGTTTCGAGTTCCGGAAACACTCATACCGAGGGCTGCACCCAGCCGCGCAACCTCTGCGCCAATGCCGCCAAGGCCCGCAACCAGGAGCTTTTTGCCCGCGATAGACCGCATGCCATCTGCATTGCCTCTGCTGCCAGCCCAATCACCACTGTCCATTCTGTTCACGAACTGCGGCAGGTTGCGAGCGAGTGAAAGCATCATTGCGATCGCATGTTCTGCGATCACCGGTGACGACATCTTTTGCATGTTCGACAAAACGACGGTGCCGTCGGCAAGATCTTCGACGGACAAGCAGCGCTCGACCCCTGCCCAATAGATCTGTACCCAAACCAGGTTCTTCGCTGCATCGATGAGTTCGGGCGCACAGAAACCGATCATCGCGTCGACATCACTCACGTGTTGCAAGGCCTCCTTCGCTGATTCAGCCAAGACAAACTCCACACCAGGCGTTCCATCAGCCAGGCTCGAGAGATCCATGCCGATGTCCCAGATCAGGATTTTGTGGGCGCCATTCCAGCGAGGTAGTTCGCTAACGGCAACATCGCTCTCAGCGAGGCGCGCTTGTTCGACCAGTTGCTCGATCGATATTTCGGCGTATAGAGCGGAGCTACCACTGACGATCGCCAATGTCGCGATGATTATTCTGCTTATGTTTTTCATAGCCCTAGTCTAATGCTGTACTAAGGCTGCAACAATGCTATCCGGCATTCTGCTTTTCGAACAGCTCCCCGATTTGGAGCAATACGGACTATTAAGCCGGGAAGAAATCGATCGGTTTTGTTGTCGTTATCGCTTCGACATCTCTGGATTCAAAACGGAACATCTTGATGCGGGCGACAAGCTTGCGCTCAAGTTCTGCGTCACCCAGCTCGCTGGATACAACTTCGCAGAACGACACCACACCGTTCGGATCGATCGTAAGCTTTAGAACCAGCTTACCTTCGAGGGACGGATCCCTGCGCAACGCACGATTGTAGAGCGCGAAAATAGCGCCCTTATTCTTATCAAAGACCAGTTCAATTTCCTCACGCGAACGCGAAGCCTTGCCACTGGATCCTGAGCGACTTGCGCTGCCACCCGGCTGGCCAATACCGGCAACAGGACTGGCAACGCGCGTAGTATTGCGTCCGGCAATGCCCGATCCGCCGGTGTTGCGACTCATCGCCGCGGTATTGATACCACCGGACGCAGTGCCGACTTTCGATGTAATCATGGAGCGTTCATTTCG
>RCNC010000494.1_pt1 | contig 25277 bp, 18 predicted proteins | sample 2041301 | NCBI WGS metagenome assembly RCNC01 (sample SAMN09708231, study PRJNA481090) | Marine sediment metagenome, whole genome shotgun sequencing project. | biome: marine sediment; feature: ocean; material: sediment; isolation source: Sewage treatment plant 13A marine sediment (STP13A) ... | reverse complement strand
GCCCGGGCGATGGCCACCCGCTGCATCTGTCCGCCGGAAAGCTCGGTGGGTTTGTGTGATACCCGGTCGGACAGGCCCACCCGCTCCAGCAGCTCGCCCACCCGTTTCTTCCGCTTGCTCCGCGACCAGCCGCCAAAGAGCATGGGCAGTTCGACGTTTTCCCAGGCACTGATCTGCGGCAGCAGGTTGAAGTTCTGGAAGATGAAACCCACCCGGCGGTTGCGGATGGCGGCCAGCGCCTCGCGGCTCAACCCGGCCACCCTTTCCCCGCGCAGCAGGTAGTCACCGGCGGTTGGCGTGTCCAGACAGCCGATGAGGTTCATCAGGGTGCTCTTGCCCGAGCCGGAGGGGCCGGTGATCGCCACGAACTCCCCCTGCCGCACACTGAGATCCACCCCGCGGATCGCCTCCACCTTGACCTTGCCGGTGTCGTAGACCTTGGTGATCCCCTGCATCAGGATCACTTCGCCGTTGCTCTCCAGGTCGGTGCCGTTGCGTCCATTGAACAAGCTGTCGAAAATCATGGTCTCCTCACTCGTAGCGGAGCGTGTCGGCCGGGTTGATCGATGCGGCCCGCCGCGCCGGGAAGTAGCCGGCCAGCAGGCCGATGAAGCCGAGGGTCAGGGCCGAGACGGCGCCGATCTCCAGCGAGAGGGTGGGGGTGCCCATCATCTGCAGCGCCTCGTTGCCTTCGGTGGGGATCATGTCCAGCAGCACGATCAGCCCCACTGACATCAGCAGACCCACCACCCCACCCAGCAGGGTGTAGAGCAGGCCTTCCAGAACGATGGGCCCGGTGATCCAGCCGCGGCGGGCGCCCAGGGCCATCTTCACACCGATCTCCTTGGTCCGCTCCTTGACCACGGCATACATGATGTTGGCCACCCCCACGCCGCCGATGATCAGGGTCAGGCCGCCGATGATGCCGAGAAAGACCTGGATCCCGATCAGCATGTTGACCAGGAACTGGAACGTCTCCACCGTGTCCCAGACGCCGAAGACCCGTTCGTCCTCCGGGTCGAAGCCATACTTTGCTCCCAGCACTTCGTGCATCTGCCGGATCACGTCCTCCATCAACTCCGGCCGTGCGGACTTGAGCACAATGGTGCTCAGCCGGTCCCGGCCATACTGGGCCTTGAAGGTGGTGATGGGAATCGAGACCTGCTGTGAGTCCATCCCCTCATAGTTGCCCATCATCATCTTCGGCTTCATCACCCCCACCACGGTGTAGGGTGTTTTGTCCAGCAGGATTTCCCGGCCCACCGGCTCTTCGTCGCCGAACAGTGTCGTGGCCAGTTCGTCGCCGATGAACGCCGAGCGACGGCGCATCTGCTCGTCCAGCGGGTTGAGGAAACGGCCCCCGGCCATGGGGATGTGGTTGCGGATCTCGCCAAAGCCGTTGGTCACCCCCTTGATCGTCGCAGTGGTGGTGGTCTCACCATTGGTCACCACCACACCGCCGCGGAATATCTCTCCGGCCACTTCCTCGAGGCCGGTGACCCGCTTGCGCAACAGGGTCACGTCCTCGATCCGCGGTCGTACCGGGCGGCCGGTGGGCAGCCCCTGCCAGGTGAGGCTGGTTGAGCCCGGCCAGCAGATGGCCAGGTTCTCACCCATGCCGTGGGAGGAGGTGCTCAACGCGTGCCGCAGCCCTTCGCCAAAAGCCAGCAGCAGCAGCAGGGAGAGCGTGCCCCAGGCGATGGAGGCCACGGTGAGGATCGCCCGTTTGCGCTGGACGCGGCTGGCTCGGAGAAAGAGCTGGAAGACGAGTCCTGGTCTTGGTCTGCCCATCCTACCTCTTCATTGCCACCACCGGGTCGAGGTTCGCCGCCGTGCGGGCGGGGAAGAACCCGGAGATGAAACCGATCAGTCCCAGAAGTGTTACCGTGGCCAGGGCCATGGCCGGTGAGACACCGGGGGCCCCGACGTAGGCATCCATATCGAGCAGTGGGAAAAGCGCACAGATCCCCACGGTTATTCCCAGCCCCAAAGCTCCGCCCACCGCGGTCATGGCCAGGGTTTCCATCATGAACATGCCGAGGATGGTCCGCGGTTTGGCGCCGATGGCCATTTTCACACCGATCTCGCGGGTCCGTTCCTCCACCACCACGTTCATGATGTTGGAGACGCCGATGCCGCCCACCACCAGGGTCAGGCAGCCGAGGATACCGAGGAAGAGCCGGAAGGAGACCATGAAGGTTTCCAGGAACTGAGCGCCCTCGGTGGTGTCCCAGAAGGAGACCGCCTCGCTGTCCGCGGGGTCGAAGCGGTGCTTCGCGGCCAGAATCGACCGTATTTCCTCGGTCAGTTCCCCGGTCCGGTTCACATCGGCGGCGTTGAAGACGAAGTTGTCGATATACTCCTGCCCGGTGAGCGCCCTGAAGGCCGGGCCGGGGATGAAGGCCCGGTTGGTGTCCGGGCCGCCGTAGTTGGAGTTCTGGTTCTTCTCCTTCAGCACCCCCACCACCAGGAAGGGCGAGCCGTCCAGCTGGACCGTCTGGCCCACCGGTGGCGTCTCGCCGAACACGTTTTCGGCCAGGTCGGTGCCGAGGAAGATCACCCGCCGCCGTTTTTCCATGTCGATGCGGTTGATGAACCGGCCGCCCACGTCGGGGATCAGGTTGCGCATCTCCCTGAACTCGGGCTCCACGCCTGAAACCGGTATGGAGAGCACCGTGGGCCCGTACTGCAGTTTGAAGCTGTCGGTGTACTCGGCCGAGATGGCGCCGAGGCCCCAGGCCTTGCGGCGCAGCAGTTCGATGTCGCTGTGATAGAGAACGATCCGGCGCCCCTTGCCCAGGCCCTCAAAGGGAATGGAGGTCCGCGATGGCCAGCCAATCACCACCGCGTTGCCCATGCCCACCGATTCATTGGCCATGTGCTGGTGGAACCCCTCACCAAAGGCGAGCAGCAGGCTCACCGCGGCGGTGCCCCAGGTGATGCCGAAGAGGGTCAGCAGGGTGCGCAGCTTCTGGCTGCGCGTGTCCCGGACAAGCTGGCGGAGGGTGTTGATCATCTTCCGGTGGTCCCCTTACCCGGATATCTCCCGCGGCGGGCGCTGGACCAGTTGGTCCCCTTCGCTCAGCCCGTCGGTGACTTCGATGTTCAGTCCGTCGGAGAGCCCGGTATCAATCTCCACCTTGCGTGGTTTTGCCTCGAGCCCCTCACCCGGCAGTTCGACATATCTCTTTGCCCCCTCTTCCTCGAAGATCACCAGTCGCTCGGGGATCAGCAGGATGCCGGTTTTCTCCCGGATCACCAGGTCGGCGTTGGCCGAGTACCCGGCACGGAGCAGCACCCCGTCCGTGGGATCCAGCTCGATCTCCACCTCGAAGAGCTTGGCGTTGTCCTCCTCCACGGCCTGGGGGGCGATACGGCTCAGCCGGCCGGTGACCACCTGGTCGGGCAGGGCCCCGATTTTCAGCCGGGCCGGCATGCCCACGGTGAGTTTGCCCACGTCGATCTCGTCCACCGTGCCTTTGAACATCAGGTCGCTCATGTCGGCCAGGGTGGCCAGTTCGGTGCCCTCCTGGTAGCTGGTCAGCGGCACCACCGGGTCGCCGTTGTTGACCAGTCGCTGGAGGACGATGCCGGCGGCCGGTGCGCGGATGATCGATTCCATCACCGCCCCGCGGCCGTCGATACGGCCGTCCTCCAGAAGCTGCAGGTTGTCTTTGGCCCGCTCCAGCTCGATTCCGGCCAGCTCGTAGGCTTCAATCATGGCATCGAGGGTGTTGCGCGACTCCACCCCCTTGCTCACCAGCTCCTGGGAGCGGGTGTAGTCCGCCTCCGCGCGTTTGTATGCCGATTCGGCTGATTCCACCCGCCGCTCGGCCTCCAGCCGTTCCAGGGGGGTGGGGTCGGGTGTGATTTCGATCAGCGGGTCTCCGGGGCGGACCTGGTCGCCCACCTCCACGGCGCAGCGTCTGACGATGCCCGAGATCTTGGATTTGATGTGGAACCGCTGGCGCGGCTCGATCTGGCCCACGGCCACTGCCTTTTCGGTGATGTCGCCGCGGGTCACCTCCACCATGGTGAAGCCCTGGTCTTCAGGTTCGCGGTTCTGGTAGACAGCGTAGGCGCCCACCACCACGGCCGCGAGAACGATGAACACCAGCAGGAATTTGACCACCCTCCCCATTGTCCGCCCCCTCTCTGATCTACCGTCTGATCCGGTCACGTTTCATAAGTGCGTCGCAGGAGCCCGTCTCAAAACCGGGCAACCCCGTTCTGTTGATGCTTGCGGTAAACAAAAGGTTTGAATTGGATTCCCCCCTCATTCGGTCGGGTATCTAACCTCCCGATCCGGCCATACAGTCATACGAGAACGGCCTCTTTTCAGTTCGGCGCTCTTTGCGGTTCTCTATGTCCCTCCTTGACGCTTCTCCGGCGGGCCTCCTACAATACGCCCGCGCCGCCCGGTCCCCAGGGGCTGCTTCGGCCCGTGCCGGGCGGGGGAGAATCAGGCGTGGAAAAAGGTGCGAAACAGCTTCCGCTGGCCGTGGTGGTCAACTGGAACGGGGGCGAACTGGCGGAGCAGGCTCTGGCCAGCCTGGTTCGCTGCCGCCGGCAGGTTCCCCTGCCGGTCCACCTGGTGGACAACGCTTCCAGTGACGGCAGCCGGGAAGAGCTGGTTGAGCAATACGGCGGTGAGCCCTGGTTTTCCCACGAGGTGAACCGGACGAACGTCGGTTATGCCCCGGCGGCCAACCAGGGGATGAGCCGGGCACTGGAACAGGGGCGGGACGCGCTGCTCTTCAACCCGGATGCCCAGATGGAACCGGAGTCGCTCCAGCTGCTCATGGAAGGGCTGGAGCGCTGTCCGCAGACGGCGGTGGCGGCGCCGCGGCTGCTCAATCCCGACGGTACGCTGCAGCCGTCCATGCGCGACGATCCCACACCCCGGAATCTGGCCCTGGAGCACCTGTTGGAGGGCCGGGCCCGATCGAAGCGGGTGGCCGTGTTCGATCCGCATCGTGAGGAGCGCAGCGCCGACTGGATCGTGGGTGCGGTCTGGCTGGTGCGGCGGGAGGCGCTGGAAGAGACCGGCCTCTTTGACGAGGGCTACGGCACCTTTCACGAGGAGACAGACCTGGCCCGTCGCTTCCGCGACCGGGGCTGGGACCTGCGTCTTTTCCCGGGGGCCAAGGCGGTGCACGTGGGCGGCGGCCTGGCCGCCGGCCCGGCAGGCGGCCACCAGGACTTGATCCTGCGCTATATTCCGGGCAAACTGCGGTTTCTGCGAAAACACGAGGGGCCGCTCTCGCTGCCGGCCTTCCGGGCAGGAATCAGCCTGCTCTGGATCGCCCGCATGTTCTCCATTCCCTGGGGGGCGGAGAAGAGGGCTCGCTCGAAAAAGGCGCTCCAGCTGATCTGGGGCCCGCCGGCCGGAGAATAACCTGGTGGAGACGATCCTCGGCATCAACTGCTTCAAGCACGACGCATCGGCATCGCTGCTGGTGGACGGCGTGCCGGTGGCCGCGGTTGAGGAGGAGCGTCTCTCCCGGGTCAAGCATGACGGCGCCTTTCCCGGCGGGGCCATCCGCCATTGTCTGGCCGCAACGGGGATCGAAGCGGAGCAGCTGGACCACGTGGCCTTCTACATGCTGCCCGGCCTGGTCTTCCGCGAAAACCTGACCTACTGGCCGCGCCACCTGCTCACCGGCGGTGGGCTGAGCGGCCTCGGATTCTGGGGCAGCCAGCTCTGGGCCGGGGCCAAGATGCGGTCGATCCCCTCCATGGTCCGCGAACTGCTGGGTCATGAACTGGGCGGTGCCACCTTCCACTTTGTCGAGCACCACCCGGCCCACGCCGCCGCCGGATTCTTTGCTTCGGGTTTCGAATCGACCGCCCTGCTGACCCTCGACGGGGTGGGGGAGCGGGATACCGGCACCGCCGGCACCTACGACCCGGATGGCTACCGCATCCTTCGCCGGATGCGTTTTCCCCACTCCCCGGGATTTTTCTACAGTGCGGTGACCGACTACCTCGGCTTTCGCCCGGACAACGATGAATACAAGGTGATGGGGCTGGCCTCCTACGGTAAGCCAACCCATCTTGACCTGTTCCGCAAACTGATCAGCGTCGATCCCGAGGGCATGCTCAAAGTGGACACCGGGTATTTCACCTACCAGACCGGAAACCGCAAACGCTACTTCGGCGAGGCCCTGGTTCGGGCCCTGGGGCCGGCAAGGGAAACGGACGGGGAGATCGAACAGCACCATGCCGACATTGCGCACAGTGCCCAGAAGGCGCTGGAGGAAGCGGTGCTCCAGCTGGCCCGGGAGTTGCGGGAGGAGACCGGCGAAACCCGCCTGGTGATCTCCGGCGGTGTGGGCCTCAACTGCGTGATGAACGGCCGCCTGCTGCGCGAAGCCGGCTACCGTGAAATGTACCCCATGCCGGCTCCCCACGATGCCGGCACTTCCCTCGGCGCGGCCTGGCACGTGGACCGGGTGGTGCTGGGGAACCGGCGCCCGCTGTTCGAGATGCCGCACCTCTACCTTGGCCCGGCCTTTGACGAGGCGGCGGTGGAGGAGGAACTGCGCGGGGACAAGATCTCCTTCACCCGTCCCGACGACCTGCCCGCGACAGTGGCCTCGTTATTGGAACAGGGGAAAGTGGTGGGCTGGTTCCAGGGCGGGGCCGAGTTCGGGCCGCGGGCCCTGGGCAACCGCTCGATCATCGCCGACCCGCGACGCACGGAGATGCAGGACCTGGTTAACGCCTGTGTTAAACGGCGGGAGGAGTTCCGGCCCTTCGCCCCCAGCGTGCTGGAGGAGAAAGCCGGCCAGTGGTTCAGCGGCTGCTCCCGCTCGCCGCACATGATCCTGGTCTTCGACGTTCCGGAGAATCTCCGCGATCAACTCCCGGCGGTGACCCACGTGGACGGCACCGCCCGGGTGCACACCGTTTCCCGTGCGGCCAACCCGCTCTACCACCGGCTGATCGGCGAATTCGAGAAGCTCACCGGGGTGCCGGTGATCCTCAACACATCGTTCAACGTCAAGGGCGAACCCATCGTCACCACCCCCCGCGAAGCGGTGCGCACCTTCTTCGGCACCGGCATGGACGCCCTGGCCATCGGCCCCTTCCTGGTGCAGAAGTAACCACCGGTTATCAAGCGGAATTCCTCGATGTTCACCCTGTTTCGTGCAGCGGTGAAATGCCCGGACGAGTGGTTCTGTTGCCGGTCCGCGGCTCAGCTCACGGTCCTGAGGCCGTCACCGTGCAGGAGCCGGTATCGGTATCACCCGCTGGCGAGAAAGGCGGTTGATTGTACGGGGGCGGTGTCACATCCTCGACCTCCAGTACGAAGTGGTTGTCACCGATCAGTGTTCCCACTGCCGGGAGCGTCACGGGAAACGCGGTCGTGTAGTTCCCGCCTGCTTCAATGTTGCTATAGCCGGACCGCCAGTTCGTGTAGTGGGTTCCTGCCGCGACCGTGACGTCGATATGCCCGGCAATGCGGCGAGTCATCCCGCTGTTCAGGTTTTCAAGCACAATGGTCAGTTGCGTTGTGAAAGGGACTGTCCCAGCCTCGGGCACACACACAAGGCTCGCCCCGACGAGAGAACTGCTGCACGCCACGCCACCGAGCCGCCAGACGACTCCGCCCGTACCCGAGACCCATGCTTCGTTCTCCGAGCAGTCGAGCGCGATGCCGGAGAGTGAAGTGACACCAGTGGGGAGGTCGTGAACCTGCACGAATTCACCTGTTGGCGTGAACTCTCCGATACTCGATTCGACGCTGCTGACCAGGAAGAGGTTGCCCGTTGAAGCTGATACCTCGATATCACCGTAGAACACTGAGAAGTAATCCGTGACCTGGAATGTGCCGAGAACAGCACCGTTGACCGGATCAATTTCCGCGACCCGGTTCTCATCGTCCACCCCAGGCACGTTGTCCTGGACCAGGAAGAACGTGTCGCGTATCGGGTGGTAAGCGCCTCCAACCACGTGACTTATACCGAAGGCAGTGTCGAGGCTGGCGATGACATCACCTGTGTCCGTATCAACCGCGTAGATATCGGCCGTTCCGGCCTCGCCGTTAATGAGCAGGAGCGTTCCCGCAGGAACCGCAGTGGTGCCCAAGGTAAGCGCTTCAGGCGCGATCTCAAGGTCGACATCGTTGGCGGACTCGCCTGGCCGCGGGATCGCGGTGAGGAAAGTACCGTCGGTGGTGTAGCTGTGGATGTCCGGGTTGGAGCAGCTGTAGACCCAGACGGTGCCCCCGGCGGCATCAAAGCCGATGCCGCAAAGATCGCCGATCTCGGAGGGGTTGAAGGTGCTCAGGGTTACGGTTTGCGCTGGTGCAGGACTGGTCCAGCCGACGGTGGCGGTAAGGGCCAGGGCGAAAATCAAAGTGCAAAGATATCTCTGGCGTGGCATGGCGGTACTCCTTCTATGGGGGAGGGAACCGCATGCCTCTTTCTGCTGAAGCGCATCTGATCGACAGATCCCTCATGATTTTAATCGATGTTAGAGTAAGCATATGGCTGGCAAGAGTGATAGTCAATAAAAATTGTCGATTATATGGTCATGCGGACAATGCCTGAAGGAGAGATCATGAGGTCCTTGGAGCTTCTGAGTGTCCTAACCGTTTTTGTGCTAGCGGGGTGCGGAACAGACATCACCTCGCATACAGGCGCGAGTATGCCCGGTGATGGCGACTACATCCTCACCTTCCGGATCGGTGAGGGCATCGATCTGCCGGTGAACGCAAGGATCGACGGCGACAGGGTCTTCGTGATCAACGGGATGGAGACCATCGAGGCGGTGGAGGTCCTTTTCGACGGGAAATCACTCACCTTCCGCATGCCGGCCTTCAACAACAGGTTTGTTCTCGAGATGGCGGATGAGGGCTTTGCGGGGCAGTGGCACAACTACGCACGGGGTGATGACTACACGATTCCAGTGCGGCTGGTGCGGGGCACGGAGAGAATTGCCGGTGCTTCAACAGCCGATGTTTCGGGAAGCTGGAAAGTGATCTTCTCTGAAGGCACCGAGGACGAATCCATTGCCCAGGGTTTGTTCACCCAGAGTGGCTCTGAGGTGACCGGTACGTTCCGCACCACCACCGGAGATTACCGCTTCATGCAGGGAGGCCTTGATGGTGATGAGCTGCGTCTTTCCTGTTTTGACGGGGCTCATGCCTTCCTGTTCACGGCAAGATTGGAAGAGGACACTCTTCGAGGGTCCTTTTACTCGGGCAAGCACTGGCTGGAACCCTGGACCGCGGTCAAAGATGAGGACTTCGAACTCCCTGACCCGGATTCCCTCACGATCATCACGGAAGGGGAGCGGTTCTCGTTCTCTTTTCCCAATACAAGTGGCGAGACGGTTGATTTTGACGACTTCCGGGGGAAACCCACCATCGTTCAGATCACCGGGACCTGGTGCCCCAACTGTATGGACGAGACCGTTCTGCTGAATGAACTCTACGACAGGTATCATGCCGATGGCCTGGAAATCGTTGCCCTGGCCTTCGAACCCACGGCGGAGTTCGAGCAGGCCGTGGAATACATCGAGCGATTCAGACAGGATTTGAACGTACGCTACGAGATTCTGGTTGCCGGCACAAAGGACAAGGGCGAGGCCGTGAAATCATTACCAATGCTCAATCACATTATGTCCTTCCCCACCACCCTGTTCTTTGACCGGCAGGGAACCCTGCTCAAACTCCACACCGGGTTCAATGGCCCGGGAACCGGTGATGTCTACACGGAATTCGTCACCGAGGTCACCGATCTGATCGAGAACCAAATGCTGTAGTCCACTGATCGGGTGTCACTGCGGGCGTTCTGTCATTGCGAGCGTAGCGAAGCAATCTCTCTTGCAACGGTATTGAGCTCAATGAGATTGCTGCTTTCGCCGGCTGCGCCTGCTCCTCGCAATGACAGTGAGAGCGGCTGAGCCTGCCCCGGGGAAGATGGCGCTGCCCCCCCCCGAACAGGACGATCTGGCGCGGTTGCTCGCGGCGTACGAAGCGGTGACCGGAGAGCCGTCTCCGGATCTGGTACAATTGCACGGCAACGACGGGGGAAACCTCGTGGCCTGGCAGCACTCGGTTGATGGGGACCTGCCCCGGCGCGGTGAAGGTCATGCCGTAATCTTCGGGCAGGTGGGTATGAACCCCCACGGTCCCAATGAGTTTCACCGGGGGGCGAGCATTCGGCCGTATGTCGAGATCCTCGACAGATGGGCCGCTTCATATCTGCAAGGATGAACGGAGACAATGAAAAAGAGCCATCTTGATGCGGGCAGAGATCTCTTCATATTTGCCGTGGCCGTCCTGCTGCTCGTTCTGACCTGGAAGAACAATCTTCTCGCCACGGGCGCCATCGTTGGCCTGTTTCTCATCAGATACTGTTTCTGGAGGAGCACGGGTGATCTCACCGTCTACCTGGTTGGAGCTGTTCTGGGCCCCTCCACGGAAATCATTGCCACCAGGCTGGGCATCTGGACTTACGCATCGCCCAGTTTTTTAAATATCCCGCTCTGGTTGCCTTTTGCCTGGGGCTTTGCCGCGGTCCTTTTTGTTCGAATCGCTCAAAACCTGTTACCCGTGGGCACTGGTAGCAGCCACCGCACATGACCCCACCCGTTCTGTCATCGCGAGGAGCGGGTCAGGGGCTCACAATGACAATTGGCTGTCATGTTATAATATAAATTCTATGCCCCGGCTGAAGTTGCGCCGGGGTTTTTTGACGTCACAGCGGGAGGAATTGTCTTGGCCAGGGCCTTACTACTGCAAATGCCGCTCTTTGGTGTCCAGCGGGGACGCTTCTGCATCCCCCAGGGACCGCTCTCCATTGCCACCCATCTCCGGCGGCAGGGCCACCAGTGCGAAGTGGTTCCGCTGGACTTCACCGTGCTCGAGGAATACGACGTCCCGCTGGCGCCGCACCGCACGGTGCTGATGGATGCAGTGAAAAAAGCGGTGACCCGGTTGATGGAGCAGCACCAGCCCCAGCTGGTGGGTGCCACCGTTTTCTCTGCGGAATACCCCATGGCCCTCGAGGTGATGGAGCACGTGAAGAGCGTGGACCCCGAAGCGCTCACCGTGGTGGGCGGCCCCCATGTCAGCTTCTACGACCGGCAAAGCCTGGCGGAGGGGCCGGGTCTGGACATGGTGGTGCGCAAGGAGGGCGAGTGGACCATGAGCGAGGTGATGACCGCGCTCGACGGTTCGCGGGATTTCTCGAGCATTGCCGGCATCACCTGGCGGGGGGCTGAGGGTGAGGCGGTGCAGAACCCGACCCGGCCCTTCGGCGACCTCAGCGAACTGCCGGTGCCCGACTACACCATGCTGCCCCACGACTTCGTCAACCGCTCCTGGATTCCCATGGTCTTCACCCGCGGCTGTCCCTTCAACTGCCACTTCTGTGCCGAGGGCGTGTTCTGGGGTCGGAAAACCCGCGGCCGGCGGGTGGAAGACATACTGGCCGAGCTGCGGTTCATCTCCGAAAACTACCAGGACCAGGTGGTGGCCTTCCAGGACAGCCTGTTCAACTCCCGCAAGCAATATTGCACCGACATCTGTGCCGGCCTGCGCGACCTGGAACTGAACCTCGAGACCTATGTCCACCTGCGCACCGACCATGTCTACCCCGAACTGTTCGAGTCGCTGCGTAGCACGGGCAAGATCAAGTCGGTCTCTTTCGGCATCGAGAGCGCCTCACCCAAGGTGCTGGAAATGATGAACAAGCGCACCTCCTGGGACAAGGCCCTGGAGGCCTGCCGCATGGCCAAGGACTACGGTTTCGGTGTCCACACCCTCTGGATCGTCGGCCACCCCGGGGAGGACCCCGCCGAGTTCGACATCTCGCTCAAGGCCATGCGCACCCTCTGGGAAAAGGACCTCCACGACGGCCTCGACATTTCCATCTTCTACCCCTATCCCGGTACCCACATCTACGAGAACCGGGAGAAGCTGGGACTGCGTATGCTCACCGAGAACTGGGAGGATTTCGCTTCCGGCGACCTGCCGGTCTGCGAGCTGGAGAACTTCTCCGCTGCCCAGATCATGGAAAGCCTGGGCAAGGCCCGCCGGCTGCGCGACGAATACCAGCTTTTGCAGACCATCACCCGCAAGAAACGTGAGGCGCTGAACGGGAACCAGTAGTCCCGGCCGGCCGTTTTCCCGCTGATGTATACTGACCGCACCCTGAAAACTCCCGGGTGGCGGCATGCTATTTCATTCGGCACAATTCGGTATTTTTCTACTTCTGGTGCTGGCGTTGTCCGCCATCCTGGCCCGGCATCGCCGTGCCCGGCACCTGATGCTGCTGGCGGCATCCGCCATCTTCTACGCCGCCTGGAGCGTGCGCTACCTCGGACTGATCCTCTTCTCCACGCTGCTCGACTTTCTCATCGGGGCGGCCATCCACCGGTCCACCGATCCCCGGCGGCGCAAATTACTGCTGGGGGCCAGCATCGCCGCCAACCTGGGAGTGCTGGGTGTTTTCAAGTATTACGGGTTTTTTGTCCGGAACCTGGCCACCCTGCTGGGAACGGTGGGTCTTCATCCCTCGCTACCGATGCTCGACCTGCTGCTGCCGGTGGGGATCTCCTTCTACACCTTTCAGTCGATGAGCTACACCATCGACATCTATCGCGGCCAACTGGAGCCGCGGCGCAGCTTTGTGGAGTTCGCGCTCTTTGTCTCATTCTTTCCGCAACTGGTGGCCGGCCCCATTGTGAGGGCCCGGCAGTTTCTGCCCCAGCTGGACCGGCGTCCCGCGGCTTCGGAGCGGCGCACCGGGTCGGGGCTCTACCGGGTCCTGAAGGGGTTGACCAAGAAGGTCTTTATCGCTGACCTGTTGGGCCGGTTCATGGTCGACCCGGTCTTCGCCGGGCCGGCCGGGTATGGTGCGGTGTGGGGGCTGCTGGCGGTCTACGCATTTAAATTTCAGATATACAACGACTTCTCTGGTTATTCGGACATCGCCATCGGGTGCGGGCGCCTGCTGGGCTACGAACTGCCGGAAAACTTCCGGTCACCATACAAGGCGCGGAGTATCGCCGATTACTGGAAACGCTGGCACATCACCCTGGGGGCATGGTTTCGCGACTATCTCTTCTTCCCCCTGGGCGGGACCCGGAAGGGCGAGATGCACACGTTGGTCAACCTGCTGCTCGTGATGGGGCTGGTGGGGCTGTGGCACGGGGCCAGCTGGACATTTGTGGTCTGGGGGCTCTACTACGGAGTTCTGATGTGCCTGGCCCGGGTGCGGAAGCTGATGTTTGGCCAGGGTGGGGGAGAGGCCTCACTATTCGGCGCTGCGGCCAGAGTGTTCTTCGTCTTCAACCTCACCGCTGTGGCGGCGCTGTTCTTCCGTGCCCCTGATCTGCAGACAGTCCGGAACATTGTGTGTGGGTCCTGGATGACAGCGGCCGGCCCGCGCTGGGGCCCGGCCGTTCTGCCCCTGCTGCTCCTGGCTATTTTGCTGCACTTCGCTCCCGAGCGTTGGAAGCGTGGGGCTGAAGAATTGTTCGTCAAACTGCCGCCCCTGGCCCAGGGAGCGGTGGCTGCCCTGGTGATCGGCCTGCTGGTCACCGTGGGGGGGGCGGCCGATCCGTATTACTACTTCCAGTTCTGAGGAGTGACCATGGCCCGGCGATCGTCAACAAGGTGGCTGCTCCGCTGCGGCGGGTTCCTCGGCCTGGTCCTGCTGGCCAACGGTCTGGCCCAGTGGCTGGGGCTGGGTTACTGGCAGCCCTTTGTGAACAACCAGGCACAGAAGATCTATGTTTACCAAAGGGACGGCCTGTCGCCGGACGTCCTTTTCCTCGGTACGTCAAAGGTCAACCGGGCGGTGATTCAGGCCGTGGTGGGAGCGGATCAGTCGAACAGCTTCTGTCTCGGCCAGATGGGAGTGAGCGCCCAGACCCAGGCAATCGTGCTGCGGGACGTCCTGGAGAGCAATGGCTGTCCGCGACTGGTGGTTCTGGAAGTCACCCCGGGAATGCTCAATGCCAACCATGGGGGATTCACGGACGTGCTCCGTCACTACGCGTCCCCGGGAGACCTGGTTCGCGCTGTTCCGCGGCTGCGGAGCGCGGCGCAGTGGCGAGCTGCGGGGCAGGGTGCATTCCGGGGATTGACCTCACTCTACCTCCGGGCCTGGTGCGTTCTTTTCCGCGGTGGCCTGCAACGCCAGTTGGACTCGATCAGGAGATTGAGGGGCGGGCACTATGGCCCGATGGTCACGCGAGGCATGGAGGGGCTGGACAAGCTGCGTCCGGCTGAGCAACGGGGCCTGCTTCGCCGCATGAGCGACAAGGGGCGCCGCCGGTTCATGCATCGCTTTGCCATCGGCGGGGCGGCGGCGGAGGGGCTGGAGGAGATCATCCGGCTGACCCGCAACCAGGGTGTGGGCCTGGCGCTGTTCAATCCGCCGGTGACTCCGGAGTATCGCCGCGCCCTGTACCGGCCCGGGGAATATGCCCGGTTCCTCGAATATGTTGAGCGGATCGCCCGGCGGGAGGGGATTCCGTTCCTCGACCTGGACGACGGGCGGCTCGGCCTGACCAGTGCCGACTTCTTTGATTTCGGCCATCTCAACGCTGCCGGGGCGGTAAAGGCCAGCGAGTGCCTGGTCCGTGAGCTGGTGACCCCGGCCCTGGCCGCACCACCGGTTCCCGGTGTCGCCACCGGGGATGGGGAGAACGGGACGTGACGCTACCGTAGCGCCACGTCCGTTCGCTCGCCGGTTTATTCGCCGGGTCTGTGGCTCAGCTTCGCCGGCCAGCGGCCGGTATCAGTGCGGGAACCGGGTTCCGGTCCTCTACGGTGGGGGGCATCCCGGGACTCGGGCCGACCGGTTACGATCCGGCCGGGTCTTGACGAGGGTGGCTTTCCGTCTCGTTCCGGACCACCCGTGCCAGGTAACTTCTATCGTCCACACCCAGCACTTCCACGCTGAAACCGGCCCGCCGCTCATCCCAGACCAGCGATCTCAGTGCTGCCTGCAACTCGACGCGGAACCTGCCCGGGCGCCGGGGCAGTGTGACCCGCACCGGCAGGAGCACGGTTTCGCCGGGGGCGATATCGAGCGGGGCATGCACCGGGAAGAAGCTGAGTTCTTCACCGTCCTCGAAGATGCGGCAGATAAAGGTGAGGGGGAACCTGGCCCCGGAGGATTCCCCCCAGAAGCGGTAACGGGCACTGTTGACCACTTCGAGGCGGAACCGTGCTTCGGGGTGGAGGATGGCTCCCGGCAGGTCCACCAGGTCCCAGCGAAGGCCGGTCTGCAAGGCTTGCTCACCCCAGTCCACCGGCTCCACCACCTTGATCAAGCCACGCGGCGGGTGGAGGTAGAGCACGTCGAAATAGGGGTGGTCCAGACGGTGGACCAGCCCCGGGATCTCACCCTGATCCAGGCCGAACCGCCGGGCGATCTGCTCCAGGGACTTTACCTCGGCCAGGATCTTCACCATGGAGCCGTCCGCGCCAATGAAGCCTACCGGCAGCCGGGTGTCCCAGTCACCGTCCCGGCCCACCTGCCGCTCGGTGAAGATTTCCGGTTCGGGGTGCACCAGGGTGGGGAAGCGGTCCATGGCCCAGGCGGCAAGGGGCGACGGATGGACATAGGTTGTCTCCCCGGCTCGGAAGACCAGCACGGCCTGGAGGAGCAGACCGGCAACCACCAGGGCCCGTAGAGGCCATCTGCTGATGGTCAGCTGTTCGGCGGCAAGCCAGGCAAAGAGTGGGGTCATCCAGACGGCGTAGCGCAGCATGCCGGCCGTGCCGTTGTTCCAGTTCGGGGCGGATTGGATGAGCAGGATGATGCCGGCGATCACCGCGGCGAGACCCACAGCGTCCCAGCGGCGCCGGACCAGTGCGGTGACGGCACCGGCGATGCCGAGCAGCAGGAGCAGCGGCACATAGGGCAGCATCCCCTGGTTGAGGTCGGCGAAGAAACTGAGTGTGCGCATGGGCGAGATCAACAGAAAGTCCACCCCCCCGGAGTCGGCGATCAAGCTGGAAACCCCGTAGTGATAGAGGTAGAAGAACGGAGCGATCAGGGCCGGCAACAGTCCGGCCGCCGCATTCAGCGCCTGTCGGCCCTGGCGGCGTGAGGCGGTGATGGCCAGCGGCAGCAGGGCCAGCAGGATCAGTGGCGGGTTTTGCAGGGAACCCACCGCTGCGGCGGCCGCGGCAAGGCCATGGCGTTTCCGGCCCAGCAGTGTCAGCGAGACCATGGCGCAGCACCAGGTGAACACCTCCGGGTGGGGCCAGCGCAGGAGCCAGATCACCGGCCCCACCGCCGCCAGGGCGATGAAGAGCAGACGTCTCGAGCGCTCCCTGCTGCCGTTGAAAAAGGCGAAGCAGACCGCCAGGATGAAACAGAACACATTGGCCGACTGCAGGGCCGCGAACTCGCCGGCACCGGCGATGCGGAAGATGAGTTTGGCCGGAACCCCGAGCAGCGGGTAGAGCCAGAAATGCATGCTGTACCAGCGGCCGTTGCGGGCCTGCACAAACCCCGCCCAGGGGTCCACCAGCCGGGAGAAGGGCCGCTCGCTGGGGACCACCAGGTCCATGGCCTCGATGTCGGCCGGGCGCAGGTCGGGGGAGGCATGATCAAACCAGGCCTGGAGCATCAGAAGGTATTCCGAGCCGTCACCGGCAAGCACCGGCGGGATCGCCAGGGGGTAGGCGAGGCCGATGAGCAGTGCGGCGGCCAGACAGGCGGCGGCAATGATCAGTGCCCGGCGGCGGTCCTGGTGGACGTGGTTCATCTGGCTCCGGCTCGGCTGTCTAGGCCCAGATCCGCGTCACCTGCATCAGCTCCACCGGCAGGCCGGTGAGCCGGCCGATCTCGTAAAAGGTGCGGCCGGTGATATCGCGGCGCCAGGTTGAGAAAGCGGAACTGGGAATCAATACGAGGTCGGGGCGAGGGTTGCCCGCGGCCTGGTGTTCACGGAGGAACTCGACGTAGTCCTGGACGGTGAGCAGGTCGCCCATGAAGATGTTCGATCCAAGATAGTCGTTTCGGGGGATGGCCCACTCCACTTCCGCTCCCTCGACACCGCCGGTTTCGGCCAGTAGCAGCTGCATCGGCCCGCGCATCAGGGTGGAGGTGAGGATCAGGACGCGTTTCGCCTGCTGCCGGGCCGCCAGGTGCCGGATCTGCCCCGTTACTTCGTGACCCAGTCCCTGGGGCAGGAGCAGGCCGTAGGGCATGCGGTGCAGCGAGGCCAGCTGCCTGGTGTAGGGGAACTCGAAGTCCCCGTCGGCGCCTTCCTTGAGCACCAGGTCGGTCTCCTCGCCATTGCGCAGCACCTTGAGCCAGACCAGGGTCGCGCCGTCCTCGTGCATTTTGGTCATGGCGAAACGGGCCGCCGGCCGGTTGGGCAAGCGGACGTTGTTGGCGCTGACCAGCACGTCGCCGCGGCGCACACCGGCCTTCATCGCCGGCGAACCGGGCACCACGCCCTGGACATAGGGCAGGTTGTGATACTCGTCGTGGAGGTGTTCCTCGTAAACCGAGGGCAGGGGGATGATCGGCACGGTGAGTTCGTCGCGCAACCGGCGCACCAGGTTGACGATCCCCTGCCAGATCTCGTCGCGGTCGAAAAGTGGTTCGGCCGAGAAGTGTTTGCTGTATCCCGGTAGACAGACCCGGATTTCCGCCGGTGGGATGCGGTCCAGGTCGCGGATGGTCTGCTCCAGGTCTTCGAGGGTGAATTCGGGCCAGGCCACGATGCTGGCCAGGAAGGGGATGTTTTCCTCGCGGAGCCGGTTCATGCTGTCGATGGCCACCTCGGGCTGTTTGTCCCGCATCAGTTTCTTGCGCAGCGCCGGATTGGTGGAGTTGATCGAGATCCCCAGTTCGAAGGGGAGCAGCGGCTTGAGGTCGCGAATCATCTTTGCGGTGAGCGGCACCCCGTTGGTGGTGATGTTGTAAAACGGCTTGTCGGTTTTCTCCCGCAGGAGCCGCATCAGATCGATGACCCCGGGGTAGGTCAGGATCTCGTTGGTATCGTAGTTGGTGGCATGGAACAGGCGCTGTTTCCGCTCCGGGCGATAGTAGCGGATCTTGGTTTCGATCTCTTCCCGCGGCGTGGTGTAGCGGGGCGACTGCAGCTCGGGCGGGTGGCCGATCTGGTAACAGAACTTGCATTTGACCTTGCAGTACCAGGAGATGTTGCCCAGTGTCTGTCCCGGGTCGGTGTCCTCTTCCACCAGCCAGTGCTCGAGGTCGCGCAGTGACCAGGCGGTCACCTGACCCTCGCTCCCCTCTTCGTGAACCCGGCCCAGCCGGAGACAGCTTTTCAGCAGGCGGTCCAGCAGCAGTGCCCGTGGTTCTTCGGCGCGAAAGTGCTGCAGGGGGTAGTAGTAGCGTCGGGGTGTCTTCACCGCTTCGCCCGACCCGTTCCCGTTGGCCGGCCCGCTGCTGTACACGCTATTGCCGGTATCCAGCGGCCGGCCGTTGCACTCCAGGTCGAGCACCCGGGTGAGGTTGTTCAGGGTGACCGAGAGCAGTGTCTGCAAAGCGGCCGCCGCATCTTCAGCAGGCAGCGGATTGTGGCTGTTCGAATCCATCAACGGCATCCCGTCGTTGTGGAGCGTCAAGGGCTCAGTCCTGTTTTTCGGGATAAATGCGATACGGGCGGTCGAGGTGTTTCATGAATCTGAAACCGTCCACTCCGCGGATTTCTTTGTCACCGCGGGTCAGCACAACCACTTCGAGCAGGGCTTCCAGCTGGCTGCGCACCAGTTCGGTGAGCGGATCGTCGTATACGGTTCCGTCGGGGGCATCTTCTTCGAGCTTGAAGCGGAAGACAAAGTCCTTGTTGTCACTTCCCATCTGCCTGGTCCTTTCAACGCCAAACCGGGTTCGCCGGTACTATCGGTCGATGGGGTCGATGGTCAACCCGCTCAACTGGCAACCGCTCCGGTCACCGTCCTCCGGGAGGTGGAAAAAGAGTATCGTCTCACCCGGGGGCAGGTCCAGCCGGTCCAGCCGGAAGAACCGCTGACCGCTCTCCAGATCGAAAAGGCCCACCGGTTTCTGCCGGTCCCATATCTCCAGCTGTTGCGGCGATCTATCCGCCGTAGCGGAAAACCGGAGCGTCGTCTCGACCCCCCGGGTGCCCGGATTGTGCAGCCGCAGGGCCCCCGTCTGTTTCAAGCGGGCCACGGTGGATTGCCCGGCATGTTCGTCCACCTCGAACCCTGCCCCATACAGGCCATACAGTATAGCCGATTCGGCGGGAAGGGTGAATTTGATTGGCGCCCGCTGGGGTGGGTATGAGGGCAGAATCATGCTCAGCAGGCCGTAGAGCGAAGCGCCGAGCATGAAGACCGACACGAACAGGGGAAAGCGGCTGGGGATTCTGAACCCGACCCGCTGCAGGCCCGCTGCGGCCAGCGGCGCCGCCAGGGGCAGGAGGGGGAAAAACATTCGCCCCTGGGGCTGGAAAGTGAACAGGGCATTCCTCACCACCAGGAAGGCAAGGCAGGCCAGTGCGGCGGCAAACAGCGCCCGTACCCCCGGCGCCGGCCTCGGACCCGGCTCGGTGCTCTTCACCGGCCCCAACAACCGGATCAAGCCGAGGAGCACCAGAATGGACACCGCCAGGAAGGCGGCAGTGAGCAGTGGCGGGGGAAGCACCGACATCCAGCCGAATATCCCCCAGGCGGAAGTGAAAAAGAGCCGAATGGTTTCGCGCAGGGATTCCCACTGCAGGAGGCCGTGGCCCACGGTGCCGATCCGTTCCAGTTGCCGCGCCGGATTCCAGTGGGCTGCGCCGCCGGTGAGGCGCCCGGGCACGGTGAGGATGAGCAGCGCCGGGAGGACGATGGCAACGGCAAGGGCCGCGGCCGTCCGCAGCCTCGTACGCCCTCCGCCGGCCGCGGCGAGATAGACCAGGGCCGCGGGAAGGAGAAAGACCAGGGAGAACTCGGTGAGCAGTGCGGCGGCGAGGATCAGCACCAGCAGTGCGGCCCGTGCCGGGGTGAGCAGTGGGCGAACTCCCGGCGGCCGGACCAGGACGGCGAAGAAGAGCGCCGAGAGCGCCAGGGCCAGGGCGTCGTTGTTGATCACCGAGGTGATGAAGATGAACTGGGGCAGCAGGGCGGTCATGGCGGCGGCCGCCACGCACACCGGCCGGCGGTTCGAGCCAACCACCAGGTGCTCGGCCGTGTACCAGACAAGGACGACGGTGATGGCGCCGAGAAGTGTCGACAGCAGGCGCAGCAGCAGTACGGCCCGGCGGGAGCGGGCAAAGGGCGGGTCGTGGTCGGCCCCGTGGAGAAAGACCTGGCCTTGTCGTGATTCGTACTGGTGATTGAAGAAGAAGGGCGGTTCCGCTTCGCCCCCGGCCAGGGCCAGGAGGGGAGCGGCCAACAGGTAGTAGCCGGGTGGCTGGTGCCGCTCGTACCCCGAGACCACGGTCCCTTTCTTCCAGAACCCCTCCCGGCGCTGAAGAGCCAGGCCCGGGTGATGGTCGGGCGGTTGCTCTACCCCCGGGGGGAAGAGCCACCGGCTCGGTTCGGTGCCGCTCACCAGTCCCAGGCCACGGGCTTCAGCCCGGACACGGAGGAAGTGGGCCGGTTCGTCCGGTGCCTCCCAGATCGGGACGAGAACGATGGTGCTCAGGGCGATGGCGAGGTAGATCAGGATCACGGCGGCGATCCCTCCCACCTTCCTGTTCTCCGCTGTTGGCATCACCCTGTTCTCCTGTTCGGGTCCTATCCCCGCACCGGCACCACCCGCTGGCGGTCCCGGAAACGGATCTTCCAGCCGGGCCAGGCCGGCAGGTAGCGCGGGTCCGGCGGTTGGGGTGAAAGACCGGCCTCCTTGACCAGGGTGACCACCCGGCCCGCCGGCTCGTATTCCACCCGGCACTGCAGATTGCCCAGGTTGAGCTGTCGCGGGAATTTCCGGTCGAACTCCTCCTGTTCGCCGTCCGGCATTTCAGGGAAGGCCAGGTCGCCGGGAGAGAGGATTGCCACATCCGACCCGTGTTCCAGGCCGATCTCCCCCAGGCGGGCCACCAGCCATTGGTGGGGTTCCACCGCCTCCCGCCCCTGGGCCGGGTCGAGGCGGCACCGCAGATTGTGGCGGGCGACCTCCTCCTGCAGTTGTGCGGCCGCTCCCTTGAGAAGGCGGTTGCGCAGGATCAGTTCCGCCACTGCTTCCCTCGCTGCCTGCCCCACCGGTTCCTCTTCGCGGCTCTTCAGCAGAACGCCGGCGTATCGCCGCTCCACCTCGGCCATCACCCGTCCCTTTTCCATGAAGACCCTGCCGGCCTGCTGGTCACCGAGACCGGCTTCAATCAGCAGTTTGTGGTCGGCCGGAATGGCGCAGGTGGTGAACGTGGTTTTGCGGCCGCCGCGGCCCACCACTGTGCGGCGGGCAGCCGCCACCAGCGCTGCCGTCCCGGCCCGCAGCACCGAGGTGCGGGAGAGCACCACCTCCTCACCGGCATCGCTGGCCCAGGCGTCGCGCCGGGCCCGGGGCACGAAAGCCGATCCCGGAACCGCCCGCATCCAGGCCAGGGCCAGTGTCCGGCTGTCCACCTTCTTCCGCTCCGTTTCGCTGGGCGGGTCGATCTTCAGCAGACCGCGCACCTGTGCGGCCACTCTGCGAGCCTCGGCCAGCACCGCCGGGTTGAGCGCCAGGCGGCGGATCTCCCCTGAGCGGAAAGCACGGACCATCAGCGTTGCGTCACAACCGGCCAGGCCCAGCTTGCGGTGCTCCTCGGCCACTTCTTCCCCGGCCGTCCCCGCCGGAGGCCGGGCGAGGAGCGGGCGGTCGATGTTGAGCAGTGCGGTGAGGTCCACCAGGACCTGGAGCACGTGGGACGGGTATTCCGGCCGACGGGCTTCCAGCAGCACGCGGGAAAAGGAGACGTCCAGCGGCAGCCGGAACATGGTCCGGCCCAGATCGGTGATCCCGTTTCCACTCAGGGCGCCAACCGCGGCCAGGCGTTCCACAGCCTGTTCCACGGCGAAATGGCGGGGCGTGTCGAGCATCGGCAACCGGTCCAGGCGATAGCCGGCCGCCGCCGCGGTGAGCACGGCCTGGGAGAGATCCTGGCGCAGAATCTCCGGTGGGGTGTCCGGCTGGAGCACGGCCTGGCGGCCCCAGAGCCGGACGCAGCGGCCGGGCCTCAGCCGTCCGGCCCGACCACGGCGTTGCTCGGCCGATGCGCGGGAGATGACCCGCAACCCGAGCACTGTTCGGCCGTCCCGGTAGTAGGTCTGGCGGGCCAGCCCCGAGTCGATCACCCCCACCACGCCGGGAATGGTCACCGAGGTTTCGGCCACATTGGTGGAGAGGATCACCCGCCTTCCGCGGACGGTCTTGAAGACCCGGTCCTGTTCGGCCGGTGACAGCCCGCCGTGGAGCGGCAGCACGTCCAGGCCGGCGGAACCGCGGAGCCGGTTGAGACAGGCCCCGATTTCAGCCTTGCCCGGGAGAAAGACCAGCAGGTCGCCATCGTCGCCGCCGAAGTCGGCCACCGCCCGGACCACCCGGTCTTCCAGGCCGTCCGGCGAGGGCAGGTCGTTCTCCGCCTGGTATTCCACATCCACCGGGTGGAGCCGGCCCGAGGCCTCCAGCAGCCGGGCGCCGAGGAATTCGGTCAGCCGCTTCTTCTCCAGGGTGGCGGACATCACCAGGATGCGGCCCACCTTCTCGTGGCGGCAGATGGCCAGCAGCAGGTCGGTCTCCAGGCCCCGCTCGTGAAATTCGTCCAGCACCACCGCCGCCCATTGCCGGAAACCTTTGCCCTGGAGCAGGCGGAGAGCCACACCCGGGGTGGCGAAGAGGATTCGGGTATCAGGCCCGGAGCAGTCCTCGTGCTGCACCCGGTAGCCCACGGTGCCCCCCGGTTCACCCTCGAAGCGGGTGCTGACGAAACGGGCCAGCGCCCGGCAGGCCACCCGCCGAGGCTCCACCACCAGGACCCGGGCGTTGTGGCCCTGCTCCTCGAGACACCAGGTGGGCACCAGGGTCGATTTGCCGCTGCCGGTGGGAGCGGAGATCACCAGGTGACCCTGCCGGAACAGCTCGTTGAACGTGGAGCGGAGCTCCTCCACCGGCAGGGTTGGGAGGTCGGGGCTGTTGTGGTGACTCATCACAAGTATCCGGGTCGAGGGGCGGTGAACAACTCGGAGTTCTCGTCCAGATGGTCGAGAATGATTCTGGCCGTGAGCTCGTGGCCCCAGCCGTTGAGGTGCACCCGGTCGATATAAAATTTCTGACCCCCACAGCGTTCGAGGAAGGCCTCCTTCATGTTGATATACGAGTAGCCGTTCTCTTCGGCAAGTCCCATCAGGCGCATTGAGTATCCCCCCGGGAGATCCTCGTATTTCATCAGGTAGTTGGGCAGATAGATCAAACAGAGGAAGCGGGTGCCCTGGCGGTCGGCCTCGTGGTGCATCTCGGCGGTGGTCTCCAGGACCTTCTCCCAGGCCCGTTCCACCTTGGGGTGCTCGAACTCGCCGAGGAACATTTCCCCGTAGAACAAATGGTAGTAATGGAAATAGTCCTCGCGTTTCCCCTTCTCCTTCAGGTAGCGGTCGAGGTTGACCGTAAATTCGGCCGCCAGGACCGAGTGGGTTTCGAGGAACTCCCCGGTGCTTCTCACCAGGCTTTCCTCGGGCAGGTAGTCTCCCCGGAAATTGAAGTAGGAACCGCCGCCGATGGCCGAGACGTAGTTGGACGGGGCGATGTCGTTGATACAGGTTTGCAGGATCACCAGGTCGGGCTTGACCCGCGGGCCCATCTCCCGCAGGGTTGCCAGTTCGTTTTCCGCGTTGTACCCGCACACTGCGCTGTTGAGCACCTCGTAGCGCCAGCCATCCCCGGACTGGTTGAGGTAGGCTTCCAGCAGGCTGGGGAAGATATATTCCTCCTCCCGGTAGAGGCCGAAGGCCACCGAGTCGCCGAGGATCAGCACTCGTCTGACATCAGCCCCTTTTTTCTCCGAATATTCACGGCCCCGGAATCCGAAGCTGTTTATCCGCACATGGTGGTTGCCATGGCTCAGACCGGTGAAGCCGGGGTTGTACTGGTAACGCCGCTGACGGTTCTCCGAGGGGATGGTCATTCCGTAGTCCTCGGGCTTTTCCTGCAGCACGTGTCGCACGCGGAGCACTACCTCGGCGGCAAGGAGGGGCACAAGAATCCAGATGGACAGCAGCGTCAGCCAGCGGAGAAGACGCCGGCCGAGGGACTGGCTGGGCTTTGACACGGCAGTGGAAGACATCTGATTTCTCCAAGCATCGACCGGATGAATCCGGTTGCGTGGAGAAGATTATGGTGCAGCCGCAGTTACCGTGCAAGCCGCTTCATCGGTGTCGCCGGCCGGGGCGTAGGGCGGCTGGTTGTAGGGGGCCGGGGTCACATCTTCCACCGCCAGGGTGAAGGTGTTGACACCGATCAACGTCCCGAGGGCCGGGATGCTCTGGTTCCAGTTCGTGGTGAAGCTGGCCTCGGGCGCCACGTTGGTATACCCGGCCCGCCAGTTGTCGAAGTGCTGGCCGCCGGCCAGGTCGACCGCCAGCCGTCCGGCCAGGGTCCGGCTCTGCTCCTCGTAAAGGTTCTCCAGGGTGGCGGTCATGGTGGTGACAAAGGGCACCGTGCCCGAACCCGGGAGGCAGGACAGGGACGCCGCCACCGTATCGGTGGGGATGAGGCCATTCACCGTGGTGACCACCATTGACTGGACGGTGCTGTTGCCCGCCGCGTCGGTGGCGGTGACCTCCACCACATAGTCTCCGTCCCAGACCGTGGTAGTGTCCCAGGCCTCCAGCAGGTCGGACGCTTCGTATACCTGGTCGCCGTCGCTGTTGGTGATGATGTGGTAGAACTCGCGGTAATCGTAGTCGCCGTAGGTCTGGCAGACCGCATCCTGCTTGTAGAGCAGGTCGACGAGGAAGGGGTCCACCGGTCCGCTCTGGTAGGTGTCCAGATCCATGTCGAAGTCCACGGCCAGCTTGTCCGAGACCACCGCGGCCTTGGGGTTGCCCACCGGGTAGATGCTGTAAACGATGGACTGTACGGCGCAGACCCAGGTGGAGTCGATGCGGTCGCCCACGTGGGCGATGATGTCCACTTGACCGGTGAGCGTGGCAGGATCCTGGTAGTTGTCGGTCTCGTTGTCGCAAAAGGCGAAGGGGCTGCTGCCCTGGGCCGGTTCAAACACCGGGGCCATGGTTTCGCCGAGGGTGAGCAGTTCACCGGATACCCCCTCCTCATCCAGGTGCCGGATACCGACCTGCAGGGTTTTTCCCGTAACCCGAAGGTCGC
>RCNC010000493.1_pt1 | contig 25282 bp, 20 predicted proteins | sample 2041301 | NCBI WGS metagenome assembly RCNC01 (sample SAMN09708231, study PRJNA481090) | Marine sediment metagenome, whole genome shotgun sequencing project. | biome: marine sediment; feature: ocean; material: sediment; isolation source: Sewage treatment plant 13A marine sediment (STP13A) ... | reverse complement strand
ACATAAGACGGTCTCGCAAAAAGTAAAAAACCCACTTTTTACGAAACGTTTTAAGTTTTAGGATTTAAGTTTTAAGTCTCTTTTAAAACAGACAATAACATTAACCTAAAACATAAAACTTAACACCTAAAACCTGATGAATTCGACTTTTAACGAATTCATCAATAAGCTTAAAAGTTTGATATAAGGTTTTAAAAATCCGGAGGCACCTAAATGAACCAGGAATTAGCAGAAAGCACAGAACTCCAAACATTTGATGAAAAAATGATAGAAATCATCAAGATGCACAAGTGGTATGCCGATTTCCATGTGCTTCAGGGCATTGATTTAACCGTAGGTAAAGGGGAACGTATCGTTATATGCGGTCCATCGGGGTCGGGGAAATCGACTTTGATCCGTTGTATTAATCGCATAGAGGAACATCAAAAGGGTCGTATTATTGTAGATGGTATTGAGCTGACCAACAATATAAAGAATATAGAAAAGATACGGACAGAAGTAGGCATGGTTTTTCAGCATTTCAATCTTTTTCCCCACCTTACCATAGTCGACAATCTGACTCTGGGCCCCATATGGGTAAGAAAGACACCAAAGGCCAAGGCAGAAAAAGAAGCCATGCATTATCTTGAGAAGGTGCACATTGCAGAACAGGCAAAGAAATATCCGGGCCAGCTTTCAGGCGGTCAACAGCAGCGCGTAGCCATTGCCCGCAGTCTGTGCATGAATCCTAAAATCATGTTGTTTGACGAGCCCACCTCCGCTCTTGATCCCGAAATGATTTCTGAAGTGCTGGACGTCATGATTGAACTGGCGCACGAAGGTATGACCATGATTGTGGTTACTCACGAAATGGGATTTGCAAAGAGCGTTGCCCACCGGGTTCTGTTTATGGATTTCGGCAAAATCGTAGAAGGAAATACACCGAACGAATTTTTTGATAATCCCCAGCAAGATCGAACTAAACTTTTTCTAAGCCAGATACTGCATTAAAATGATTTTGGTTTTTTGGAAAAAAGGCCGAGACAGGATAAGGGTGCCTTCGAACTGTGTTTTCCCCAAAAAACCTTCAAAACTCCTATATAAAAAATCGTTGTTTTTATATTGATGATTTCGTAAAAAGTCTTTGAATAAGCTTCAGATGGGTAAAATAAAAGTTCCATATACCCCCGCTAAAAATCAGCGGGATAAAGAGGCGCAGTGGTTTTTCTGGAACGAGGCAATACATGTAGTATGCCGAGTGTCTGAAAAACCGCTGCAACTTGCACCCCAAAGGCACTTCCTGCGGGGCTTATATGGGACTTTTACGACGCCATCAATTTTATAAGAAGGATGATATCATGAACTGGTATTACGCAGACGGGAAACGTAAAGTAGGGCCAATCAGCGAAGAAGAACTTAAATCACTGGTGAAAAGTAAAAAAATCAACATAGAGACTCTGGTATGGCGTCAGGGAATGAAAGACTGGGAGAAGCTGGGTAAGGTCGCCAAGCAAAAAGAAAGCAGCGTTCAAAAGTTGCAGCAGACTGCTGCTACAGGCCAGGCTGTGTGCTCCGAATGTGGCAGGACATTTCCCGAAGAGGAGATGATCAGTTTTGAGAACGCAAAAGTGTGTGCAGGCTGCAAACCAATGTTTGTTCAAAAAATCAAGGAAGGTGTGAGCGTTGCCGGTATTATGGAATATGCGGGGTTCTGGATTCGTTTCGGAGCAATATTTATTGATGGAATTATTTTGTGGGCTGTTCAAATGGTTGTTTATGCGGTATTTGGTACTATAAATGCAACAGCAATGCCAGGCAACTCTACCAGCTCATCTTTTTTTATTATCAGTCAGGTTATCATAACTCTCCTTTCTTTTGTTATAAGTGCGGCCTACGAAATCTGGTTTGTGGGCAGGTTTGGGGCGACTCCCGGTAAGATGGCCTGTAAGATAAAGATTGTTACACCTGGTGGAGGCAAGGTGAGCTATTCCAGGGCACTTGGACGATATTTTGCGAAGTGGATAAGCTCAATGATTCTGGGAATCGGTTTTCTTATGGCTGCTTTTGATGATGAGAAACGAACTCTTCATGACCGGATTTGCGAAACCCGTGTGATAAGAAAATAACGCAGCGAGGAGGGGTAGTCCGTGAGTTTGTTTTTCCAAATGCGTTTACCTTGATCGGTTATACGACCGGTTATATGAATGGTTGAAAAAAGTCCTTCCCTATATTAATGTATGTCATACCTTTCCCGAATTTTGAAAAACTGTAAATTGTGTTTGTTCAGACCTGTTTTTTAATTGGTTTTCGTTTTGCCGAAGGCTTGTCCGCTTCTGGATGGCGTGCACCATTATTTCTGCCGACTCGGCAGAAATAATAGCCTGCCTGCCCCGTAGGTTCGGAAAATCGTACTGGGGTGTCTTTCTGTGTGAGTCTGTGGCTAAATAAAAATGAGCGTAGCGTATTAAACCGGAGCGCCTGCGGTGAATAATAAAAATCTCAAATAATAACTGATGAAAGTATACAAATCATGAAACCTGTTGTAGCAATTGTCGGTCGCCCCAATGTGGGCAAGTCGACCCTTTTTAACCGTGTAACAAGAACAAGAGACGCCATTGTGGATAACTTTCCCGGAGTTACACGGGATCGTCATTACAAGGATGCAAGCTGGGATAGTGTTGAATTTACCCTTGTCGATACAGGAGGATTTGCAGGAGGTGACGATTTTGACATAGAAATCCGCTTTCAGATCCACCAGGCCATAGAAGATGCAGATGTAGTTATTCTTATGCTTGACGGCAAAGGCGGAATCTCGCCCTTTGATAAGGACATGATATCAATTCTCAGAGGGGTTACAAAGCCTGTGTTTTATGTCGTCAACAAGATAGACGGCGTAGAAAAAGAGGTGAATCTATACGATTTTTACAGCCTGGGACTTGATAAGATATACCCCATTTCAGCAGAACACAGATACGGGGTATATGATTTTCTTGACGACCTTATACTTGCATTTCCCAAATTAATACCGGATACATCCGAAGGTGAAAAGGAGGATATAATTAAGCTGGCGGTTATCGGCAGGCCCAATGTTGGAAAATCATCATTGATAAACCGTATTTTAGGTGAAGAAAGGCATCTGGTGAGCGAAGTTCCCGGTACAACACGTGATGCCATAGATTCTCTTTATACCGTTAACGGGGAATCGTATCTTCTTATAGATACAGCCGGAATCAGACGCAAGGGGAAAGTATCAAAAAAAATAGAAAAATTTTCCATAATAAAAGCATTAAGGAGCCTTGACAGGTGTGATGTGGCACTTGTTGTCATGGATGCCTCTGAGGGGGTTACCGACCAGGATATAACTATTGCAGGCTATGCTTTTGAACGGGGATGTGGATGTGTTCTGCTGCTGAATAAATGGGATATTGTTGAAAAGGACACCCATACAGCAAAAAAATATTTTGAGGAACTTAGAATGCAGGCAAAGTTTTTAAGCTTTGCACCTGCCCTGACTATTTCCGCTTTAACCGGCCAGAGAGTTCAAAAAGTTTTCAAATTTGCCGGGGAAGTTTACAAACAGTATTCTACACGCACAGGAACAGGCCGGCTGAATAAAATAATTGGGATGGCTGTTGAAAGAAACGAGCCTTCTCTTCACAGGGGGAACCGCATCAAGTTTTATTATTCTACGCAAATTGCTTCAAAACCACCGACCTTTGTCAGTTTTGTAAATTACCCGAAAGCCGTCCATTTTTCATACAAAAGATATCTGATTAACCAGATCCGTAAAGAGGCAGGACTTGAAAAAACACCCATCCGGTTAATTTTCCGTAAAAGGGAAGGGCGGAAATGAAATGGATATATTCGAATACCAGGCGCAAGAAGCTGCCAAAGCATCAAGGCCCCTTGCAGAAAAAATGCGGCCCAAGCACCTGGATGAATTCATAGGGCAAAAACACGTTACAGGCGAAGGAACCCTGATTCGAAGCGCCATAGAGCAGGACAGGATTTTTTCCATGATTTTATGGGGGCCTCCCGGCTGCGGCAAAACAACTCTTGCCAGGATTATTGCAGGGGAGACGAGTTCATATTTTGCCCAATTTTCTGCTGTTTTATCCGGCATTAAAGAGATCAGGGCTGTTATCGAAGATGCCGGAAATCAGCTGAAGCTTTACCGGAAAAGAACGATCCTTTTTGTAGATGAAATACACAGGTTTAACAAGTCCCAGCAGGATGCATTTCTTAATCACGTTGAAAGCGGTTTGATAACGCTTATCGGTGCGACAACCGAAAATCCTTCCTTTGAAGTTATTTCACCCCTTTTATCCAGATGCCGTGTAATCACCTTAGATACTCTTACATATGAGGAAATCGCTGAAATAATCGACAGAGCTCTAAAAGACACGGACAAGGGTTTAGGTGATCTTGGCCTTGTTTTTGACAGAGATGCCCTGTCACATATTGTTAGGATTTCAGACGGTGATGCACGCAACGCACTTAACAGCCTTGAGATAGCGGCATCTTTGATTGTATCTGAAGGTGACGGCCTAAAAAAAGAAAAGAAGAAAAAAATTACAATTAAAGATGTGGAAAACGCTATTCAGCAAAAAGCTCTCTTGTATGATAAATCCGGTGAAGAGCATTTCAATATTATATCCGCTCTTCACAAAAGCATGCGGGGAAGCGATCCTGATGCTGCTCTTTATTGGATTGTGCGTATGCTGTCCGCCGGAGAGGACCCATTATATATCGCACGCAGGATGGTAAGATTTGCCTCTGAAGACGTGGGAAACGCAGATCCCGGCGCATTAAGGGTGGCGATTGATGCCATGGAGGCTTTCAGATTTTTAGGCAGCCCTGAAGGGGAACTGTCGCTTGCCCAGGCTGCTGTTTATCTTGCTACAGCGCCTAAAAGTAACAGCATATATACTGCATATAAAAATGTGAAAAATGCCGTCAAAACTTCCGGGACACTTCCTGTTCCGTTTCACATAAGAAATGCTCCCACCGGATTGATGAAGGATTTAGGCTACGGAAAGGGTTATAAGTATGCCCATGATTATAAAGGGGCATATACATACCAGGAATATTTGCCTGATAAACTGAAAGGGAGGCGTTTTTATTTTCCCTCCGACAGGGGATATGAAAAGAAAATAAAAGAGAGGCTTGAAAAATGGCGCGGACAAAGAAAAAAAAGCTAAAGATATAATGATAAAATGACGATATATATAGCGGACTGTTTCGTAAAAGATTAAAGACAATTTTCCGAAACGTTTTAAGTTTTAAGTCTCTGTTAAAACAGATAATATTATTAACCTAAAACATAAAACTTAACACCTAAAACCTGATGAAAACAACTTTTTGCGAATTCATCAGATTTTAAAGGTAATAATTTATGGAATTAATAAATAATACCAGTTCGGCAAACTTATTTTCTGCTACTATACAAAATTCTGCTAATCTTGAAAGCCTGTCTAACAGCGCACTGTCAAACGGTATCGATTTATATATCCAGAAAGATTATAAGGGCGCAATCAAGGAATTCCAAAGATCAATAGGTCTGTCGCTAAACTCATCGTATTCGACACAAGCTACTGAATATATGGCGAATGCCTATTTGCAGTTAGATGATGCGGAAAATGCTATAAAAACTTACAAAAGGGCGATCAGCTTGAACACGACCAGTGATGAGTTGCATATAAAGCTGGGAAATCTTTTTTACGCCCAGGAAAGATACCAGGAAGCCCAAAACGAATATGAAAAGGCCGTTGAATTAAACCCAACTGCAAAAAGTCTATATTCACTGGGGCAGGCATACCTGGAAACTGGTCGTTATATGGATGCCCAAACCCAGTTTAGTAAAGTTCACAGGCTGGACCCGCAAAGTCCAAACGGCAGGTATGGAATCGGTCTTGCCTACAGCAAACAGGAACGCTATGAAGATGCTATTCACATGTTTCAAGATTCAATAGGCAGGAAAAAAGATTTTTATGATGCATATGCTGAAATGGGATATGCATATGCCGACCTGGGCCGGATGGATGAAGCACAGGAAATTGTTGATTTACTCGACAGTAAAGAATCCGGCCTGGCAGATATCCTGAGCGGTTATATGTACAAGGTCGATCCTCCTAAATTTAATTTTGTACATGCGACAAGCACTTTTCTACGCACCATGCCTAGAAACACACTGCTATCCACCCTGGATGATTATCTGGCAGATGCCAATGCATCTAAAACCTTTACAATGATATTTCAGTTTGACAAGGAGATGGACAGGGAGTCAGTTGAAGACAAGTTCAACTGGACCATCAAACGGTCAACCGGAAGCGGGCCTGGAGAGGCATATAATTTTGGATTTTCTGTTCCTGACACGGAAGTTACTCTTTCAATCTTTCCGGACTATGTCTATTATGATGCTAAAGCTTATACAGCCACCGTTAAATTTACAATTAAACAAAACGAAAATGCCGATGGTACCATTGATCCCTCCCACATAGAATTTTCCTTCAAAGGCAAAGATAAATACGGGCTTACCATGGATTCTGATTTTGACCAGGTAACAGGTTTTTCCGGAATCGCCTGATTTTTATTGACCTTCGCTTTATCATTTCATTTTTATTTCCAATCCTAAATTCTTACAACCGGAGATTTCAAAATTAAATCTCCGGGTTTTTTGTTTAAAAGATCCGGACTCTTCAGGAATAAATGAACGCTCTGTGAATGATGCTTCATGGCTTCTGTCCATTAAAACAATTGAGGACGAACGCGTTCCGTAGGTGTCGCTTGAAATAAACATAGGAGACAGTATTCGTTCCCACTTGTGACCGATACCTGTATCCGGAAGGCGATCATCAGGGGCAAAAGTCCTGTCGGCAAGGAGGCTGAAAATATCTTCAGTGTTGATTCGTTTCTCTTTGGAAAGAACATTTTTAAAAAATGCTTTTCCTTTTTCCACCTTTGGCCAGGGTGTATCAAGAAGGTGATTGCTCAGGCCGTAAAGTCCAGGTTTCAGTTCTTTAATGATTTCTGTTTTGTTTGAATAGTAATAGAATCCACTGCTGTCCCCAAGAAGCAGATTAAAGCCGTTATATCTGTCTCCAATGGTTTTTATGTGCTTAAGATATATTTTGGGAGTCTTTGTTCCGGTAAGATAATCACTAACAAGCAGACCACGGGATGGCGCAATTGGTTTAAAAAGAGCAGGTTCACGAAAATTTGTAATAGCGGCAATCCTGCCGTTTTTAGTTATGCCAAGCCACGTTCCCGTTCCTTTAATATCACGTCCGGCCAGCACATCAGGTGCATCATTCCAGAATGAAAGCGGGTCTGTTGGGCGGTCATAAAATTCATCCCTGTTTGCTGCAAGGATAAGCCGGTAATCAGGGTGCGTATCATATAAAAAAAGAATCAGGCACATTTTCTCTCCATTGACCTTTTGTATTTTCATGTGTTATAGACCCTGAAATTAATTTTGTTAAGCAAAATATTAAAAAATACAAAAAATAATCAGGAGGTTTAAAAAATGAAAGATGTTGTAATTGTAAGCGGGTCAAGGACAGCAATTGGTGCTTTTGGCGGAGGATTAAAGACCGTTCCGGTGGTTAAGCTTGGTTCAATCGTAATGAAAGACGTATTGAAAAGGATTAAGCTAAAACCCGTAAAGAATGAACAAATGCAGGAGGCTGCGCCGGATAAGCTCAAAGACCAGGGAATTATCGAACTTGAAAAAAAATCATATGACTTTGATGATGCTTTTGCTCCGGTAACGATAGATGAGGTTATCATGGGCAATGTGCTCCAGGCAGGTCAGGGTCAGAATACAGCAAGGCAGTCTATGATCGGTGCGGGAATTCCAAAAGAAACCCCGGCATTGACAATCAATAAAGTATGTGGTTCCGGGCTTAAAGCTATTGCGCTGGGTGCTTCGGAAATAATGACAGGAGAATCGGACGTTGTTCTTGCAGGTGGTCAGGAAAATATGAGTATGGCTCCCATGGCTTTACCAAAGGCACGCTGGGGTCATAGAATGGAGCTTACTGGAAAAGGTGATATTTATGATTTGATGGTATTTGACGGACTGTACGAGATATTTTATGGTTACCACATGGGGCTTACTGCGGAAAATATTGCATCCATGTATGAGATCAGCAGACAGGAGCAGGATGAACTGGGAGTTTTAAGCCATTTGCGAGCCCGAAAAGCGATTGAAGACGGAACCTTCAGCCAGGAAATCGTGCCGGTTGTAATAAAGACACGTAAAGGTGAAATCGTATTTGACACCGATGAACGCCCAATGGAAACGAGCATGGAAAAAATGGGAAAATTAAGGCCTGCATTTAAAAAGGACGGAAGCGTAACAGCCGGTAATGCTTCGGGAATCAACGATGCAGCAGCGGCAGTCCTGCTGATGAGCGCAGATAAGGCAAAAGAGATGGGCCTTGAACCGATTGTTAAGATAAAAGCGTTTGCGTCAGGTGGTGTTGACCCTGCGTACATGGGTCTTGGCCCTGTTCCTGCAGTGCGGAAAGTTTTAAAGACCGCAGGTATGACTTTAGATGATATAAACATGATAGAGTTAAATGAAGCCTTTGCATCACAGGCCATCGGGTGTATGCGTGAGCTCGGGATTGATAATGAAAGACCAAATGAGCTGGGAAGCGGTATTTCTTTGGGCCATCCTATCGGTTGTACCGGAGCACGCCAGATGGTATCCGGAATGAACCAGATGAAGCGCAAAGGCTACAACACAGGTCTTATTGCAATGTGCATCGGTGGCGGTATGGGTATGGCTATGATAATTGAGCGTTAATTAATCAGGTGGATAGGCTGACCAGGCTTCACCTCCAGCTACGCCCCGGCAAGGGGCTGCACGCGGCGCAAGCGCTTGCGCTGCGAGAAGACTGTTAGGAAAAAAACGCATTTAAAAGCCGTGTCTGATGCAAGAATCACATTCCGCCAAAGTATGGCAACCGTGTTCTTCTGACGACCCCTTCAGCCTGACTACGTGAGTAGTTACGATATTTTGTGCTTTTTATATGCGATAAGTAGTTTTTAATCTAATGGAGATTGAAGTGATCTAAAGTGACTAACGTTAAGGAATTTAAGTCAATTATAATCATCTCTATTTTGTTTTTTTCCCTTTACTTGATCGTTTAATATTGCTATAGATTATAAAATTGATGGCGTCGTAGAAAGTCCCATCTACTGCGTTGCAGCGGTTTTTCAAAAACTCGGCATACTACGTGTATTGCCTCGTTTCTGAAAAACCACTGCGCCTTGTATATGGAACTTTCTACTTAGCCATCGGTGATACTTTTTACGAGTTCATCAAAATTAACAGGCATCTTATTAAATTGGCGTTTACCGCCGCATGACAATACAGGAGATAAAGAGATGAACGTAAGCAGGAAAATAGGTATTGTGGTTTTTTGTATGGTGCCGGCCATTATAGGCGGCGGCATTATTTATGCTATTTTTCATAGCTATATGCCGGTTTTCATTTATGAAATCCTTCTTTTATTTACGGCCGGCGCATTTGTCAGCAGGTAAAGAGCCGATCTTTCAACTTTGAGCGACACCTTTCTTTGCTCTTGCCACGGTACACTGTCTCATATATCTGCTGATGGTATATCGTGGCTTTTTTAACAATATTCCCTGAACATTACCTTGTAAAACCCGGGCACCAAACAAGCTGGAGGCAACATGGGTGAAAAATCTCACCGTGACAAGATTTTGTGGGTTTTTCTGATATATTTTATTATATCCATATTTTTTCTCGGCTGGCTTTTATGGCCATTTGTATCGACCATCATACTGGCTGCTGTTGTAACTGGAGTTTTTAGTCCTATTTACAACTATTTTTGCAAGAAAATAAGGGCTTCGCTCGCTTCACTTGTTACATGTATTCTTATATTCTTCATAATTTTTGTCCCGATTGTCTTTTTTGTAGGGATTTTATCTAAGGAAGCGTATGATGTATATCTTATGGCAAAAGGGGCGGTTTTAAGTGATAATATCCGAAATCTTATTGAGGGGAGCAAGGTATTGGAAAAAGCAAACCTGATCCTTTCAAACTTTAATATTAAGATTACAGGAGAAGAACTGAACAAGGCGATTTCTGAAGTTGGGAGAGTAGTCGGCCTTTTTCTGTATGAACAGGCAAGGGCAATAACCTCGAATGTGCTTAAATTCTTAGCCAATGCTTTTTTCATGCTGCTTATTATTTACTATTTATTAATAGACAAAAAGCGATTGCACTCATTTATCCTGAATATTTCCCCGCTGCCTGATGATCAGGATGAAAAGCTGTTTCAAAAATTTAAGGATATGGCCGGTGCGGTTCTTATAGGGAACGGACTGGGCGGTTTGATACAAGGGATTTTAGGGGGCATTGTTTTTGCTGTTTTTGGTTTAAAGTCTCCTTTTTTCTGGGGCGTAATTATGGGTTTGGTGGCATTTCTTCCCATTGTAGGTATCGGAGTTGTATTTATTCCCGCTGCTCTTTACCTCTTCTTAGTCGGGCGGATTGCTGCAGGTATATTTTTTATTATATTTTACGTTATTTTGTCAGGAGGGATAGAATATATTTTTAAACCAAGACTGGTGGGCCAGCGTGTTCAAATGCATACGCTTTTGGTATTTCTTTCCATTATCGGCGGTCTGAACCTTTTCGGGATCCTTGGTATTATCTACGGCCCTCTTATTGTAACTGCTTTTCTAACATTAACAGATATTTATAAAACAAGTTATCAGAAACTTGTGGAGTCAGATTAAAAATGATCGTGACAGATAATTTATCCGATAATTTATCGGCGGTAAGCATTGAGAGTGAGATGAAAAAATCTTATCTCGATTATGCAATGAGTGTAATCATCGGCAGGGCATTGCCGGATGTACGTGACGGCTTGAAACCGGTTCACAGGCGCATCTTATTTGCAATGCGTGAACTGAAAAATGACTGGAATAAACCCTATAAAAAATCCGCCCGTATTGTCGGTGATGTCATCGGTAAATATCATCCCCATGGTGATACAGCGGTTTACGATACGATTGTTCGGATGGCCCAGGATTTTTCCTTAAGGTATCCCATGGTAAATGGCCAGGGCAATTTCGGTTCGGTAGATGGTGATCCACCGGCGGCAATGCGATATACGGAAGTAAGAATGACACGTCTTGCGCATGAGATGCTGGAAGATCTCGGCAAGGAAACCGTTGATTTTGTTCCAAATTATGATGAATCTTTAACAGAACCATCATTACTGCCGGCGAAATTTCCTTCTCTTTTAGTCAATGGTTCTTCGGGTATAGCTGTCGGGATGGCAACAAACATACCGCCTCATAATCTTTCAGAGGTAATTGATGCTATAAAGGCAATGATAGACAACCCGGAAATAACATTTGAGGAGCTTTTGACTTTAATTCCGGGTCCTGACTTTCCTACTGCCGGAATTATCTACGGCACAAAAGGAATTTATGACGCATATAAAACCGGTAGGGGAATAATCCGTATGCGGGCCCGGGTTATGGTTGAAAAGGATAAACGAACTCAAAGAGAAACAATAATTGTTACCCAGTTGCCATACCAGGTCAATAAGGCAAAGCTTATTGAAATAATTGCAGGCCTTGTAAGAAATAAGCAGATTGAAGGCGTAAGATACGTAAGGGATGAATCCGACAGGGATGGTATGCGGATTGCCCTGGGCCTTAAAAAAGATCAGATTCCAGGTGTAATAATCAATCAGCTTTATAAACATACAAGGATGCAGAGCAGTTTTGGCGTTATCCTGCTTGCCATTGTGAACAACCGGCCTGAGGTTTTGACTTTAAAGGAGATCCTTGAACATTTTATAATACACCGCAAGGAGATCATTACCCGCAGAACAAGGTATGAACTGAAAAAAGCGCAGGACCGTGCTCACATCCTTGAAGGACTAAAAATCGCCCTTGATAATCTTGACGAAGTGGTTGCCCTTATCAGGAAATCTAAATCGCCCGAGGATGCGAGAATACAACTGATTGAAAGGTTCAGCCTAACAAAGATACAGGCCCAGGCGATACTTGATATGCGCCTCCAGAGGCTTACAGGCCTTGAGCAGGAAAAAATACTTAAAGAATATGAAAACATTCTACAAGATATTGCACGGTATAAAGAAATACTCTCTGATGAGCACTTTGTGTTGAACATTATAAAGGATGAGCTAGCAAGCATAAAGGAAGAGTTCGGGGATAATCGCTTAAGTGAAATAATCGAGGCAACCAGTGAAATAAGTATAGAAGATATGATTGTTGAAGAAGACATGGTTGTCACAATTTCAAGGAGTGGCTATATTAAAAGAAATCCGATTACTTTATACCATAACCAGCGTCGGGGGGGAAAAGGTAAAACCGCCATGGGGACAAAAGAAGAAGACTTTGTTGAGCATCTTTTTGTCGCCTCAACCCATCATACTTTTCTTTTTTTCACAAATCAGGGCAGGGTTTATTGGTGCAAGGTGTATGATATTCCCCAGGCTGGTCGAATGAGCCTTGGCAAAGCGATCGTTAATCTGCTGGATTTTGCAAAAGATGAAAAACTCACAACAGTACTTGCTGCACCATCATTTGAACCTGGTTATCATATTTTTATGGCAACAAAAAATGGTGTGGTAAAAAAGACGGAACTTATGGCTTACAGCCGGCCCAGGGCGGGAGGAATCATCGCTTTGAATCTGGATACTGGCGATGAGCTGATTGTCGCCAGGATCACAGACGGGACCATGAATGTCTTTTTAGGGTCGTCCAGGGGAAAATCGATACGGTTTCACGAATCTGATATCAGGCCATCCGGCCGTATTGCAAGAGGTGTACGTGGAATGCGCCTTGCCAAAGGGGACGAAATTATCGGCATGGAAGTATTAAGCCACGGACAGACTTTATTTGCAGTAACGGAAAATGGATTTGGGAAAAGAACTTCGATTGATGAATATCCTGTCCAAAAACGCGGTGGCATGGGTGTGATTTCCATTAAGACAACCGAGAGGAACGGGTTAGTAGTCGGAATACTCCTTGTAGAAGATAATGACGACATTATGCTCATCACAGACATCGGGAAGATAATAAGAATTCCGGTTAGCGGTATTTCAGTTATCAGCCGAAACACCCAGGGTGTAAAGCTTATGGGGATGGAGACGATTGAGAAAGTGACAGGTGTTGCAAGGCTTGCGGAAAAAGAAGTGTAACCGTTCACAGGCACCGCATCTGCTCGTGATCAGGGCAACCAAGACTATAATAGCTGATTGCCCCGATCACGCACACAAGCAGCACCTGAGAACGCTTACCGGACGGAGATTGTGCAACTAATGCAAGAAATGAAAAAAATATCAGATATAAATAAAATAAAAATAGGTGTTGTAGGAGCAGGCAGCTGGGGAACAGCCCTGGCCGACCTCCTTGGTTCAAAGGGTTTTAAAGTAGACTTCTGGGTTTATGAAAAAGAGGTTAAGGAGCAGATTTTAGAGCAGAGGGAAAATAAAGTTTTTCTGCCGGGTTTTTCTCTTTCACCTAATTTATTTCCTTCTAACGATCTTTTCAAGGTTGTTTCGGAAAAAGACCTTATTTTAATAGTTGTTCCTTCCCATGTTATGCGTGAAACGACCCGGCAAGTATCGGACTATGTTGCAAAGGATACGATAATTGTCTCAGCATCCAAAGGGATTGAAAATAAGACACATTTAACCATGTCCGGTGTTCTTAAAGAAACGCTTCCTGAAATTTCCGAAAACCTTTTTGCAGTAATTTCGGGCCCAAGTTTTGCAAAAGAGGTCGTAAAGAAAGTTCCGACTGTAGTTACTGTTGCATCAAGCCAACCGGAAACAGCCGGGTTTGTACAGAATGTTTTTGCGACACCGTTTTTCAGGGTTTATACAAGTGATGATATGGTTGGTGTTGAACTGGGTGGATCTGTTAAAAATGTTATTGCAATAGCCGCAGGGATTGTTGATGGTCTTGGGCTTGGGTTGAATACAAGAGCAGCCCTGATTACCAGAGGACTGACCGAGATGCGCCGTTTGGGCTTGGAGATGGGTGCAAACCCGCGAACATTTACCGGACTGGCAGGCGTTGGTGATCTTATTTTGACATGTACAGGGGGGCTTAGCAGAAATCATACCGTGGGGAAAAAAATTGGAGAGGGGATGAAATTAAAGGAAATTTTATCCGAAATGCATATGGTTGCAGAAGGTGTGAAAACATCAAAGTCGGTTTACAACCTGTCTCGCAAGCTTGAGGTCGAAATGCCTATCTCCCATGAGATGTATCACATTCTTTACGATGATCTTTCCCCAAAAGAAGCCCTTCACCGGTTGATGACCCGTGACCTTAAAAACGAGTTGGATGATGATAGGTCATAGCTGATAGCTCATAGTTCATAGCCTGATAGCTCATAGGTAACAAATGACTGCTACTGGATATAATAAAGGAGAAGGTCACAGGGAGCGGCTTCGTGAAAAATTTCTTCATTCAGGGTTATCGGGGTTCCATGACTATGAGGTAATTGAACTGCTCCTTACACTTGCTACACCCAGAAAGGACTGCAAGGATGCTGCAAAGTCGGTATTAAAAAAGTTTAAAACCCTTCAGGGTGTACTCGAAGCATCTGCAAATGAGCTTTGCGAGGTTGATGGTATAGGCCCAAAGAACCTCTTTGGTATCAAGCTGATAAAAGCTGTGGCAGATCGGTATCTTGAAAAACGGCTGCTTGAAAAAGATAATGTCAGCAATTCAAAAGAACTGTTTGATTACCTGTACTACAGTATGAGGGATAAAAACCGTGAATGCTTCAAGGTTATTTACCTGGATGCTAAAAACAGGGTGATTGAGACCGAGACTCTTTTTAAAGGGACATTAACTGCCAGCAGTGTTTATCCAAGAGAAGTTGTAGCTGCTGCCATGAACCATCACGCTGCCGCACTGATTTTTGCCCACAACCACCCTTCAGGCGATCCCAACCCTTCAAAAGAGGATATATCTTTGACACGCCAGCTTCTTTTTGCCTGCCGGGTGATGGGGATAACCGTCCATGAACATCTGGTAATTGGAGATAACAGGTATTTCAGTTTTGCGGATCAAGGACATATAGCCCGGATGAACAGGGAATTTGAGGCGCAATGAAAAAAGGTTCAAGGGTTCACGGTTCAGGGTTCAAAAGTTTCACCTCAGGCGTATAAGAGATACGATATGCCAAATTCAGAACTATTGGCCTGTGTGCGTATTTTCGGGATGTTATAAAAGCTTGTTCGAAATATCAGATGCAATAATTTGAACATCGAACATTGAACGCTCAACATCGAACGTCGAATAAGGATATCGCTCCGCTCTACTATATTATATAATTGAAACATCGAAGGTGTACAGTCCTTCAACGTTCGACGTTGGATGTTCGATCTGGCTTCGTAAATGCTATGCCAAGATACGTGTTGGACGTTCATCTTTTTATTTAAATCTACTTTAGAATTTGAGAGTCTGATGGGCGATAAAGAGTATCCATACTGTTTCGGGAAAATTGAAAATGTATTTCCCATGGGCAACGATGGGTTAAGGGAGACTCCCGAGTCTTGCTTTCCGTGTATATACAAGACTGAATGTCTGAAAGTCGCAATGGAAAAATCGGGAGGGCTTAAAATAAGAGAAGAAAATGTGGACAGGGCATATGAGTCAGGTATGATAGGTTTTCTTACAAGATGGTCTAAAAAGAAAGAGCTGAAACGAAAGATAAAAGAACAGGAAATACTGCATAAAGGGAGGGAAAGATGAAAAAGATTCAAGATATGGACCTTTCAGGCCAACGGGTGTTTATACGCGTCGATGTTAATGTTCCCTTTGATCAATATCAAAACATTACTGATGATTCCCGGATACGTGCTGTATTACCTACATTAAACTATGCCCTTGACCATGGTGCAAAATTGATAATCGCTTCACACAAGGCAAGACCCGAAGGAAAGGTGGTTCCATTACACAGTCTTGCTCCTGTGGCAAAGCGTTTAGGAAGACTTCTTAAAAAAGAAATTAAAATGGCGCCGGATTGTATCGGCCCGAAAGTCAGCGAGCTTATATCAAATATGGAGATTGGCGATGTAGTCCTTCTTGAAAACTTAAGGTTTCATATTGAAGAGCAGAAAAATGACGAAGCATTTGCAAAAGAGCTCGCAGCATTATGTGATGTATATATTAATAATGCTTTTGCAGTATCCCACCGGATTAATGCTTCGGTTGAAGCCATCGTAAAGCATGCAAAGTTATCAGGAGCAGGTTTTTTGCTGCAAAAGGAGCTGGACTATTTTGAAAAGGCTATGGATGATCCCATGCGCCCCCTTGTTGCAATTGTAGGAGGCGCTAAAGTATCGAGTAAACTTGGGGCAATAGAAAATATGCTGCATCACGTTGACAAGCTGATTATTGGTGGTGCCATGGCAAACACTTTTTTAACAAGTATGGGTTTTGACCTTGGAAAATCTAAAATAGAAAGCGAACTTGTTGAGGTAGCCGGATCAGTGATAAAAAAGGCAAAAGAGAAAGGAATAAAACTATACACGCCGGTGGATGCTGTGATAGCTCAGGAAATCGACTCAAAGGCTTCAACAAAGATTGCCCCTGTTCAGGAAATTCCTGCTGACTGGATGGCTCTCGATATAGGACCTGCTACATCCCTGCTTTTTTCAGAAGTCTTATACGATTCAAAAACGATTATCTGGAACGGTCCCATGGGCATATTTGAAATTGATGCCTTCAGCCGCGGAACTTCCGCAATGGTCAGCGCTGTTGCCAATTCCTATGCACTTTCCATTATTGGCGGGGGTGATACGGATGTAGCAGTGCATAGAGCAGGTGAGACCGAAAGAATATCTTATATATCAACAGGAGGAGGTGCTTTTCTTGCCCTTTTAGAAGGGAAAACCTTGCCTGCTGTGGCTGCGCTGGAATCCGCAAGTGGTTGAATCCGACCGAAAGAATAATTCAGCCCGTGTGCCGGGCAGGCTGTATTTGCTGCGGTATAAGATATTAGCCCTGTCAATTTTAATCGTCATTCTTCTATTAGGTTACATATACCGCATACAAATCTGGGAGAAAATCGTTGAGTATTTCCTGATTTTTTCCGACCGGGAACAGATCAAAAACTTTATCACTTCTTTTGGTGCAGGCGCACCGGCTGTTTTCATAATAATTCAAATTCTCCAGGTGTTGTTTGCGCCGGTTCCGGGTGAAACATCAGGCTTTATCGGCGGATTTCTTTTCGGAACACTCAAGGGCTTTTTATTTTCCAGTATCGGTCTTACAGTCGGTTCGTTTATAAATTTTTATATTGGCCGTTTTCTGGGAGAACGATATATCAGAAAAATAATTCCGTCCGATTATTTGAACAGGTTCGATGCTTTTGTAAAACGTAAAGGCGCAGCAGTTATTTTTATACTATTTGTTTTTCCGGGATTTCCCAAAGATTATTTATGCCTTTTTCTCGGTCTGAGTACCCTTTCGTTTAAAGTCTTTTTTATTATTGTCACCATAGGGCGTATGCCGGGAACTTTTTTACTTAGCCTGCAGGGTGCATATCTTTTTGAACAAAACTACCTGGTATTCGCCTTAATTTTTTGTTTATGTATCATACTCTCCCTTCTTGCATACCGGTATAAAGAAGGTTTGTATAAATGGCTGGAAAAGTTCAACAACAAATAGCGGTTTACAGGATGTGTTAAAATTATACTTTTTATTTATTCAAAAACATGTTATAAATTAAGATAAATGTAACTACTCACGTAGTCAGGCTGAAGCTGTTTAGATTGAAGCTTGCATGCCTCTGGCATGGCTGAAGGGAGGCACCCATGCTTCGCCTCCGGCTTCGCAGGGCAAGGAAAAGCACGATTGCCCTACTTTGGTGGAATGTGATTCTTGAATCAACCATGGCTTTAAAATGCGCTTTTTCCTAATAGTCTTCAGCCTTCAACCTATCCACCTGAGTAGTTACAGATAAATCACATAACGATCAATACAGGAGAAGAAATTGGCATTTTGGAGTGTACGAGAAGAGCTGAGTCAGGCCAACAGGTTAAGACGGTCCTATTATGAACTTTTAAGAGATGAATTAGATCAACAGCTAATTCAGCATGCTTTAATAGATTCTTATAAGAATTTTCGTAACAGAAAAGTTAAATACCCATTTGTTGAAAAGAGAGAACTGAAACCGCGTGCCAGGATTCCCGACCTGGAGTATGAGTGTCAAAATGTGTTTCTTGTGGTTTTCGTAGAAGATACAATTCCCCCGGAAAATAAAAAGTATATCAGATTTTTTGATGTTAACAAAACAACCAAGGCGAATCTTCTTCAATCCAAAACACTGCCCCTTGCGAATAAAATAGATAGAAATCAAAAATTTCTTGATTCGGCCCACTTTTCTAATTTTTTAAAAATATTGCTTCCTGTAGACTATGCCCTCCTTATTCAAAGAAATCCTGCCGGCAAGGCAAGAAGCCGGTACAGCCTTTCACATTTTCACGTCAGAATCGACTGGCCCATCGCTGATGCAGCGGAAGATCTGGCCAGAAGCCTCAAATACATATCCAAAGATATTTTTGAAAAAGGGGATAAATACGCAGAGGATATTCAGAAAAAGTTCTTTGAATTTTACGGCCTTCCTTTAATGGTAGGAGGCAGAAGAACAGCAGCTATCGTTGCTGCGCAGTATATGAAACGAATCCCATGTATCTCTACCATATATGCCGGAAGCAGTGAATCAAGAGCATTGCTTAGAATTTCAGAAAGAGGCCCCTCCAGAGCGGTTTTAATGAAATTCACTGCTGCAGAAATGGAGAAAATTGCCGAAGAAAATAATATGGCGCTGCAGACTTTCAAGAAAAATTACGTTGTAGCCCGTGAACAGAAAAGTGGTATCTGTATTTTTCAGGCCACATATTCTCCCACCGATCAATCCAGATTTCCTGATGACGGTAAATTGCGGGATCTCAAGCCGGATCTGTCATGGCTGACAATAGGCGGACAGCATATCCTTCCAAAACCCGGAGTCTGGAAACGTCCACCCATACCTTTGAATATTATTTACTCGTAATCCCTATAGCTTCCAGCTTGAGCGGCCAAAGGCCTTGAGGAGCGAACTGACGTTCCTATAGGCTAAAACCTAAATCCTCAAGCGAAGCCCACTGGTTGTCCGGTTTGAAACATGAAAATTTAGTAGCTTTGTTTATATTTCTTTCATCATTGCAGTTTCATCACAATCGGGAAACTTGACGCAGGTAATGCAGTCTGCCCAGATTTTAATAGGAAGGTCTGATCTGTCTATTTGAACGAATCCGAATTTGCGGAAAAATTTCGGTCTATAGGTTAATGTAAATACTTTTTTAGTATCAAAGCCTTTTGCTTCGGAAAGAACGGTTTTTGTAAGTTCTGATCCGATATTTTTACCCTGATAGTCATGGTGAACAGCAAGAGATCGTATTTCAGCAAGATCTTCCCAGCAAAATTGCAGAGCACAGCAACCGACAATAAGGTTTTCCCTTTCATCCACAGAAACTGAAAAAGACCGGACGTGATCGTATAGTGCGCTTAAAGGGCGTGGAAGAAGTTCACCTTTGACGGCATAATGTTGTAAAAGAGAGTGTATGGCTTTTATGTCGTGTAACTTTGCTTTTCTAATCATTTTACTTAGTCGTAACAGTATATGAGCCGTTCCAGTTTTTTCCCGGCGGGTTAGATTTAAACTTATTGCATCTATCAATCATTGTATTGCTGGGACCGTCATTAGGTGAAATCTTTAAAGCTGCATTAAAAAAATCTATGGCTTCATCCCAGTCCTGATTACGGTATGCCTGAAGACCGGCGGCGTAATGTTCATTCGTCTTTTTCGCAAGATCGTCAACATCTGAAGTATAGCCGAGAAGCTGATAAATTGTTACAGGCTCTTTTTTCCCCACAACATTTATAGTGTCAATCTCCCGGGTTGCAATACGGCTGCCGGCAGCGATGCAGGTTGATTCGCTGATCAGTGTGTAAATGCCGTAGATTTTATTTATTCCTTCCAGTCTTGCCGCAGTGTTAACCGTATCTCCCATCATGGTATAGTCCATGCGGCTTTCTGATCCCATGTTTCCTACAACAGCATTGCCCGTACAAAGACCGATGCGCATTTTAAGCTGTGGTTTTCCTTTTTCCTTCCAGTTTTCGCGAAGCTCGGCTAGTCTTTTTTGCATTGTAATACAGGCGCTGCATGTTCTTTCAGCATGGTTTTTCAAAACATTCGGTGCTCCGAAAAATGCAATAATGGCATCACCTTCGAATTTATCAACAGTTCCTTCATGTTGTAAGATGATATCCGTCATTTCAGTTAAGAACTCATTTAAAAGCTCAACAAGTTCATTTGGTGTAAGTGCTTCGGAAATACTGGTAAATCCCTGAACATCCGAGAAGAAAGCGGTAATATCTCTTTCTTCACCGCCAAGTTCCAGGTTCCCAGGAGACTCGATGAGTTGATTAACTACCGCCGGGGCGAGGTAAGTTGAAAATGCGTTTTTAATGAACCTTTTCTTTTTGGTCTCCATGAAATATCTGAATGCTGTAATACTGACATACATAAGAAGAATTACGGAGAGAGGGTAAACAAGATTAAGGACGATTCCGTGTTTAGAAAACAGATACTGACAAAAAAGAATATGCCCCATAAAAACAAGGACACCGGCAACCACACCCTGTATTACTTCTACACGGGGAAGTACAATACCAAGGAAAATGCCTGACAGTAAAATGGCAAGAACGTCAAAAATTGCAGACCATTTAGGCTTGTGCAGAAAATCTTCAGATAGAATGCTGTCAACTATATTTGCATGTATTTCAAGACCCGGAAATATACTTCCAAAGGGTGTGACGCGTAAATCGTATATTCCTATGGCAGTTGCACCGATAAGTACGATTTTGTTTTTTAGTCTACTATCCGGAACATTTCCCCTTAGTATATCTGTAACAGAAATGTGGGGAAAAGATTTTTCTTCTCCCCTGTAATTTATTAAAATACGCCCGGACTCGTCCGTAGGAATAGATAAATTGCCGATCTGTATATTTTGCACACCATATTCATCAATATTAATTGAAAGGGGGCTGTCAAGAAAAGCACTTACTGTTACCAATGATAGAGGTGCATATAGTGTATCTTTGAATTTAAGAACTGTATGAAGCCATCGAACAACGCCGTCATTATCGGGGGACATATTAAAATATCCGGACAGGTCGGTTGCATTTGAAATTTCTTTAATATTTGATTGCGGGTAAACCGGTTCAACAAGTGTGACATTTTTAGCTTCTTTTGATGTGTAACGTTCAAATTGGTATCTGGAATTAATGATATTTTTCTTGTGAATTTTGATATCTTTTTCTTCAATATGCGCGGAGGCTTTTTTATCGAGCTGGAAAAAGTATCCGAGTACAATTTTTGCAGAAGAGTTTTTTATAGAATCAGCAAGGAGTTTATCATTGTCAGCCTGAGTTTTAAGCCGGTCGAGAAATTTATTATCTTTAGGATTTAAATTGTGCAAAGAACTCTTAATATTATTTATTACCTTAACTATTTTTTTATCATCCGGTTCCAAAAACCCAATGTCAAACGCTATAACCTTTGCTCCTGCATTAGAAAGTTTTGTGACAAGATCTGCCATTTTTGATCTGGGCCAGATCCATTTTCCCTCCTTTGCAATGCTTTTTTCATCAATTACAGCCAGCACAACGTCGGAACGCGGTTCAATTTTTTCCCGGGATTTAAATCTGGCATCAATTGTTTTAAGTTCCATTAAGTCAAGAAAAGGCACTCCTATAGAATAGGCAAAAAGCCCCATTAAAATAATAGGAACCGTCAGAAAAATAAAATTAGACTGAGTTATATTTTTCAGAAAAGAAATCATAGTTGTGTATTAATATTGTATGATACAAAAAAAGTCAATAACCGGAGAACCGACTGTTTTACTTAAATCGCTTCGGTTCGGTTCCCTTTTTAAAAAGTGCTTTAACTCCTCTATGTGAATTTTCCTGCACAAGAAAGCCAGTTGTCGCATCCATGCGGATTTGTACTACATCGTCAGGGATGTCAAAATATTGGTAAGGTTTGTCGGCAAGTGCTTTTTTCATAAATTCTATCCATATTGGGAGCGCAGCTTTTGCTCCTGTTTCCATGTCTCCGAGGGTAGTAAAATCATCTTTTCCTACCCATACTCCTGTTGAAATCGATGGGGAAAAACCGATAAAAAGGGCATCTTTAAATTCATCGGTGGTTCCTGTTTTTCCAGCAACGGAATGTCTTATGATACGCGCTTTTCTGCCGGTGCCTTCTTCAATAACACCTTTTAACATATTTGTAATTATTGAGGCGCCTGCTCTGGACATGACAACCTTTTTTCGGGGCTTAACACGCCAGATTACCCGATCATCTTTATCAACCACTTCCATTATACAGTAAGGATTTATCAGTTTTCCTCTGTTTGGGAATACTGAATAAGAAGCGGTAAGGTCGATTAGCGTTACATCTGAGGAGCCAAGGGCGAGAGTCAGATTAGATAACAGGGGCGTTTTAATGCCAAGTGTATGTCCGAAGCGGGAAACAGATGAAGCTCCAAGCATTTCGATGAGCCTGACTGCTGGGATGTTTTTAGAAAGTGTCAGGGCTTTTCTAAAGGTAATTTCTCCCTTGAAATCATCTGAAAAGTTTTCCGGGCGCCAGTCCTCGCCCTTTCTTGCTCCTTTGAATACAACAGGGGCATCAAGGATTAAAGTGCTTTGAGGAAAACCTTTTTCAATTGCATAAGCATAAACAATTGGTTTAAAGGCAGAACCTGGTTGCCTTCTGGCAACAGTCGCCCTGTTGAAAGGACTTTTGTAAAAATCCCTTCCTCCTACCATTGCAACAATACCGCCGGATTGTATATCCAGGGAAATAAGGGAACACTGCGGTTTTGTGTTTATAATCTTATTTTGTTTCATTCTTTTTTCCAGCGCAAAAAGACCATTTTCGACTGACTGTTCCGCAGCTTGCTGAAGCGGCCAGGAAAGTGTCGTGAAGACTGTGAGACCGCTTTTATAAAGCCTTGTCGGCCCTATTATTTCTTCTAAGAATTTTCTAACATGCTCAACAAAATAAGGCCCTTTAACCGGATCAAAACCGGATTTTTCAGGGAGAAGCGGTTGTTTCAGGGCTTTCTTAAGGGATGTTTCAGTGATTATTCCTGTAGCGGCCATTTGCCTTAAAACAATATTTCTGCGTTTTAATGCAAGTTCTAAGTTTACAAGGGGGGAATAGCGGGAAGGGGACTTTGGCAGGCCGGCTATGAGGGCGCATTCGGCAAGGTTTAAGATTTTGGCGGTTTTTCCAAAAAACAGCCTGGCGGCTGATTCAACACCATATGCACCACTGCCGAAATAAACCTGGTTTAAATACAGCTTGAGTATTTCATCTTTTGTGTAGCGGCGTTCCAACTGAAAAGACAGAACCGCTTCTTTCATTTTTCGAATAATGGTTTTCTTTGGCGTAAGAAAGAGTGTTTTTGCAAGCTGCTGTGTTATTGTGCTCGCCCCTTCAACATACTCCCCTGCCCAGATATTCTTAATTATGGCCCTTAAAATTCCCTTAATATCAACTCCACTGTGTTTATAAAATTTTCTGTCTTCGGTAGCGATTAGCGCTGTCTTAAGATAATGAGGAATATCTTTAAGAGGAACGGGGTCTCTTTTTTCAATAAAAAGCTCTGCAAGCAGAACTTTGTCCGCAGAATATATACGGGTAACGGCGGACGGATTAAAGTTTTCAAGAGCACGAATCTGGGGGAGATCGCGAGTCAGGCCGAAAAATACGCCTGCAATAATTCCACACAGAATTCCTGAAAACACTACAATTAAAGTAATAACCTTTGATTTGGTGATACGGATTTTTGTCATGAGTTTCAGCCAAAGATGGCCTGAAGTTGGGATGAAAAAACGATGGGTTATTTATTTTCAGACCCTTAAGACTTCATTTAGCTTTTTACTTAATTCATTTATATTATATGGTTTGGCGATAACACCGATGAAGCCATAGTCTTTATAACTGGTCATAACCGGGCTGTTTGAATAGCCGCTTGATACGATGGCTTTAATCTTAGGATCTATTTCAATTAACTTTTTAATAGCTTCTTTACCCCCCATTCCACCGCGGACAGTTAGATCGAGAATAACCATATCAAAAGGACTTCCGGACTCCATAGCCTTTTTATACATTTCAACAGCCTGAGTTCCATCTTTTGAAAATGAAGCTTCGTAACCAAGACGGTTTAATATATGACCGGTGATTTTGATTACCATCTTTTCATCGTCCATCACAAGGATCCTGCCTTTTCCCAAAACAAGTTTTTCCTTTTCAGGAGCTTTCAAAGGTTTCTGTGCAACATTTGTTTCTTCAGAGGCAGGAATATAAAAATGTAAGGTGGTTCCGGTTTCCGCGGCGGATTCAGCAACGATATTTCCATTGTGTTGTTTTATTATGGAATGGCATATGGAAAGGCCGAGCCCCATACCTTTTTGTGTTCCCATATCTTTTGTTGAAAAATAAGGGTCGAATATTTTATCTAAAATTTCTTTTGATATTCCGATACCCTGGTCTATTATCGATATTTTTACATAATTAGCTTTTTCTAACACGCGGGTTTTGTCAGCGATATTGACGTTTTCAGCTATAACTTTAATAATTCCACCACTCGGCATTGCCTCTCTTGCATTCATAATCAGGTTGTGAATTACATGACCGATCTGTGTTTTATCGATATGAACCAGCCACAGATCGTCTGGAATGGAAAACTCACATTTAATATTAGAACCGCTCAGAGTAAATTCAGTTGCGCTTTTGATTACAGGTGCAATCGATGCTGTTTCCATAATGGGCGCTCCGCCCCTGGAGAAGGTTATCAGTTTCTGGGTTAAAGACTTGGCGGTCATAGAAGCTTCGAGTGCTTCATCCAAAAGGCGGGAAATCATATCATCAGGCTCTATGTAAGATTGTATAAGCGAGATATTCCCGATTATCACTGTAAGAAGATTATTATAATCATGTGCAATCCCACCTGAAAGAGCCGCAATAGATTCAAGGTTTCTTATTTTCTGGAGTTCATCCTCTTCTCTTTTGTCCGGTTGTATACCTTTAATTTTTTTAGTCATAATAGTTCCCTGATAATGAATTTAACTTTAGACGGTTTCGTAAAAAGTCCAACTTCAGCGTTGTGCTGCATTTCGTAATCATTCAACGTACGAC
>RCNC010000492.1_pt1 | contig 25309 bp, 19 predicted proteins | sample 2041301 | NCBI WGS metagenome assembly RCNC01 (sample SAMN09708231, study PRJNA481090) | Marine sediment metagenome, whole genome shotgun sequencing project. | biome: marine sediment; feature: ocean; material: sediment; isolation source: Sewage treatment plant 13A marine sediment (STP13A) ... | reverse complement strand
TCGGCGATCCTGATCCGCCGCGCGAAAGCCGGGGAAAAGATCGTCACACTGGACGATGTGGAACGCACGCTGACCGAGGAGATGCTGGTCATCGCCGATCGCGAAAAGCCCATCGCCATCGCCGGAGTGATGGGCGGGGCAAACAGCGAGGTGACCGGCAACACCGCGGCCATGGTACTGGAGTCGGCCAACTTCCATCCGATCAACGTCCGGCGCACCTCGGCAGCCCTCGGTTTCCGCACCGAGGCGGTGATGCGTTTCGAGAAAAGCCTCGACCCCGAGCTGCCGCCGGTGGCGGCACGCCGGTTCCTCCAGCTGGCCCGGGAGCTGATCCCCGGGGCCCGGCAGGTCTCACCGCTCTACGACGAGGACCACCACCAGCGGAAATCGGTGAGCATCCACCTCGGCCACGAGTTCCTCAACCGCCGGCTGGGTCTGGAACTGCCGGCTGAGCGGGCTGAAGGCATCCTGACCAGCCTCTCCTTCGGCCTCACCGCAGCGGACGGAGGCTGGAATGTCGATGTCCCCACCTTCCGGGCCACCAAGGACATCGGTATCCCCGAAGACCTGGTGGAGGAGGTGGGCCGGATTTACGGCTACGACAATATCCCGCCGGTTGCCCCCGACATCACCATGCTGCCGCCCACCACACCGCCGACAAAGCTGCTGGAGGACGAACTGCGGGACATCCTCTCCCTGGAACTGGGTTTCAGCGAAATCTACGGCTACTCCTTTACCCGCAATGACACTGCGGGAACACTGGGCCTGACTCTGGATCAACACCTCGAAGTGCGCAACCCGCTGTCCAGCGAGGAGTCCAGCCTGCGGCGCAGCCTGATTCCCGGACTGTTGCAGGCGGTGCTGAAGAACGTCAACAACTTCCAGGACTTTTCTCTCTACGAGATTGGTCGCGTCTACCTCACCGAATCACAGGGCCTTGATGACGGCGCCGGGGGTCACCTGCCCCGGGAAAACCGCCGGCTCTGCGGCGCCATGTACAGCGGTGGCCGTGCGTCCGCGGGCGATGAAATGTTTCTCCGGGTCAAGGGCGTTGTCGAGGATCTGGCCGCCAGGGCCCGGCTGGACAAACCCGATCTCACCCGGCTTGAAGACCAGGATCATCCCCCCTGGGTATATCCGGCTCATTTCGCCGAGTGGCGTCAGGACCACACGTGCCTGGGCACCTGTGGCGAGATCCACCCGGCAGCCAGCCGGGCGTTGGGCCTGCGCGGTTCGGTGGGACTGTTCGATCTCGATCTCGACGCCCTGCTGGAAGCCCGACGGAAAGAACAGGCCTATACCCCGCTACCCCGCTACCCCGGGGTCAGTTTCGATCTCAGCGTCGTGGTTCCACTGCGCACCGAGGTGGGGGCGGTGGAAAAGGTGGTGGCCGGCGCCAATCCCAAACTGATCCGTCAGGTGAACTTGACCGACACCTACCGCGGCGCCCAGCTGGACGAGGGGATGAAGAGCCTCTCCTTCAGCATCCTCTGCCGCTCGGAAAAGAAGACTCTCGACCAGAAGCAGGCCGCCAAACTCCATGAAGCCATTTTGCGGGCGGTTGGGAACGCCGGCTGGTCCATCCGGGGGTGAAAACCTCAGATGCGGCCCAATGGCTGCGTTATGCGCCACTGAAAAATGCTCGCATACCACAGGAGTATGCTCCGCTTTTCCAACGGCGCAAGCCTTGCCCTTGAACCGCATCCGAGGTTTTCAAGGCATCTTCAATCTCAATTTGAATCGAGATACCTCTGGGGATCCACCCGCTGGCCGTCGATCTGCACCTCGAAATGGACGTGGGGGCCGGTGGAGTGGCCGGTGGAGCCGACCCGGGCGATCCGGTCGCCGCGGTGCACCCGCTCCCCCTTTCGCACCAGGTTGCGATTGTTGTGAGCGTAGAGGGTCACCACCCCATTCCCGTGATCGATCACCACCAGATTGCCATACCCGCGAAGCCCGTTGCCGCTGTAAGTCACTTCACCGTCAGCAGCGGCGAGGACAGGTGTGTTGCGGGGGGCGGCGATGTCCAGGCCGGTGTGACGGCGGCCGCCGCCGAACCGGGAGGTGATGGTGCCGGTGAGCGGCCACTGCAGCGAGATGTCACCGGTGCGCTCCTTTGCCGGCTTGTCCTGGGGCTGGTAGACGTCCACCTCGAGCAGCTGGTCGGCACCGGGGATGAAGATCCGCTGCCCGGTCTCGATGACGGTGGGATCTTCCAACTGGTTGATTCCGGCCAGCAGTTCGAGCGATATACCGTAGGTTTTGGCGATGCGCCAGACGGTCTGTCCCGGCTGCACCACGTGGAAGACACCGGGGATGCCGAGGTCAGTGTCCGCCAGCATCTCCGGCGGTGTTTCCGCTGGCGGGGACGATGGCGGAGCAGCGTCAGGACTCTCCGCGGGGGGCGGTGGGGGTGCCGGGGAGTGCTCGGTGCCTGAAACACCGCGCACCGGCGGGGGGGGAATGGGGCCGCAGCCGGCCACACCCGGCAGCAACAGAAGAACAAGGAAGCAACGCGAGGCACACAGGAAAAGCCCTCCCGCACCGGGCCGGGAGGGCTTCTTGCCACTATTCAGCAGGTGTACCACGGGACCCCCGCCAGCTCACTGAACCTGGAACCAGGGGCTCGTATCTCCCGAGTTGAATACCCTGAAGTACTGGTCGATGGTCTCCCAGAGGCCATCGCCGTCCGGAGGCGGGCTACCCTCGCCATCGGGGTAGACGTGAACAAAACTGAGCAGGTATCGCGCCAGGCCCAGATCGTCAAAGATCGGGTACAGGGTGGGCTGTTTGGCGGTGTGCCCTTCATCGAGAGTCGCCACCGGGCCCAGCTCGGTCCAGCCACCGGACCAGGTCTTGTAGATCCCGAACATCACCTTCTGGTCACCGTCCGCGCGGCGGACAAAAGTGATATGGACCCGGCCGTTTTCTCCCAGACGGATGTTGCATTCACGGTCGTTCACCCATTCGACATAGCTGTTGAGTTCCTCGGGAGCGGACCACTGGACACCGTTGAAATAACTCATGAACAAATGGAAGTAGCCGTCGCCCTTCTGACGAGACCAGACGATCCAGGGCAGACCGTTCTCGTCAAGCTGGCCGAAGGGCTCGATGTCCATTTCCTGGTCGCGGGTGATCCACCCCTGGGTGTGATCGTTTTCGAAAAAGATGTCGTAGCGCTCGCCGTCAGTGCTCATCCGGACCACAGAGGAGAAGGTCCAGGTGGGGCCGTCCTTGCCCTCCGACACGGTATTGGCCTGGGCAGCCAGCGGAAGGAGCAGGAACAGCAGGAGGAGAAACCAGCTCGTTCTGTTCTTCATGTTATTCTCCAAATCATTTTCTCATGCACCGTCTGAAACTCGATATCCGGGAGGGGGAAACCCCGGAGCCGAGGGGCCATATCCTGTCAACCGGTTTTGGCCAGAATGTCGAGTACCTCCGAGTTGAGGTTCCGGTGCGATTGCAGCACGCGGTTGAGGAAAAAATTGGAGATGTTTTCCTTCCCCTCATCCCGGTAGATGTTGGCCAGACGGTATTCCACCTCGCCGATGATGTCGCTGAATTTGAATGAACGGGCAATGGACAGGGACTGCTTGCCGAACAGCTTGGCCTGCTCGTGCTGGTCCTGGAGAATCGCCGCATCCATACGGGAGAGGAGGCACTCTGAGATGCAGCGGTTGTTCTTGCGCTCCTTGGCGATGTTCAGGGCCTGGAGGTTGAACTCCTCCCCCCGCTGGAAGTCGCCCAGCTGGACGTAGCAATCACCGATGTTGTTGAGGATGATGGGAATCGCCGACGCGCCATCGTGCGACTCGATGATCGCCAGGGCCTTATTGTATTTTTCCAGTGCGTTCTCGTAGTCCGAGAGCAGGAAGTAGACACGGCCGTAAGTGGAATTGAGGTGCGTCTGCAACACCACATCGTCCACGTCCTGTGTATCGGCCAGGGCGATCTTTTCCAGCGCCGAGCGGTGGTCCAGCTGACGCAGCTTGACGATGGCCTGCTCGATGTGGGCAATGACCCGGACCCTGGCCGGCGGATCGTTTTCCAGAATGAACTGGAAAATGTCGTCGGCCATCTCCAGCCGGTTGAGATAGCGGTAGACAACGCCGATGTCACAATAGATTTCGGAGTTGACCGCCGGTGCCGCGGCGAGGAAAAGCGCCTTCTGGAACGCGCTCAGGGCCTTCTGGTAGAACCCCTTGGTGCAGAGGTCGATACCGGTCTGCCTCAGTGCGGCGATGTCGTTGGGGGGCCCGATTGCTGCTACCCTGCTGCTCATTGTCCTAACCTCCTCGCTCCGAGCGTCGATGAACAGCTGGCGATGGCATGCCGTGGGAACGCTGTCGTGCGGCCGGGAGCCTCTGGATCAATACCCTGCTTCAACAAATAGTGATTGAACCTGTCTTTTAGTATTTTTTCAGCGACCGCCAACGGAGGTAGCGGCCACTTTCATCAACCCCTTCTCGGTCATTATACATTATAGATCGGCCAGGTCCTCTTCGGAGAGCTTGTAGCTCATAAAACTGTCGATTTCTTTCCTGCTCGAAGAGGAGAGCCGCTTGTATGTATCCAGCAACCGGTAATCGGTCGTGGAGTATTTTTCATCCGTCCGCGCCGTCTGCCCGATCCCGATGGCCAGCAGAATGTGGCCTATGGTCTCCAGCTTCAGTTCCAGCGGGTAGTCGTCCTTCTCTATCCGCTCCAGCGCGCCCGGCACGATCTGGGCCCGCCGTGCGACATCTTCGATGCTCAGGCCGATCTGCTGGCGGTGATACTCGATGTACTGTCCCAGGGTTTCCCGGGCAAAGGAGAGGTCGCGCCTGACAAAATCGTGGTCGGACACAACACTCAGCCGGAAAACTTCGGCATCGAAGGTCCACTCCTGGACCAGGTCCTGCATGCTGGCCGTGAACCGCAGCGAATTGCCGCGGACGGCCGTGAGCTCGCGTTCGTAGACCGACAGGTAATCGGCGAAATTCTGGGGGCTGGGAATCAGCAGTTCGTAAAGGTATTCGAGGGTTTCCACCCGCAGGGCGGAATCCTGCCGCACCCGGGAATAGAGCTGCAGCGAATCAAAGAGGATGTTGCGGGCAATAAACTTCTCGATGGTGGAAAAGGGCGACCCGGAAAACTCCTCGGCCATGGTTTCCCGGTTCCCGCACCGGTCGAGGAGATACCTCCGAACCTGGGGGTAGGTGGCCCGCGGAGCCTCGAAATACTGTTTGGCCCCCCGGGGGGCCTTGACCTTGTGAGCCAGCAGGAGCAGATCCCGCTCGTCAAGGTTCAGGGCATTGGCCAGGCGGATGACGATTTCATCCTCAGGGACCACACCCTTGTTCTCGATGTTACCAATGTAGGTTTCGCTGCACTGAACGAGGTTGGCAACGGTCTTCTTGGTATATGCGAGCTTTTTACGATTCTTGGTAATTTTCAGGGCGAATGAATTCATCCCAGCAGATAACCCTCCATAATTTCTAAATTTAAAAGATTACACACTCTTTGTCAATAAATTTCCTGTTTATTACTGTTTACCGTTCCTCCCCCCTGGATCGGCCACCGGCGATCCATCCGGTCGCCCCGATTCCCGAGGCCCCGAACAGTGACCTGCCACCGAAGCCTGGACCGGGGTTGGTGACAACCCCTTTCAACAAGATGGGATAGTACATGAAACCACTTTGGGACCGGCCCTCCCCGGAAACACCACCGCACCTCCTTACAGGAATACGCCGAAAGGCGGCCCGGGTTCGATTCCGCTGTTCAGTTCATGGACGCAACCACTCCCTATGACAATGAAAAAAAAGACCATAAAACCCTTGACAGGAATCAACTGATAGTTTATATTTATATAGAAATCAAAAAGAACCCGGCTGAAAACCAACCAGGTTCGACACGATCCGGCAATTGAAATTCCTCACAACTGAATGATTTCACTTATGTTGGGCCGATTACGGCCTAACAGCCCCACCGGGCAGGCCACCAGGCTCTCCTTTCAAAGGCAACATGGCCTCCCCGGTTTTGTCAGGCACGGGAAATCAATTACTAGTTGATTGCCCGGGAAAGGAACGCCGGCAACAGGACAAGGTGTACAACAGGCAGGGGGGTCGTTTTTTGTTCCTGCAACCTTGAGAGACAGTTTCTGCTACCCAAGGAAACGTTTGGTTCCCGGTTTACCGGGGATCAAAACCTGCTTCAACCAACCCCCTTGACAAAAAATAATTCCCCTGCCTTTTTTTCTTCCCTCCCCTTCGGCTCACCACTCCCTTTATCACTTGAACCATGAATCGTGCTGCGGGACAATACCGGTGTATCTTAAGCCCCCATTTCTCACAGACCTTCGTCGCGAGGAGTCGGAGATGCCCGTGAACACAAGGCGCCCGAGGTCAACCCGGCGATGGCGTATTGTCAATACGTCGAGGTGGGTTGACCTCGGGCAACGCAGTGGGCATGGGCATATCCGACTCCGCAGCAGATGGCCTGTGAGAAATGGGGGCGAGGCGAGGAAACCATGAACCGGCACAACGGACCATCTCCCATGGCGGCCGCGGCAGTGCTTCTGCTGACGGCCCTGCTCATCTACCCGGTGCTGGCGCTGCTGACCGGTGAGGGAACAGCGCCGGCCCCGGCCGATGACCAGAGCCCCCGGGTGCTGCTCATCGGTCTGGACGCCGCGGACTGGATCATGCTGGACCGCTGGTTCGAACAGGGTGAACTGCCCGGGCTCTCCCGCCTGGCGGCAACCGGCCTGCGGGGTGACCTGCGCACCCTGCGGCCGATCATCTCGCCCCTGGTCTGGACCAGTATCGCCACCGGGCAGACTCCCGACCGGCACGGGGTGACCGACTTTTTCGCCGGCACCGACGGCGAGAGCCCACTGCAGCCGGTGAACAGACGGGCCGTCCTCGTACCCACAATGTGGGAGACCCTCTCGGCGAGGGGCCTCGAAGTGGCGGTCACCGCCTGGTGGGCCAGCTGGCCGGCCGACCACTCGCTGAACGGACGGGTGGTCACCGACCAGGTCCAGTTCGCTTTCCCCGGTCCGGTGAGAGGCGCCGAAACAGCATCTTCCGATTCCCTCTACCACCCTGGCGAGCTGGCCGGCCGGCTTGAGCACTGCCTGGTGACCCCCGGGGAGCTCGATGCCAGGGCCGTGGGCGCCATCGTCCCCTGCACCCCCGGTGACCTGGCCCCCGACGCTGCGGACCCGGCACCGGCACTGCTGCGGCGGGTCCTGGCCGCCACCACCACCTACTACCGGATGACCAGGGAGATGCTGCGCGAAAAGCAGCCCGACTTCACCGCACTCTACTTCCTCGGCACCGACACCGTGGCCCACCTCTTCGGCCAGGCCGCCGAGACCGACCCGCGTCACACCGCTCTCTTACGCTACTACCGGTTGGTGGACGCCATGGTGGAGGACCTCTGCTCCCAGGTCTCCCCCTCCACCCTGGTGGTGCTGGTCTCGGACCACGGGTTTTACACCGGTGAGGACCGGCCCTCCGGCGACCCGGCCGATTTCCAGCATCAGGCGGCGGCCTGGCACCGGCCGCTGGGCCTGGTGCTGTTCAACGCCCCCTGGATAGAACCAGGGCGGCTGGACGACGCCTCGGTGCTCGACATAGCCCCCACCCTGCTCTGGCAGCTGCTGGGGCAGCGGTTCGAATCCCTGCCCGGTCGTGTATTGGCAGAACGCAGAGCTGCCGGGGCTGATGCCGCACCCCGCCAGCCGGTCCCCCACGTCGCCGGGGCCGGGGAGAAACCGGTAAGCCCGGACCCTCAGCGATACCTGGAACAACTCCGTGCCCTGGGCTATCTCGAGGAGGAGGAGGCCGGACCGATGTCCGCGGCCCGGCCGGTGATTCACCTGGCCGACTACCTGCAGTGGGCCGGCAGATCGGGCGAGGCACTGGAGCAACTGGAAAAAGCCCGGAACCGGCAGGTTGCAAACCCTGACCTGCTGGCCCGCCTGGCGATTCAGCAGAGCCGGGAAGACGACCAGACGGGTGCCTGGCACACCCTCAGCGCCGCCATCGGCCTGGGCTGGGACCCGGCGGCCCACGGCAGGCTGTCCGCGGCCGTGGGCATCTGCTGCGCCGCCGGCCGGCGGGATGAAGGGGAGGCTCTGCTGAACACCTTTGCCCTGGAGGGGGACCTGTCGGCCCAGGCCCTCACGGCCCGGGCCGTGCTCGCCGAAAACCACGGCCGCCTGCCGGAAGCCGTGGAGGGATATGCCGCCGCCCTGGAACGTGATCCCGCATCGAGCCACGCCGCCCACAGTATCTGCCGCTTGCTGGCCCCTGGCGATCCCCGGCTGGACAAACTGTGTGCCACACTTGGCGTGGCAGCCGATCTGCGGCCCGGGGACACCCCGGTCCAGTTGAACGCCGGCAAGCTGCTGCTGGCCGTGGGCGACCCGGAGTCAGCGCTGGGACCGCTGGGCCGGGCCGTCCACCTGGAGCCGGACCTGGTGGACCCCCGCCTGCTCCTCGGCCGGGCCCTCTATCTCTCCGGCCGGCCGGCGGAAGCCTTCGAGCGTCTGCACCGGGGCCTGGCCTGGCACCCGGCCCACCAGCGGCTGCTGGCCGCCGCCGGTGCCGCAGCCATCCGTGCCGGGTATGCCGCCAGGGGCGCGGCCCTGCTGGAACGAGCCGCTGAAGTGGGGACCGCCAACCCGCACCTGGATGCCGCACTGGCCCTGACCCGCTAACCCCTCTGCTCACAGCCCTGACAACGAATCCAGCACTGGCGCGGGCCCGTGCCATTCTTCCAACATTTTCCGACATGTGGGAAAAAAGTGATTAAAGACTTGACACCTGAAAACCGATGTGGTAAAAGGTGGTGAAAAGTGGGGGTTTATGGTATATCTTTTAGGGGGTTCAAACGGCCCCCCGCTTCCTACGGCCTGGGGAGCGAGGCAAGCCGTTTGTATCCCCCATATTTTTTTTACCCACTTTCTCTACCCACTGAATACCGATGTTTCTCGGAACCTTCCATTACCGACTGGACGACAAAGGTCGGCTGACCTTTCCGCCGGCATTCCGTACCACTCTGCATGACACCTACAGCGACGACGACCTGGTGATCACACGGTTCGACCGCTGTCTCAACGCGTTCCCCCGCACCGTGATGCTCCAGCTGCAAACACGGCTGAAGCAGTCCCACTCGGTACCGAAGAACCTGATCCCCTTCCTGCGCAACATGTTTTACGGCGCCACCCAGTGCCGTCCGGACAAGCAGGGCCGTATCCTCCTGCCGCCCAAGCTCCGCGAGTATGCCGGCATCGGTCAGGAAGCGGTGCTGGTGGGCATCATGGAGCACATCGAAATCTGGAATCCCGAGACCATGGACCGCTACCTCGAGGAAGGGCGCGAAGACATCGCCCAGATCACCGAAACCTTCTCCACCCTCCTGTTCAGTGCCCCCGGAGAGTCCGACCCCGGCCCCTTCAATGGGTAGGTCAAATTTCTTTCATTTATTTTCCCCTGCATATTGACTTTTCCCGGTCCCATACCTATATTAAACACAGCTGGGACTAAAATGGACTAAAATGGACTAAATGCCACAAGCGTGGCCACCGGATTAGCCGGCAGGGAAAGCTGTCCCATGGCCGGCTGACACTATTTCTATCGCTCTCGAGGAAACCATGCGGGGCAACAAGCTGGCCAAGATGGACGACCGGGGGAGGCTCAAGATCCCGCGGGACTTCCTCAAGGAGCTGCGGGAGGCCTATGGCCCCGCGGTCTATGTGACCAGCATCACCGGCCAGAGCGCCTGGGTCTACCCTCTGCCCGTGTGGGAAGCCATCGAAAGCCGTCTCCGCGACCTGCCGTCCACCTTCAAGGGGCGGCAGAAATATCTGTCACGCACAAGTTATTTTGGCAACGAGGCCAGCATCGACGCCCAGGGCCGTCTCCTGATCCACCCGCTGCTCAGGACATCAGCCGGCCTGGAAGGGGAACTGTCGGTGCTCGGCCAGGGGGATTACCTGGAAGTCTGGTCGATGAGCGCGCTGGAACGGCGGATCGATTCCCAGGGTGACCTGACGGAAGAGGAGTACGACGCACTGGCCGAGGCAGGCATCTGATCACGGGGAGATCAGCAGCCTGCAACCATCATGGAAGGGAGGTGAATCGCGGTGAGGGTTATCAAACACAATGACGTGAAGAGCGCCGTCCTGGAGTTGTCCGGTGAAATAGACTATTGCGCCATGAAAGAAATCCGGCAGCAGATCGAAGACCTGGTTCTGGAATCATTCCAATTCTTTGTTCTCGACATGGAGCAGGTCCTGCATATCCAGTATGGCAGCCTCCACGAACTGGTGGAGTGTGCGAGGCAGGTGAGGAACAGGTTCGGGGGGATCTGTGTCACTCGTCTCAATCCGTATCTGAAGGACATTTTGCAGCTGATGGACGTCAACTGCCAGTTCGAGATTTTTGACGCATCCGAGGAGTGCTATCTGCAGAAGATTTACCCGGCCGCGACGCCAAGGGCCTCCGTCCTGACCCAGACTGCGTAAGGGAGGCGGCCTCCGGACCCTGGGGGGGTTCGGAGGCCGCAGCCAACCGTTTCCGTCAGTCCGCACGTGGGCTGAACCGTCACTGTCTCCAATCAGAATCCGGAATGATTCTCCGCACCGGGCCACAGGGGAGAACTGTCACCATGACCGAGGGTGATCACCAACCGGTATTGCTCGCCGAAACGGCCGGGCTGCTGGCACCCCGGCCGGAGGGCGTATACGTGGACTGCACCGTTGGCTCCGCAGGGCATTCCAGGGAAATTCTCGAGCGTTCAGCTCCGGGCGGACGTTTGATCGGCTTCGACCGCGATGCCGAAGCCCTGGCCCTGGCAGCGAAACGGCTCACCGCCTTTGCCGGCCGGGTGACCCTGCACCACGGCGATTACCGCACGCTGAGCGAGCGGGAACCGGACCTGGCGGCCGATGGCATCCTGGCCGACCTGGGTCTTTCGTCGCTGCAGCTGGACGACCCGCTCCGGGGATTCAGTTTCCGCCACGACGGGCCGCTGGACATGCGCTTCGACCAGGGCAGCGGCGAGGGAGCGGACGCCCTGCTGAACAGCATGCCGGAGAAGGAGCTGGCCGGCATCCTGCGGCGCAACGGCCAGGAACCCCGGGCCCGGGCCATCGCCCGGGCCATCGTCAAACAGCGCGAATGCGAACCGCTCCGCAGCACCGGGGATCTCCGCCGGGCCGTCCATTCGGTAACCGGCCCGCGGCAGGGGCGGCGCACCGACCCGGCCACCCGCACGTTCCAGGCGGTGCGCATCGCAGTGAACCGTGAACTGGACGGCCTGGAACAGTTTCTGGAAGACGCCGCCAACCTGCTGGCCGATGACGGAGTGCTGGCGGTGATCGCCTATCACTCCCTGGAAGACAAGGCGGTGAAGCGGACCTTTACCCGGTTGACCCGGCCCTGCACCTGCCCCCCGGGGTTGCCGGTCTGTGTCTGCGGCCATGGATCATCACCCTTTGTCCGGCACCCGGCAAAGGCGATCACCCCCGGGGAGGAGGAGCGGCAGCGGAATCCGCGCAGCCGGAGCGCCCGGCTCCGGGGGTTGAAGAGAACGAATCGGGACGCGTGAGACCAGCGCGATACGAGGGAGATACGAACGATGAGCAACAGGAACCCGGCGATGAACATCTACAGACCAAGCCGACCGGGAGGCCGGAGAAAGCCACCGTCTGACGATTTCCGCAAAAAAGTCCGCAACTCACAGCTCACCGGGATCAAGGACCGGCGGCGGAACCGCCGCCTGGGCCTCTTCACCCTGGTGGCCGCCATGCTCTTCTTCTCACTGGTGGTCCTCTTCTGGACGCGGATGGAAAACCGGCGCCTGGACTACGAAATCGCCAGGCTGGAATCAGCGCTGCAACAGATGGAGGACAGGACCGGGGGGCTGCGCGGCGACGTATCCAGCGCCCGCTCCCTGGAAGTGGTGCGCTCGGCTGCACTCAACAACCTCGACCTCCGCGAACCGGCGACGGGGCAGGTGGTCCACTGCTACATCGGTGGCGGGTTGACGACGGCGGAGACCGCCGGGGGGGACTAGGATGAACAGGAAAGATTCCATCGGTGTGAAGCGGATTCTGTTCGTCGGACTGCTGCTCGCCGTCTGGGCCGTGGTCATCGCCTGGCGCCTGGTGGATCTGCAGCTGCTGCAGCACGGAGAGTTCTGCAAGAAGGCCGACTCCCAGCAGGAGCGGACCCAGGTAATCCCCGCCGCCCGCGGCTCGATCCTCGACCGCAACGGGCAGTTGCTGGCGGTCAGCCGCAAGGCGGATACGATCACCATCGTGCCCTCCCGGGTGGACAACGTCTACCGCACCGCCACCGCACTGAATGCCGTCCTGGGTCTGGACCGCCAGCGGGTCATCGAAAAGTGTCGCATGAAGTGCGCGGAAACCTTTGTCAAACGGATGGTGACGCCCCAGGTGGCGGCGCAGGTCCGCGAGCTCAACCTGGCCGGTGTCGGTTTTGTCCAGGAGAACGACCGCCACTATCCCCAGGAGCAGCTGGCCTGCCACGTGCTCGGTTTCACCAACCTGGAGAACAGCGGCAACTACGGTGTGGAGGAGCAGTTCAACAAGGATATCGCCGGCCGGGACGGGCGTTGGCTGGTCCGCCGTGATGCCCTGGGCCGCAACTACGGCCCGGGGGAACGTCCGGCCACGGCGGGATACGACCTGGTACTGACCATCGACAAGGTGATCCAGTACCACGCCGAAAGCGCGCTGGTACGAGCGATGGAGAAGAGCGGCGCCGCGGCGGGTACGGTGGTGGTGATGGACGTCTGGAACGGGGACATCCTGGCCATGGCCAACCGGCCCGGCTTTGACCCGAACAATTACGGCAGCTACCCGCTGCAGCTGATGTCCAACCGGGCCATCTCGCGGTTTTACGAACCGGGCTCCACCTTCAAGCTGTTCACCATGGCCGCCGCCCTGGAACACGGGCTGCTGGACCTGGACCAGAAGATTAACTGCGGTCACGGAAAGTTGAAAGTGGGCGGCCGCTGGATCCACGACCACAAACCGTTCGGTAACCTCACCCCGGCCGAAATCATCACCAAATCAAGCAACGTGGGTGCGATGAAGGTGGGGATGGTGGTGGGCAGCGAGCGGCTGCACCGCACGATCACCGCCTTCGGATTCGGGCGTAAAACCGGCATCCAGCTCCCCGGGGAGGAAAACGGGCTGGTCAAGCCGGTGAAGAGCTGGTCGGGCCGCACCTGCGCCACCATCTCCTTCGGTCAGGAGGTGAGCGTGACACCGCTCCAGCTCTGCCGGGCGGTGGCGGCCATCGCCGCCGACGGTCAGCTGCGGGTCCCGCGGCTGGTGATCCGGGTCCAGGACCGCGAAGGCCGGCAGATTCGCCGCTTCAAGCCGGAAATCGAAAGCCGGGCCATTTCGGAAAAGACCGCCGCCCAGCTGCGGGAAATGATGGCCGGCGTAGTGGAGTTCGGTACCGGGGGGAACGCCGCCTCGGAGCACTACCAGACGGCGGGCAAAACCGGCACGGCCCAGATGATCATCGACGGCAGATACTCCGACTCCCGGTTCGTGGCGTCCTTTGCCGGGTTCGCGCCGTATCACCAACCGCGGATCGCGGTGGTGGCGGTGTTCAGCGAGGTGCGACGGCCTTACTACCATGGCGGCCAGGTGGCCGCCCCGGTGTTCCGCGAGGTGGTGGATGCAGCGCTGCGCCGTCTCGCGGTGCCCTCCGGCCTCGAGGAGGTCCTGGTGGCCAGGTATAGCCGGCCTCCGGTGCGGTCCGACGCCGGATAGCAGATGTGGAAAAGACAATGACCGGTCAGCCATTGACAGTGGAACAGTTGCTGCAGGACCTCACGGTGCTGCGCACCGCCGGCGACCTCACCCGGCCGGTCAGTAATGTGACCCAGGACTCGCGCACGGTTACCGCCGGCACACTCTTCGTCGCCCTCCGCGGCGAGAGCTTCGACGGCAACCGTTTCGCCGAACAGGCCGCGGCTGCCGGAGCCACGGCGGTGGTCAGTGAAGACCCGCCCTCGCCGCTGCCCGGCGGAGCGGCCTGGGTCACCGTTTCCGACCCGCGGCGGGCCCTGGCTGTTCTCGCCCGCCGCTGCCACCGGGAGCCGGACACCTCCCTCTCACTGGTGGGCGTCACCGGCACCAACGGCAAGACCACCACCGTCCACCTGATCCACGAAATGCTCCGGGCGGCCGGCTTCAATTGCGGCCTGATTGGCGGCGTGGAAGTCCTGGCCGGCGATGGGCGGGAGCGGGCCTCGCTGACAACCCCCGAGGCGGACCGCTTTTACGGGCTGCTGGCCCGCATGCGCGACGCCGGCTGCAGCCACTGCGTGATGGAGGTTTCCTCCCACGCGCTGGAACGCAAACGGGTGGCCGGCGCGCAGTATCACGCGGCGGCCTTCAGCAACCTCTCCCGGGACCACCTGGACTACCACCTGGACATGGAACGGTACTACCAGGCCAAGAAGTCGCTGTTCAGCAGCCTGCGCGGCGGGGACGGCGCGGCGGTGGTCAACATCGACGACCCCTCAGGGGCCCGGCTGGCCGGTGAACTGGAGGGGGACGTGCTGCGGTGCGGCTCGGGCACGGATGCCGATGTCCGGGCCCTTTCCATGGAAGCGGACTGGTCGGGGATTACGCTGGAGGTGGCCGGCCACCTGCTGGGGACAACACTGACCCTGCGCTCACCGCTGATCGGACGGACCAATGCGGTGAACCTGCTGCTGGCCGCGGCGGTCTGCCTCCAGCTCGGCCTGCCCCCGGCAGCCGTGGCCGCCGGTGCCGCGGCCTTTGACGGTGTGCCCGGCCGCTTCCAGGTGGTGGCCGCCCCCCGGGGGTACCGGGTGGTGGTGGACTACGCCCACACCGATGACGCACTGCGCCACCTGCTGGACTCCATGCGCGAACTCACCGGCAGCGGCCGGCTGATCACGCTCTTCGGCTGCGGCGGTGACCGCGACCCGGGCAAACGACCGCTGATGGGCAGCACCGCCGCCAGCCTCAGCGATCACGTGGTGCTCACCTCGGACAACCCGCGGACCGAGGATCCGCTGGCCATCATTGCCCAGGTGGAGGAGGGCGTCCGCCAGGGAGCGGACAGCGATACCGGGGTCACCGTTGAGCCGGATCGGCGGAGGGCCATCGCCGCCGCCCTCGACCTGGCCCGGCCGGGTGACACGGTGGTGGTGGCCGGCAAGGGGCACGAGGACTACCAGATCCTGGGCCGGGAGACCATCCATTTCGACGACCGGGAAGTGGTCCATGAACTGATCGACGGGGATAGAGACGATGAACACCGGAACTGACACGGCCGGCGCCCCCGCGGCGCACCGGCCGCCGCTGCAGCTCAGCCTGGGGGAGTGCGCCCGGATCATGGGCGGGACCCTGTCCGGCGGCGTCCCCGGTGACACGGTGAGCTGTTACTCCATCGACACCCGTGCGCTCCACGGCGGCGAGCTCTTCTTCGCCATCGTCGGGCCGAACCACGACGCCCACCGCTTCCTCGACACGGCCGCCGAAGCCGGAGCCCGGGCGCTGGTGGTTTCCAGTCTGCCCGAAGGAGCGCCGGGGGCAGCGGCCCTGATCCACGTCCCGGACACCACCCGCGCCCTGCAGGACCTGGCGGCCCACGTCCGCATGCTGGTCAGCCCGCTCACCGTGGTGGGGATCACCGGCAGCTGCGGCAAGACCAGTGCCAGGGAGATCAGCGCCGCCCTGCTGGCCGGCCACGGCCCGGTGCTCTCCTCCAGGGGAAATCTGAACAACCACTACGGCCTGCCCCTGACCCTGCTGCGCCTCGGGGCGGAACACCGCCGGGCGGTCTGCGAAATGGGGATCAGCACCCCGGACGAGATGCCGCGGCTGGTGGAAATCGCCCGGCCCGACGTGGGGGTGGTGCTCAACGTCAACCCGGTCCACCTGGAAAATTTCCCGTCGCTGGACGGGATCGCCGCGGAGAAGGGGAAGCTGGTTCAGGGGCTGGGCCCCGGCGCCACGGCGGTGCTCAATGCCGACGATCCCCTGGTGGCCGGCATGACCCCGCCGGCCGGCTGCCGGACGGTGACCTTCGGCGTGGAACGGACGGCGGACGTGGCCGCCGGAGACATCGAGTTGCTGGGCCTGGACGGGGCGCGTTTCACCCTGCTCCTCGACGGTGCGGCGGCGGGCCGCTGGCACTCCCCCCTCGCCGGACGGCACAACCTCTACAACCTGCTGGCCGGGCTGGCGGTGGTCCGGGCCGCGGGTCTCGATCCCCGGAGCAGCGAGGAGGCTGTTGCCGGGCTCCGCCCCTTCAGCATGCGGGGCACGGTGACCAGGCTGGACAGCGGCATCACCCTCTACGACGACAGCTACAACGCCAACCCGCAGGCCATGGCCGCCGTGCTGGAGATGCTGGGACACAGTGAAACGGCCGGTCGGCGGGTGGCCGCCCTGGGCGACATGCTGGAGCTGGGGCCGGGCGCCGCCGCAGCCCACCGGCAGGTGGGCCGGCTGGCCGCGGGGTCCGGGTTTGACCTGTTGGTTGCCGTGGGCGCCCTTGCCGGAGAATTGGCCGCTGGAGCCCGGGAAGGCGGTATGGACGACGACGCTGTTCACATCTTCGACGCGGCTGATGCGGCGGGCCGGTTCCTCGCTGCGGGGCTGGAAACGGGGGACCTGCTGCTGGTCAAGGGGTCCCGCGGTGTGGGTATGGAAGCCGTGGTGCGGCTGGTGACCGGGAACCGGCCGGAAGACGAAAGGACGGACTGATGCTCTACTACCTCCTCTACCCGTTCCACGAGAGCTTTACCCTGCTCAATGTCTTCCGCTACATCACCTTCCGCACGGCGGCGGCCACGCTCACCGCCATGCTGATTTCCTTTGTGCTGGGACCGTGGATCATCCGCCGGCTGGCCGATCTCCAGGTGCGCCAGACCGTACGGGAAGAGGGGCCGAAGCGCCACCAGGTAAAGACCGGCACTCCCACCATGGGCGGGATCATCATCCTCTCCTCGGTGGTGATCCCGGTGCTGCTCTGGGCCAAAATCGCCAACCCGCTGGTGCTGGTGGTCCTCTTCTCCATCGTCGCTTTCGGTATCCTCGGTTTCGTCGACGACTATCTCAAGATCAGCCGCAAGAAGAATGAAGGGCTCAGTGGCCGGCTGAAGATGGCCGGACAGCTGGCCATCAGCCTCGGCATCGCCAGCTACCTCTTTTCACAGGCCGCCGCAGGCAAGTTCACCACCGAACTGTCCCTGCCATTTTTCAAACAACTGACACCGGACCTGGGGTTGCTGTTCATCCCCTTCGCCATGCTGGTGATCACCGGGTCGTCAAACGCGGTGAACCTCACCGACGGGCTGGACGGCCTGGCCATCGGCTCGACCCTGATCGCCACCGCGGTGTTCACCGTGCTGGCCTACATCGCCGGCAACGCTGTGGTCTCCAGCTACCTGCACATCGCCAATATTCCGGGTTCGGGAGAGGTCACCGTAATCTGCGGCGCGCTGATCGGCGCCTGTCTCGGGTTTCTCTGGTTCAACGCGCACCCGGCGCAGATCTTCATGGGCGACATCGGCTCACTGGCCCTGGGCGGCGCCATCGGCACCGTGGCGGTGGTGATCCGTCAGGAGCTGATGCTGCTCATCGCCGGCGGGCTCTTTGTCATGGAAGCCCTCTCGGTGATCATCCAGGTGGCGGGCTTCAAGTGGACCGGCAAACGGGTCTTCCGCATGGCGCCGATCCACCACCACTTCGAGAGAAAAGGCTGGAGCGAACCCCAGGTGGTGATTCGCTTCTGGATCCTGGCCATCATTTTTGCGCTGGTCGCCATGAGTACGTTGAAGCTGCGCTGACGCGGGCACGGGGCAGCGACCCCACGGGGAGAAGAGAACAAATGGAGTTGAGGAACAGGCACTTCACCGTGGTGGGTCTCGGCGTGAGCGGTACAGCGGCGGCCCGCCACCTGTTGGCGCGGGGAGCCAGGGTGCACTGCACCGACAGCCGCTCCGCCGAGGAACTGGGAGAGACTGCGGAGAATCTTCGCGCGGCCGGGGCCACCGTGGAGACCGGCGGCCACGACCGGGTTCGCTGCCTGGCCGCGGATTGCCTGGTGCTCAGCCCGGGCGTGCCCACCTCCATTCCGCTGGTCCAGCAGGCGAACAAGCTGGGCCTGCCGGTGATCGGCGAGGTGGAACTGGCCGGACTGGCCACCTCCCGCCGGATCATCGGCATCACCGGCTCCAACGGCAAGTCCACGGTGACAACGCTCACCGGCCACCTGCTGCAGCAGGCGGGCCTGCCCACCCTGGTGGGGGGCAACCTCGGGACCCCACTGCTCGACCTCATCGACAGTCAGGAGGGCCCGGAGCCGGTGGACGGCTGGCTGGTGGCCGAACTGAGCAGCTTCCAGCTGGAAACGGTGCGTGACTTCCGGCCGGCAGTGGCGGTGATGCTCAACGTCACCCCGGACCACCTGGACCGCCACCGCGAGATGCGGGCCTACTCCGCAGCCAAGGAGCAGATCTTCCGCAACCAAAGTGAGGGTGACGCGGCGGTGATCAACCTCGACAACCAGATCACCCGGGCCATGTCCCAGGGGTCGCTGAACGAGGGGGTGCGCTGTCTCTTTTTCACCGCAGGGCACGGCAAGCCACGGGCCGGTGTTGAGGGGGCCTACATGCAGGAGGACAACCTCACCGTGCGGCTGGCCGACCAGGACCTGGTGATGATGAAGGCCGGGGACATTCCCCTGGAGGGCCGCCACAACCTGGAAAACAGCCTGGCCGTGGCCGCGGTGGCCGGGCACCTGGAAATCGGCCCCCGGACCTTTGCCGCCGCAGTGGCCGACTTCCGCGCCCTGCCCCACCGCATGGAGCCGGCGGGAACGGTGGGCGGCATCCGCGCGGTGGACGACTCCAAGGCGACCAATGTCGACTCCACGCTGAAAGCGTTGGCCGGCATGCCCCCCGGCCGCGTACTGCTGATCATGGGCGGGCTGGGCAAGGGCGGCGATTTCTCGAAACTTCGCCAGGAGGTGGCGGCCAGGGTGAAGGGGCTGTTCCTCATCGGCAAGGACGCCCCGCTGATTGCCGGCGCCATGGACCCGGCGGTCCCCACCGGGTTCTGCGATTCCATGGAACAGGCGGTGCAGCAGGCGCTGGCCGCGGGTGACCGGGGGGACGTGCTCCTCCTCTCCCCCGCCTGCGCCAGCTTTGACATGTTTGCGAACTTCGAACACCGGGGACAGGTGTTCAAGGAAGCGGTGGGCCGGGCGGCCGCGGCGGGGGGGGACTGAGATGCCGAAACGGCTGGCCTTTGACCCGGTGCTCTTCATCACCACGGTGCTGCTGATCCTCGCCGGACTGGTGATGGTGCCCAGCGCCTCAACCGCCATGAGCATCGGCCGGGGAATCTGGATCGGCACGCCGCTGGCCAAACAGCTGCTGCTGGCCGCGCTGGGCTGTGCGGCGATGTATGCCGCCATGTCCCTGCGCAACTACCCGGAACTGAACCGCCCGCTGCTGGCCTGGGGCGGACTGCTGCTGGTCTTCGCCCTGCTGGTCTGGGCCCTGTTCCAACCCACCGTGGCCGGAGTGAACCGCTTCATCCGTTTCGGGCCGGCCACCTTCCAGCCGTCGGAGGCGGCCAAACTGGCGGTGGTGTTCTTCTTCGCCTACTACTACTCCGATCCGGCAAACCATCCGGGAGAGAATCGCCAGTCGCTGGCCGTGGGGCTGGCGGTGCTGGGGATGGCCGCGGTGCTGGTGGGCCTGGGGCAGGACCTGGGCACGGCGGCGGTGCTCGCCGCGGTGGGACTGATGGTGCTCTACTTCGCCGGGGCCAAGTGGACCGGCCTGGCCGCCACCGTGGCCTGCGGCCTGGCCGGAGCCACACTGCTGATTCTCTCGCGACCGTTCCGGATTCAGCGGTTGACCTCATTTCTCAACCCGGAGGCAGATCCGCTGGGCGCCTCGTTCCAGCTCAACCAGTCGCTGATGGCCATCTCCACCGGCGGGGTCAGCGGCCTCGGCCTGGGACAGGGCCAGCAGAAACTGCACTTCCTGCCCCAGCCCACCAGTGACTTCATCTTCGGTGTGGTGGGGGAAGAGACCGGCCTGATCGGCTGCCTGGTGGTCCTCGGACTCTACCTGGTGCTTCTCTGGCGCGGCGTCTACACCGCCCGCCGGGCCCGGGATCGGTTCGGCCGGTTGCTGGCCGCCGGCATCACGATGATGATCGTCTTCCAGGGACTGGCCAACATCAGCGTCACCACCGGACTGGTGCCCACCACCGGGATGCCGCTGCCGCTGATTTCAAGCGGAGGGTCCTCGCTGGTGGTCAGTCTGGCCGGCATGGGTCTGCTGCTCAATATCTCGCAGTTTTCGAAATAGGGTGACGGCGTGGTGCGTTCAGTGCAGCAAATCGGCAAAACATCGATGATTGCGGGTTATTCCGTTGACATGGGGAGCTGCGAACTCTACAATATTTTTAATAATAATAAAGAAAAGCAAAATTTACTCTGTCTCCGCAAGAACCCCCGCGGACGCTCGCCCTGGGCCGGATTGTGTTGGGCGATGTCGAGGGGGTTTCTGTTTGTACCGACGGATCGGTTTGAACGGACCGCGGCGCGACGGACCGTGAAGCGACTAAACGGCGAAAGGCGGGGCCATGGCGGAACAGCGGGTACTGGTCACCGGCGGCGGGACCGGGGGACACATCTTCCCTGCCCTGGCCATCGCCAACGAGCTCTGCCGCCAGTCCCCCGGGATGGAGATCCGCTTTGCGGGCAGCCGTTACGGCATGGACCGCCGCCTTGTTCCCGGCCACGGGTATCGGCTGCACCTGCTCCATGTCAGAGGCCTGCGGGGCAAGGGGCTGCTGGACACGCTGCTGTCTTTGGTGCTGCTGCCACTGGCCATGGTCCAGGCGCTGGTGATCCTGCTCTCCTTCCGGCCCCAGGCGGTGGTGGGGGTGGGCGGGTACGCCTCGTTTCCGGTGGCCCTGGCCGGCCGGTTGCTGGGACGTCCGCTGCTGGTCCAGGAACAGAACTGGGCGCCCGGTCTTGCCAACCGGCTGCTGGGCCGGCTGGCTCGCACCGTGGCCGTTTCCTTCCCCGAATCCACCGGGGCCTTCGGGCCGGGGAAGGCGGTGCTCACCGGCAATCCGGTACGCACGAACTTCGCGGAGATCGGGCCGCCGGACGGCAACTCACCGCCGGGGCTGCTGATTTTTGGCGGGAGCCGGGGCGCCCGAGTGATCAACCGGGCGATCTGCGACGCGCTGCCGGCACTGACAGAATCCGGAGTGATGATGCGCATCCGGCACCAGACCGGAACCGAAGACGAACCCTGGGTCAGGGAGGCATACCAGCATGCTGGAGTTGAAGCAGAGGTCAGCGCCTTTATCGAAGAAATGCCGGCGGCGATGGCCCAGTGCAGCCTGGCTCTCTGTCGCTCCGGTGCGAGCACCGTGGCCGAACTGGCCGCGGCCGGACGGCCGGCGGTCTTCGTGCCTTTTGCCCAGGCCACCGGCGGCCACCAGGCGCAGAACGCCCTCGCCATGGCCCAGGCCGGTGCGGGACTGGTGATCGTCCAGGACGAGCTGGAACCCGGCATGCTGGCCGGAACCCTGGCCGAACTGCTCGGTGACCGGGAGCGGCTGGACCGCATGGCCGAAGCGGCCAGAAGCCAGGCGCGGCCGGATGCGGCAGCGCGTATCGCCGAACTGGTGATCAGGATGATCGGGGGGCACCCCCCGGAACGGACGGAAACGTGAGCAAACGATGAAAACCATGGGCCGGAAAATCAGGCAGATCCACTTCGTCGGCATCGGCGGCATCGGGATGAGCGGCATCGCCGAAGTGCTGCTCAACCTGGGCTACCGGGTCACCGGGTCGGATCTTCGCGCCTCGCAGGCCACCGAACGGCTGGCCGGCCTCGGCGCCACGGTGACGGTGGGCCACAAGGTGGAGAACATCGACGGCGCGGACGTGGTGGTCACCTCCACCGCGGTGGGCCGGCAGAATGTGGAGGCCGAAGCGGCCCGGCAGGCGATGATTCCGGTTATTCCCCGGGCCGAGATGCTGGCCGAACTGATGCGGATGAAGTACAGCGTGGCCATCGCCGGCTCCCACGGCAAGACATCCACCACCTCCATGGTGGCCCACGTGCTGTCCCACGCCGGACTGGACCCCACGGTGGTGATCGGCGGTCGCCTGGACATCCTCGGATCCAACGCCAAGCTGGGCAGCGGTGACCTGATGGTGGCCGAAGCGGACGAGAGCGACGGCACCTTTCTCAAGCTGACACCGACCATCGCCGTGGTGACCAACATCGACAGCGAGCACCTCGATTTTTACGGCGACATGGAAAAGGTGGAGACCGCCTTCCTGCGCTTCATCAACCAGGTGCCGTTCTACGGCACGGCGATCCTCTGCCTCGACGAGCCCCGCCTCCAGGATCTGATCCCCCAGGCCAAACGGCGGGTGGTCACCTTCGGGCTCTCGGCCCAGGCCGACGTGGCCGGGGAGGATGTGGAGCTGGTGGAATTGACGTCCAGCTTTGCCGTCCGCCACCGCGGCACCCGACTGGGCACCATCACCCTCCGCCGCCCGGGCCGGCACAACGTGCTCAACGCACTGGCCGCGGTGAGCGTGGGCCTCGACCTCGAAGTGCCCTTCGAGCAGATCCGCGAGGGGCTGGAAAACTTCCGCGGCGTGGATCGCCGGATGCAGATCGTCGGCGAAACGGGCGGGGTGCTGGTGATGGACGACTACGGCCACCACCCCACCGAGATCCAGGCCACCCTGGATGCGGTGAAGGACGGCTGGCGCCGGCGGACGGTGGTGATCTTCCAGCCCCACCGCTTCAGCCGGGTCAACCTGCTGCGGGAAGACTTCTTCCGCTCCTTCCTCAACGCCGACGAGTTGGTGGTCACCGATGTCTACCCCGCCGGCGAACAGCCGATCAAGGGGGTGGACGCCGGCATGCTGGTGGAGGGCATCCGGCAGTACGGACAGAAAAACATCCACCTGGTGAACCAGGTGCAGGACGTGGCGGCCTTCCTCGAGGACCGTGTGCAAGAGGGCGATCTGGTGATCACACTGGGCGCCGGCGACGTACACCAGGCCGGCCGCGCCTTGCTGCGGCTCCTGGCCGGAGAAGAAAGCGACTGAGGGAACCATGGGCAGCAGCCAGAAACAGCGGACCGGCAAGCGGCAGGGCCAGCAATTTCTGCGGGGGGCCCGGCCCCGCCGGCTGAGTCTCAAGCGCCGGCGGCGGCGGCAGATACTGGCCGGGACCACCATCACCCTGCTGACCCTGTTCGCCGCAGCGGCCGGCTGGTTGGCCGGAGCCCAGGCACTGCACTACCTGCACTCGGCACCGTCCTTCGGCGTCGTCGACCTGGAGATCAACAGCTGCCCCCGGGTGGAACGGGTGGAACTGACCGCATTGAACCGCACGGCGGAGCACCGGACGAACATCTTCACCATCAACCTCGGGCGACTGGCCCGGGAAGTGGAAGAGCACCGCTGGGTGGAGTCGTGTTCGATCAAACGGATACTTCCCGACCGGCTGCGGGTGCAGGTGGAGGAAAAGGTGCCGGCCGGTCTGGCCCGCCACGGTGACCGCCTGCTGCTGGTGGACAGCCAGGGCGCTGTGATCGAGGAACCGCCGGCATCGGAAGCCTGGGCCGGCCGGTTCCCGCTGCTCACCGGCTTTGACGAAAAGACGGCCTGGGAGGGGCACCAGGGCCGGGTGCGGAAGAACCTCTCCCTGGCCGAACAACTGAAAACCATGGAACAAACCCGGGACATCCCCCGGGTGGACCGGATCGACGTGACCGAGAAGAGCAATACCACAATCTATTTCGCCGGCCGGGAATACCCGGTGCTGCTGGGTGAGGACGGCTACACCGAAAAGCTCGCCCGCTACCGGCTGCTGGAACAAACACTAGAAGAACGACACGGCGGCAACCTGCAGTACGTGGACCTCCGCTTCCACGACCGGGTTATCGTCAAGCCCTTGGAGGGCACGGGGGAAGAAGGGAGAAGCTGATGGCAAAGGCAGAAAGTCACATCGCCGGTTTGGACGTAGGCACCACCAACACCATCGCCATCGTCGCGGAACCGAAGGAATCGGGGGAACTGCACGTGGTGGGTATCGGTACTCACCCCTCGCGCGGACTGCGCAAGGGTGTGGTGATCAACCTCGACGCCACCACCGAGGCGATGCGTAAGGCAGTGGAAGAGGCCGAACTGATGGCCGGGGTGCAGATCGAGAGAACGTACGCGGCGGTGGCCGGCGGCCATCTGAAGGGCTTCAACAACAGCGGCGTGGTGGCCATCTCGGGCCGCAGCAAGGAAATCCGCCGCGAGGACGTGAACCGCGCGGTGAACGCGGCAAAGATGGTCCCCATTCCCCCGGACCGCGAAGTGCTGCACGTGATTCCCCAGGAATACAAGGTGGACAGCCAGGAAGGTATCGGCGACCCGGTGGGCATGACCGGCGAGCGGCTGGAGGTCAGTGTCCACATCATCACCGGCTCCAAAACCTCGAACCAGAACCTGATCACCTCGGTGAACAAGGCGGGGATGGACGTGATCGGCATGGTGGCCGGCCCGCTGGCCGCCGCGGAGACCGTGCTGACCACCGACGAAAAAGACCTCGGAGTGGCCCTGGTGGATATCGGCGGCGGGACCACCGACCTCTCGGTGTTCCAGAACGGCAGCCTGGTCCACACCTCGGTGCTGCCGCTGGGCGGAGACAACTTCACCAATGACATCGCCGTGGGGCTGCGCACCTCCATCTCCGAGGCGGAGTACATCAAGCAGGGGTACGGCTGCGCGCTGGGCAGCCTGGTGGATGAGAACGAAACACTGGAGGTCCCAAGCATGGGCGGCCGCAAGCCGCGACTGCTGACCCGCCAGCTGCTGTCGGAAATCATCCAGCCGCGGGCCGAGGAAATCCTCGAACTGGCCTTCCGCGAGGTGCGGACCAACGAAAGCGAGCTGAAGCTCCACTCGGGCATCGTCATCACCGGCGGCGGGGCCAGTCTGCACGGGCTGTCCGAGCTGGCCGAGCAGGTCTTCGAACTGCCGGTCCGGGTGGGTCTGCCCACCGGCATCGGCGGCCTGACCGACGTGGTACGCAACGCGGAGTTCGCCACGGCGGTGGGGCTCACCCGCTACGTGCAGAAACACCCCGATCCCTCGGACTACCCCTCGCTGGTCAGTGCCGGCCGGCCGCGGGTGTTCAGTTTCGGCGGGCGGGTCAGGGAATGGTTCGCAACGATGTT
>RCNC010000491.1_pt1 | contig 25346 bp, 15 predicted proteins | sample 2041301 | NCBI WGS metagenome assembly RCNC01 (sample SAMN09708231, study PRJNA481090) | Marine sediment metagenome, whole genome shotgun sequencing project. | biome: marine sediment; feature: ocean; material: sediment; isolation source: Sewage treatment plant 13A marine sediment (STP13A) ... | reverse complement strand
AACCGAGGACCGCTGGAAGCGGTCCCCGGTTTCTCCCTTTCCTTCTTTCCGGGCGCCCTATCGGGCTTCCGAAGAGGCTTTCCTCAGTGCGTCTGATTTATCCAGATGTCCTCCAGGACAACGACGGATCGGACCAGTTCCCTTCCGCCGACGGTCATCTTCACCAGGTAGGTTCCTGGATCCACCGAGGCGGGCCGACGTCGTTGCTGAGGTTGATCCGGATCTGCCGGGGGTGCGGCCTTCATCAGGTCCCACTGAACCCGGTTGATTCCCCGAGCTCCCGGACCCTCGAGCGTCTGGATGGTCTCGCCGGTCCCATCGGAAATAGTGATCTCCACTTCCCCGTCCAGGTTGATGGGAAGGTAGTAGTTGATAGACGTCCCGGCCGCCGGGTTCTGGCCCCTGAAGTGTTTCTGGCCACCCACGGTGACACTCTTCTGTATGTCGGTCAGCCACCGGACGGCCGGCCTGATGTCGAAGAGGAAGGCATCCCCGTCGGCCACTTCCTGCGTGAACTGCTGGAGGGGCGTGATGTCGTCGATGATCCAGATGCTTCGACCGTGGGTACCCACCACAAGGTCGTTGTCCCTGGGGTGGACCATTATGTCGTCGACGCGAACAGTCGGTAACCCGTTCTGGAACCGTTCCCACTCCTGGCCACCGTTCAGGGAGACGAAGAGGCCGAACTCGGTTCCCAGGTAGAGCAGATTCGGGTTCCGGGGATCCTCGGTGATGACCTTCGGACTCCCGACGGGAAGATTGTTAACGATGGACGTGAAGGTTTGCCCGAAGTCCCGGGTCACGTAAACGTAGGGTGCCCAGTCTTCGTTCCGATGATTGTCCAAGGTCACGTAACAAGTTCCCGGAGCAAAACTGGAAGGCTCGACCCGGGTAACCCGGAAATAGCCGGCCGGCGCTCCAGGGAGGTTTCCGGTCACGTCGCTGAAGGTCGCCCCTCCGTCCCGGCTCACCTGTAGGTTCCCGTCATCGGTTCCCACCCAGATGATCCCCGGCTGGCTAGGAGACTCGGCCGCAGTTGTGGCTTGCCCTGGGGCTGATTGGCCATCGTTTTTGGAGGCCATTGACTCGGTTCCAGGAACACCCATGATGCTGAACTGGTCCCGGTCCAGCTGCTTGGTAAGATCTTCGCTGGCCGTCCAACTGTTTCCTCGATCCTTGGACTTGAAGAACCGATTGCCGGCCGTGAGGATGGTGTTGGGGTCATGTGGGGAGAACTCGATGGGCGTATTCCACTCGAAACGGTATCGCTCATCCATTTCCGTGACACCCAGAACATTTCCGGGTCTCAACTGGCCACCCCGGTCGGATGGGAGGGCCGGTTTGATGCTTGTGCTCCCCCCGGTCCTGAGGTCCCTGCGGGACATGGATCCCTGCTGGGATTCGGAGTAGACGGTGTTGTAGTCGGTGGGATCGATCCGAACGTAGAAGCCGTCTCCGCCGCCAACTCTGTACCAGTCGTGATTCTTGATGCCAACGCTGCTCCGGGTGGCACTTGGTCCACACCAGCTTCCGTTGTCCTGAAGACCGCCACAGACGAAGTAGGGGCGCCTCATGTCTACGCCGACTTCGTAGAACTGCCCAACGGCCATCGTGTTCACGAAGTCCCAGGTGGCACCCTGGTCCCAGCTGAAGTTGAATCCGCCATCGGTGCCTAACATCAGAAGGTCGGGGTTGTCCGGGTTGATCCAGAGGGCGTGGTGATCCCCGTGCCCCATTCCTCTTACGGTCTCGAAGGTCTTGCCTCCGTCGACGGACTTGTAAAAGGAAGCCCCCATGGTGTACACGATGTCCGAGTTCGTGGGATCGACTCGGATCTGGCTGTAGTACATGGGCCGGCTGTTGTTGTTGCCCTGGATCTCCCAGCTCTGGCCACCATCCGTGGACTTCCAAACACCACTGTAGGCTGGGTTCACCTCTCGGGCCGCAGCGCCCGTCCTTCTCTCAGGATTGTGAACCTCGATCTGGGCGTAGACGATATCCGGGTCGGCCTGGAATATCGCCAAGCCGACTCTGCCGAGTTCAGCGTCGGGCAGGCCGTTCCCTTCCAGGCGGGTCCAGCTGTCGCCTCCATCCGTCGTCTTCCAGATACCACTTCCGGGGCCACCACCGTTGAACCCCCAGGAGGTCCGTTGCCGCTGGTATGAAGCCGCGTAGAGGACCTGGCTATCCCGAGGATCCATGACGATGTCGGTGAATCCGGTGAACTCATTGATGGGGTTGGTATTTGTCCAACTGCTGCCCCCATCGGTGGTCTTGAAAAGGCCTCGCTCACCCCCGCCCCCAAACAGCGGGCCCATGGCCGCCACGTAGGCCACGTCAGGGTTTCCGGGATCCACCAGGACTCGGGAAATGTGATGGGTGTCTTTCAATCCCACGTTAACGAAGGTCTCTCCCCCGTCCGTGGATTTATAGACGCCGTCACCCCGGGTCGTGCTCTGCCGGTTGTTGGACTCCCCTGAACCCACGTATAGGATGTCAGGGTTCGAAGGAGCGATGGCAATGTCTCCAATCGAGGAGACCGGGTAGGTATCGAAGATGGGTGCCCAGGTTGTCCCCATATTGGTGGACTTCCAGATACCGCCCGTAGCGAACCCGATGTAGATGGTACTCGGGTCACCCACTACCGCTTCGATGTCGTCGATACGCCCCGACATGTTTGCCGGCCCGATGGATCGCCAGACGAATTCCCGGAGAATGGGGTCGTCGGACTGGTTCACGACTACGGCCTCCTGGCCAGCCAGCTGTGCACTGGCCCCCAGGAGTGGGACCATGAGCACCGGAAGAAGCGCTCCACGTAGAACTCCTAAGAATCTCTTCATTGCCACCGTCCTCGACTGCAAAAAATGGGAGACCTGGGCCGCATAGCGGGCCTGATTGGTCTGGGGGAACGGAGAAATGATAGGATCCCCCAGGGAATTATGCACCTTCTCCCCCTTTCCCGAGGGCCGTTTCGGCGTCAGAGTGTTCCCGAGACCCATGCTACCAGGAGATCCGCAATGTCCGTCCAGAGAGCACTAAGAAGAGCCCTTCAAGAAGCGCTTATAAGTGTCGTCTTCCTTTTCGCTTCTACGGTTTCGGTTCAAGGCCAGGAGGCCGCGAAGCTGGGAGGGGACTTCTTCGGAGAGCTTGAATACCGGCATATCGGCCCGGTAGGGAACCGGGTAAGCGCCGTCGTGGGCGTACCCGGAGAACCCAACCTGTACTTCATCGGGGCTGCTTCGGGGGGTGTGTTCAAAACCGTGGACGGCGGGGTTCATTGGAATCCGGTGTTCGACGATCAGCCGGCCCAGTCCATCGGTGCCCTGGCGGTGGATCCCACCAATCCCAACGTAGTCTGGGCCGGGACCGGTGAGGCCCACATCCGGAGTAACGTGAGTGTGGGAAATGGCGTGTACAAGACCCTGGACGGTGGGAAGACTTGGAGCCACATGGGGTTGGGCGAGTCCGGAAGGATCAGCCGCATCGTAGTTCATCCTCATGATCCGGACATCGTCTTCGTCGCCGCTCTCGGTCACCTCTACGGGCCTCAGGAGGAGCGGGGGGTTTTCCGGACGGAAGACGGGGGGGAGAGCTGGGAGCGGGTCCTCTTTTCGAACGAGAATGCTGGGGCATCTGATCTGGTCATGGATCCCAACAATCCCAACATCCTCTTCGCAGGAATGTGGGAGATGGTGATATGGACCTGGGGCCGCCAGAGCGGAGGCCCGGGAAGCGGGCTTTTCCGGTCCAAGGATGGGGGAGACAGCTGGGAACGGTTGGAGGGGAACGGCCTACCCCGGCCACCCATCGGCAAAGTCGTACTCTCTATGACCCCGGACAATTCGGACCGGATCTATGCCCTCATCGAAACCAATTCGAATCGGGATTTCGCCCCCCTCCCCGACCACCAGGGGGTTCTTTGGAGGTCGGACAATGGCGGCGAGTCCTGGAGGATGGTGAATGCGGACCACACCCTGGTTCAGCGGCCCCACTACTACTCCCGTGTCGTGGCAGCCCCGGATGACCAGGATGAGGTTCACTTCCTGGCCACCAGCCATACGACCTCCCTGGATGGAGGGCTTTCGGTAAGAAGGGGCAGCGCCGGTGGTGACAACCACGACATGTGGATCGATCCTCTCCAGCCGGATCGGATGATCGTTGGAAACGATGGAGGCGTGCACATTTCCACTACGAGAGGCGAAAGTTGGCTACGCCCCCGGTTGCCCATCGCCCAGATGTACCATGGCTCTACCGACAATCAGATCCCCTACTTCGTCTACGGGAACAGGCAGGACGGGGCTTCCCATAGGGGACCCAGCAACAGCCTCACCGGAGGGAGTATCTCCATCGGCGAATGGCACTCGGTGGGTGGGTGTGAGTCGGGCTTCGCAATTCCAGATCCGGTGGACAACAACATCGTCTGGTCCGGTTGCTACGAGGGGATACTGGATCGATATGACCTCCGGACGGGGCATGCCCGGAACGTCAGTGTGTGGCCGAACAACCCTGAGGGTTGGCCTGCCGGGGACCTTCGCTACCGCTTCCAGTGGACTTTTCCTGTGGCCATCTCCCCTCACGATCACAACCGTGTGTATGTAGGGAGTCAGCACGTACATGTGACCACGGATGGTGGCCACAGCTATTCGGTCATCAGTCCCGATCTGACCACCAATGACAAGAGCCTTCAGGAGAAGACCGGGGGGCTCACCCCTGATGATGCCAGCCCAACTTATGCGGCGGTCCTTTTTGCCATCGCCGAGTCTCCGGTGGAGGAAGGTGTCATCTGGACCGGCTCCAATGACGGACTGGTTCATATATCCCGAGACGGTGGGGGGAGTTGGACCAACTTGACCGGGAATATCCCTGGCCTCCCACCTCTTGGGACGGTGAGCAACATCGAGGCGTCACGGTACAACGCCGGCACCGCCTATATCTCCGTGGACCTCCATCAGGTGAACAACACCGATCCCTACGCCTACAAGACGTCGGATTTTGGGGAAAGCTGGACCCTCATCACCGGAGATATTCCCAAGAGCATCTTCAGTAACGTCCACGTGGTTCGTGAGGATCCGGTAAGGCCTGGCCTACTGTATATGGGAACGGAAAACTCCCTCTTTGTATCCTTTGACGATGGTAGGGAGTGGGTTTCCCTTCAGACCAACCTTCCCCATGCTCCGGTCTATTGGCTCACGATCCAGGATCACTTCAACGACCTGGTCGTATCCACCTACGGGAGGGGATTCTGGATCCTGGATGACATCACGCCCCTCCAGCAGATGACCCCTGAGGCTCTGGCTTCCCGTGGCCACCTCTTTCAGCCTCGGCCCGCCTACCGTTTCCGGAACAAGGAAGGCCGGGTCAGCCAGCCGGAGGACCCAGGGGCAGGGCAGAACCCGGAATTCGGTGCGTCGATTCATTATTACCTCGGGGACGACGTCCAGGGAGGTGTGAGCCTCGCCATCCTGGATCAGGATGGGGAAGTCGTGAGCGAAATGGGCCGGATTTCTGGAGATCCCGGGCTCCACAGGGTCCACTGGAACCTTCGGTATCCCTCCTCCGACTCTCCACTGATGCGCACCAAAGTGCTGGAACACTCCCATGTCGAGTTAGGGGACGACGGCACGAGATCCGCCGGGGACGGGGGCAGGGTTTCTCCCCTCGCCCCTCCCGGTGAGTACACGGTCCAGCTGACCGTGGGAGATGAGATCTTCACGGTACCACTCACGGTCCTGAAGGACCCGGCGTCGGCTGGCTCCGAGGCGGATATCCGGGCTCAATTCCAGGTCCTTCTCCAGCTCCGGGAGGAGACGAACGCCGTGGTGGATCTCATCGATGGAGCCGAGTCCATCCGGGCCCAGGTGGTGGACCTTTCGGGACGGTTGGCCGGAAGGGATGGCGTTGCCGAGGTTCTGGCCGCCGCCCGGGCTCTCGATCAGGCCCTCATTGATCTGGAGATGGGATTGACGGACCTGAGAATGGCAGGTGGGCAGGATTCACTGCGCTGGCCGAGGCAGCTGTTCGCAAAACTCACCAGTCTGGCAGGTTATATAGCGGGATCGGACTTTCCGCCTACCGAGCAGCAGTTGGAGGTCCATGAGGTGCTGAAGGGCCTACTGGAAGATGCCCAGGACCGTATGGGGGCCATTCGAGGTGGGGAGTTGACGGACCTTAACCGCGCCCTGGTCGATGGGGGATTCCCTCATGTCATCGGGTAGCGGGAGGCCCTCCCGCCCCTTACTGTCCGAACTCCGGATCGTCTGATCCGGGGGTTGTTTAGGACCGAGACGAGGAGGAAGAGTTTGGCGGACGAGCTCAGGAAAAAGCCGAGTCTGGGAATCTCCATTGTTCCCGTGGTTGTTCTGATCCTTTCCCTCTACTACACCATTGTAGTCTTGGAGGGATCCGGGCATATCCCCCTCATTTTCGGCGCGACTGTGGCCGCCCTTATCGCGGCGGTGAATCTGGGCATGTCCTGGCATGACATTCAGAAGGGGCTCACCGGTGGGATCGTGGCGGCCCTTCCAGCTATCCTGATCCTCATCGTCGTCGGCCTCCTGATCGGGGTGTGGATTGCCAGTGGCGTGGTCCCGGTCATGATCTTCTATGGGTTGAAGATTCTTGCTCCGGGGTATTTCCTCGTGGCCACCGTTCTGATCTGTGCCCTCATTTCCCTGGCGACAGGGTCATCCTGGTCCACAGCGGCCACGGTAGGCCTGGCGATGATTGGTGTCGGCCAGGCTCTTGGAATTCCGAATGGCATGACGGCGGGGGCGGTGATCTCGGGTTCCTACTTTGGGGACAAGATGTCGCCCCTGTCGGATACCACCAACCTGGCTCCGGCGGTGGCGGGGACTCAGCTGTTCACCCACATCCGGCACATGGTCTATACGACCGTCCCGGCCCTCATCATCTCCGTGGTCATCTTCGGCATTATCGGGATCGTGAGGCCTGCTTCGGGCTCGGTAGAAACGGCCGACTACCTACTGATGCTGTCCACCATGGAAGCATCCTTCAACCTGTCTCCATTCCTGCTGATCGCGCCGGTTTCAGTCCTCTTCCTGGTGTGGAAGAAGGCCCCGGCGCTACCTGCCCTGGTGGTTGGCGTGGGGGTCGGCGCTGTCCTCTTGTTGGTCTTCCAACGGGATCCCAGCGGAGGTTGGGCCGGGAATCTCGGGGGTTTAGTAGAATCGCTCTACACGGGGTATGTGAGTGAGACCGGGGTCGCTACAGTTGATGAACTCCTCACCAGGGGAGGACTCTCATTCATGCTCGACACCATTGCCCTGATCATCGTGGCCCTGGCTTTCGGCGGCATCATGGAAGTCTCAGGGATGCTGGAGCGCATGGCGGCGGCCATTCTCACCATGGCCCGATCCACAGGTTCACTCATCGCAGTGACCATCTTCAGTTGCTTTGGAATGAACGTCCTCGCCTCGGATCAATACCTGGCCATCATCGTTCCGGGCCGGATGTACCGGGGAGCGTTCCTCAAGAGGGGCCTGCACCCCAAGAACCTCTCCAGGGCTCTGGAGGACTCGGCCACCCTCACCTCACCCCTTATTCCATGGAATACTTGTGGGGCCTATATGTCCGGAGTGCTGGGAGTGAGCTGCTTCGCCTATCTGCCCTTTGCGTTCCTCAACCTCGCTTCCCCATTGATCTCTCTGCTCTACGGGTTCACGGGGATAACCATCGAGAAGATCGAGGATGATCCGGAGTCACTGGTGGGTGTGTCCGAGGATGAGATGCCGGATCGTGGGTCGGGGGGCCACTAGCTCCTCGGCAGGACCAACTCGGCGATCCAGAAGGCCCCCTTTTCCAGGAGGGGGCCTTCTTTTTGGCTTCACCGGGCTGAGGCTTTACCCGAGTTCCGGGAAATATGGATCCAGGGCTGTCTTCGGCGGGGGTTCGGTCAGGAGGCTCACTCCGACCATGAGGACGGCGGAGATCAGGAACCCGGGGAGGACAGGGTCGATGGTGTCCGGCCCGAACGCCTTCCATAAGAAGGTGGCCGCCACCCCTCCTACCATGGCCGACGCCGCACCCTCCTTGGTTCCCCTTCGCCAGTAGACACCCAGCACCACCGGCATAAAGAAGGCGGAGGCCATTAGCGCGGTGAAGAGCAGGACGATGAACTGGACCAACTCCCCTTCGCCCACACCGGTGAGGAGAAGGATGACGGGGATGCAACCCACGACCAGGATGCCGATCCGGTCCACCATCATTTTCTGGCGCTCGGTAGCCTGAGGGTGCACGAGGTTCTGAAAGATGTCATAGGACAGGGCGGAACCGGCCACGATGAGGAGGGAGTCCACGGTGGACATCATTGCCGATGTGATGGCCGCCAGCATCAGGGCACCCAGAGTGGGGGGCAAAACCGCCCGTGCGATCATTGGCATGGCCAGGTCCCCCGTGGGGAGGACCGGGAAGAGGATGACGCTCGTGAGAGAGAGGATGAAGACAAGGAGATTCACGCCGGTGATTACCAAAATCGCGAAGAGGATTCCTCGGCGGATCGTAGGCATGTCCTTCATGGCGTAAAGACGGATCAGCTTTTCCGGGGTCGCCACGGACCCCAGAAAAAAGGCCAGGCCCATGGTGAAGAGAAGGGTGCCGGGGAGTCCGTCCCAGGTGAAGGTCAGGGGATTTACGGCCTGCACGTACGTGAATAGCTCGTCCACCCCTCCCACCTGTCGAATCGCCAGAGGGACCGCCAGGACTACGCCCAGAATCATGATCATTAGCTGGACAAAATCCGTGTATACGACTGCGATCATGCCCCCGACGACGGTGTAGGCCAGAAGGATCACGGTGAATCCCACCATTCCCCATTTCAGGGGAACGCCAAAAACGATATTGGCGATGAGGCCGCCGGCCACGATCTGGGCCTGGATGTACACAACCGTAGCGACGAGGATGATGGCTGCCGAAAGCCCCCGGATTCCCTTGCTGTAGTACCGGGTTTCAAGAAAGGCCGGAAGGGTAAGTTTCCGGTCCCGGGTGAAGCGGGGGGCCAACACGGCGGCGACGAACCAGTAGGCCAGGGGGATTGAAAGGACCAGCCAGCCAAAGGACCACCCCACAGTGTACATGACGCCGATGGTTCCGATGAAAGTGCCGGCGGAGGTATGGGTCGCCGCCAACGTCGCTCCCCCAAGGGCCCATCCAAGTTTACCTCCGGCGATCCAGTAGTCGGCCTCATTCTTGGTTTGTCGGAGGCTATACCAGCCGATTCCGAAAATGATGAGGAAATAGGAGCCGAAGACCCAGAATTGAAGGTTCATGGAACCCCCGTCGGGGGCGGGGGATCGGTATCGTCTTCATCTCGCTCCGCCAGATACATCCATAGGAGATATCCTGCGACGATCATGCCGAAGACCAGGAAGAGGCCCCAGAAGATGAACCCGGCCTCCAGCACGCTCCTCATCCGTCTTTCCTCCTCAGAAAGCGGATGCCCGCCGCACCCATAACCAGAAGGATCAGGACCACCACCAGGTCCAGCGCCCGCTCAAGGGTGACGGGGGAGCCGATCCCATCCTCGGTTCGGAGAATCAGCATGGCTGGGACAGCCTGGAGGCCCAGCTCATAAGTCCCCTCCCTCCCGGGGTCCGGTTTATTGATGACCGAGGTGGGGAAGGAGCCGCTGACGGTGAGCCCTTCGGGGACGGCTATTCTCGCGGTGAACGTTTCCGGGAGGGGTTCGAAGGGTACCCACCGGGGAACGATGAGAGGGATGGTGGCCCTGCCTTTTTCGGTCCATCCCCCTTCCACCGAATAGGAAATCTGAAGGGTGATGGAATCCCGGGTTCCCTGGGTCTCCGGTGGAAGTTGGGCCGATCCTTCCCAGTAGTGCTCCCTTACCCTCTCGAAGATGAAGCTGGATCCCTCATCCCCGTCCGATTCCAGCTCATGCCCATCGATCAGGACTCTGAGAGAGAGGAGGCGAATCGGTTCGGGGCTGAGGAGGGAGACGGGGATGCTATGGGCGTCCCGGTCCGGACGAAGGGTGAACGAAGAGACGACGGGTATTGGGTCTTTGGAGGAGGGAAGGCTCACCTCCACCCGGGCCGTCAGGAGGGTGCCCTGGCCTTGGGCCGCACCACCTGGAAGGAGTGCGGCGAGGAGAACGGTTAGAGCTCTCCAACGGCTTGTCCGCCAACCGGGGGGCACTTCCGGGCTCCGCCTTCTATCCCCACACATCTCTCAGGAGCCGGAGGGCATTCCCCCCCATCACTCTTTGTATCTCCTCGTTGGAGTACCCGTGCTTCACGAGCCAGCGGAGGATGTTGATGGAACCCTCGGCTGGATTCTCGATTCCCTTCACGTACTCCACCTTCTCGTGGTCCATCCTCGGATCGGTCTCGGCACCTCCTTTGCCTCCATGAGCTTCCTGGATGGAGAGGTTTGCCGCGTAGGTCCGGTGGAGCCCCACATGGTCTCCGAAGATGGTGTCGGGGCCGAATCCCACGTGTTCGATTCCCACCAGGTTCTTCACATACTCGAAGTGTTCCATGAAGGCTTCGAGATCGTGGGTCCTATGATTGTAGGTGAGGGTCGTGTGTGGGGCCGCCTCGATTCCGATCAGGCCCCCCTTTCTCGCACAAGCCTCCAGGACCTCATCCGGCGCGAGCCGGTTGGAGTCCCAAAGAGCCCGGGCTCCGATGTGGCTCAGGATAATGGGCTTCTCACTGACCTCGATGGTATCGAGGGTGGTTTGATCTCCACAGTGGGAACAGTCGATGAGCATTCCTACCTTGTTCATCCGCTCAACGGCCTTTCGCCCGAACACGGTGAGGCCTCCGTCCCGGGGCTCCTTAAGGCCCGCGCCAAGGGCGTTTCCTTCCGAATAGGCAATTCCGAGTGCTCTCACCCCGAAGCCGTACAGGACTTCGATCCGATCGAGCTCGTTCTCGATCATGGCCGCACCCTCGATAGAGGCGACCCACGCCACTTTCCCCTCATGGTGGGCCAGAAGGATGTCCTCCACCTTGGTGGCGTGGACGAGGAAGTCCTGGTGGGCCAGGTCGCAGAGTCTGATGCCCAGATCCTGGAGGATCTCCGTCCACTTCCAGCCCCCCTTCGACTGCATGGTGCAGATGCCGTCCAGGAGGTTGTCGAATATGCAGTCCCAGTGGCTGTGGGCGAGACCCTCGAAAGCCGTGGCTTGCCGGCCTTCCCTGACCATGGTAGGGGTTTGGGAAACATCGGCCGGGAAGAGGCCGACGTGCTCATGAAGAGAAACCAGGACGGTGTTTTCGAGATGCTCGTTCACCCGGTTCTCTTCATCGTCGCTCAGCGGCACCAAGTAGGGTTCGACCCGACCAGTCTCATTCGCGAGTTCAAAAGGCCGGTAGTCTTTGCCTTCCTCCAGGTACTGGAAGGACCGGTAGCCGGTGTAGCGTTTGGTCAGCGACATCTGGGGAACTCCTTGGACAGGGGGGGGCCGCCGAGGGCTGTCCGCCAAAGGCTGCCCTCCCCCCCCTGCCGGTGGGTAGGTCTCTTACTGGGAGCCTTTGAGGGCCTTCCTGATTCCCTCGGCGTAGGCTGGGTCGGCCTTGGCGAATACGGCCAACTGTCGATTGATGATCTTTCGGGGGATCCCCTTCATGGCCCCGGCGAGAGCCTTGTGTAGACGGTCCTGTTCGTCTTCCGGCAGGATACGGTAGAGGTTTCCGGCCTGGGAATAGTCGTCGTTCCCCTTCCTGTGGTCGTAACGATCGGCCTTACCCTCAATGTTCAGGCCGGGCTCGCCATAGGCCGAATCCTCCGCCGGGCCGCCCATGCTGTTGGGTTCGTAGTTGACGGCTGCCGGGTTCCCGTCGAACCGCATGGATCCATCCCGGTGATAGGTATGTACCGGACAACGGGGGGCGTTCACCGGCAGAGCTTCGTAGTTCACACCCAGGCGGTACCGGTGGGCATCGGCATAGGAGAAGATTCTGAACTGGAGCATTTTGTCCGGGCTCGGCCCGACGCCTGGAACCATGTTCGCCGGAGAGAAAGCGGACTGCTCAATTTCTGCAAAGTAGTCCTCAGGATTCCGGTTCAGCTCAAGAATGCCCACCTCTTTGAGTGGGTAGTCCTTGTGAGGCCAGACCTTGGTCAGGTCGAAGGGGTGGTAGGGCACCTTCTCCTGGTGCTTCTCGGGCATGACCTGGACCATGACTCGCCACTTGGGGAAGTCTCCGGTCTCGATGGAGTCGAAGAGGTCCCGCTGATGACTCTCCCTGTCCCCGGCGATGATGGCTTCCGCCTCGTCGTCCGTGAGACATTGAATTCCCTGCATGGTTTTGAAGTGGAACTTCACCCAGTACCTGGTTCCCTTGGCGTTGACGAAGCTGTACGTGTGACTCCCGTAGCCGTTCATGTGCCGGTAGCTCCGGGGTAGTCCCCTGTCCGAGAACAGGATGGTCACCTGGTGCACGCTTTCGGGTGAGAGAGACCAGAAATCCCACATGGCCGTGGGGTTACGGAGGTTGGTCTTCGGGTCCCGCTTCTGGGTGTGGATGAAGTCGGGGAACTTGTAGGGGTCCCGAACAAAAAAGACCGGGGTGTTGTTTCCTACCAGATCCCAGTTTCCTTCATCGGTGTAGAACTTCAGGGCAAACCCCCGGACATCCCTTTCCGCATCAGCGGCTCCCCGCTCCCCGGCCACGGTAGAAAAGCGCAGGAGGCAGGGGGTTTTCTTCCCAACCTTGGAAAAGATCTTCGCCTTGGTGAAACGGGTGATGTCTTTGGTCACCTTGAAGGTGCCGTAGGCCCCGGATCCCTTGGCGTGGACCACCCGTTCCGGAATCCGTTCCCGGTTGAAGTGGGCATGTTTCTCGAAGAGTTGCCAGTCCTGCACCAGGAGTGGCCCCCTGGGCCCCGCAGTGATGGAATTCTGGTTGTCGGCAACCGGAATTCCCGCCGAAGTCGTCAGCTTCTTCTTGGCCATGGTTATTCCTTCAGTCTTGGGGTTCGGCGATGAAACGGTAGACCATGGCACCCAGAATCGCACCCACGATGGGGGCTACCCAGAAGAGCCACAGCTGCCCCATGGCCCAGTCGCCAACGAAGAGAGCGACACCGGTGCTTCGGGCAGGGTTTACCGACGTGTTCGTGACAGGAATGCTGATCAGGTGAATGAGGGTGAGCCCCAATCCGATTGCGATGGGGGCGAATCCCTCGGGAGCCCTCTTGTCCGTGGCACCCAGGATGATAAGGAGGAACATCATGGTCATTACGACTTCACAGACCAGCGCTGCGACCAGGGAGTATCCGCCGGGCGAGTGGTCTCCATAGCCATTGGAAGCAAAACCGGCCGCAAGATCGAAACCCGCCTGGCCGCTTGCGATGACATAGAGGACGCCACCTGCGACGATTCCACCCAGTACCTGGGCGACGGCATAAGGAAGGATTTCCTTGGCTGGGAAACGTCCACCAGCCCAAAGACCGATGGACACGGCCGGGTTGATATGACACCCGGAGATGTGGCCAATGGCAAAGGCCATGGTCAGAAGAGTCAAGCCGAAGGCTAGTGAGACACCGAGAAGGCCGATGCCGACATTGGGGAAAGCGGCGGCGATGACTGCGCTCCCGCACCCACCCAGAACTAGCCAGAACGTACCGATGAATTCCGCTCCATACCTCTTCATGGTCCTCTCCCTTTTTTTGATTGGGGGCTTCTATCTGTAACGAAATGCTTTGATTTGCCACAAAGAGGACGGGGAATCCCACCGTTGAAACGACGGCTGATTCGGCCCGTCGGAGTTGACCAGGCATCCGAGGGCCGAGCCGGCGGCTCCCGGAAAAGGGTGGCTACCCGTTACAGTCCAGCGAGTAGCCCGGGGAAAGAATGAGAGGGGATCAGGAATTGGGCAAGCCGCAGCATTCTACCCTCAGGCCCGGTTCGGCAGCCCGACGGGTGCTGCGGAGGCGGGAACGGCAAAGTACTTTCCTCGTTCTCCTGAACTGTTTTCACCCCTAAACCCCGAAGACCATGATCCACCGGAATCGAAAAAGGGCAACGCCCCCCTCCAGGATTCTCTTCGTGCTCTCGGCACTCCTGGCCCCTATCCCCAACGGCCTATCGGGTCAGACTCCGGTCATCCCCGGTGAGGTTCCTGGCCTCCACGACCTCAGGGCGGTCCTGGATACGGGCATCGTGCTTCAGGATCGAAACGGGGACGGGGTCGTCGACGATCTTGAGCTACGGATTCTCCTGGGAAGGAACCCTGGGGAGGCGGAGGTCGGGGCGGCGGCGAATCTGGCGGCACGATTCGGTTACGAGACCTCCGCCACGGACCTGGGCCTGGTGGGTCGGGCCGGAACCAGGGAGGTGCACCGAACCCCTGTGGTCCTGGTCGGGTCGGGAGCCGTTGAAGCGGCGGGATATGCCGACCGATTCGGGGGGCATCTGGAAACGCTTAACCCTGGACAAGGCTCCCTCGTTCACCTTCAACCTGATCGGACCTTCCCCTCCGGGGGGGTGGTCATCCTCGGATATGATGCCTCCGGCCTTTTAGCCGCGGCCGAATACCTCTCCGGCCGTTACCCAGGTGTCTGGGACCCTTCAGGCCTCTCCTGGAGGGAAGTGGCTGAGAAGATCGAGGAGTTCGCGGAGGCCCAGGATCTAGAAGGGGCCACGGTCTCCCTCCAAGGGATCGTGGTGGATGGGGCCCGACCCGGGGTTGCCCGAGCCCACTTCGCGGTGTCGATCCCCAACGGGGCCGGTTTTGAACCGGCCGTGGATGCCTTCCTCAAAACGGACACCGTCTCAGGCGAGGCCGAAGGGGAAGCTGAGGAGGAGCAGGAAGCTGAGGAGGAGCAGGAAGCCGAGAAGGAGCAGGAAGCCGAGAAGGAGGGGGACAAAGAAGAGGGTGACGAGGTTTCCCTCTCCGACCTGGAGTTCAGGGCTTTGCACCGGCTGGACGTCCAGATCGAAGCCCCCGCCGATTCCCGGACCATCACCCTTCGTCCTGAGGAGCCCTGGGAGGTACGGGCTCCTTCTCCCTTCCGGAGGGGGGCGGACGCCTCCTTCAGCCTTCCGGAACTCTACCAGGTCGGCGGGCTCTTCCGGGATACGAATAGGGACCTGGTGCCCGACGAAACCGCCGCCTTCATTTCTCTGAAGGGTGGTGGGGCGCCCGGGGCGGTCATCGATTTCGCAACCCGCATCGGGTTGGAAACGGCCGGGATCCGGCTTCCGTTGGTGAAGCTGAACGATCAGGTGGATGATCCCACCACTTCCGGCTTCCCCGTGCTCCTCGGGACTGACCACTATCAGATCGGCCGCCTCCAGGAGGAGGGGAAGCTGCCCGGAACCGAGGTCGGCCCAGGGGAAGGGTTCGTCCAGTTCGTTGATGGAGCCTTTGGGGAAAGAAACGCCCTGGCCGTGGGAGGGGGAGATGACGCAGGCCTGTCGGCTGCTACCGAATGGCTCGCCTATCGGGCCCCCTACCTCTGGACTTACGGGAAAGGGGAATATGGACTCGCTGACGCCGAGACCGAGGTCCGCCGTTTCCTCCAGGCCCGGAAGGCACCGGGGCAGGTTGCTCTGGCGTTGACCAAACTGGGGAGTTGGATGGATCGGATGGCCGACGACCCGCCGGCCCGTGTGGAGGTGGAGCTGGCGGCTTTGGAAGTGGGGGAGGGGATTGAAGGGTTGGCTGAGACCATCGTCCGTGATCGGTTCCCCAACGCCGAGGTATCGGTGGATACGTGGACCACAGGTTTTGGGGTCGGGGACACGGTTTTTGCCCAGGAGTGGGATATCCCCTGGGAAGTTGATGAGGTCAGAGAGCTCCTCGAAACCGACGTGTATCCGAATGTCAGGTCAGGGGTGCCGGCGGAGGTCGAGGTACGAGTGAGTGAGCCTCCTGAGGTTCGTGAAGCTCTGGAGGAGGAAATCCGGACTGCCCTGGCCGACCTGGGGGCACCCGAATCCTCTGTTCGGGTCTTGAGTGCATACAAACAAGGGTATTCCTGGATCAACGACGTCCTTCTTCCCAGGCTCAGGTCGGAGTCGGTGGCATCCATCGATCTGACCTACCACACCCTGGAGGAGTCGGAGGAGGTGAGGTGGCAGACCATCGCCGCCGAGACCCGCTGGTTGCAGGAGGTCTACCCCATCGACGCCATCCTTTCCCGGGAGCTGGGGGTTCCTGACTCGGCCATCTCCTTCCACCCCACACGGCAGAAGGATCCCATCTACCTCTTCGAGGCCCGGGATGCGTCAGGCGAGGTGGTCCTCAGCGAGACCTTCGACCCTCACTATGTGGTGAGGCCCTTCTTCGACCTTTTCCCCGAGTATGAGCAGGTGAGGGTGACCACCGGATGGATAACCGCCTCTTCAGGGGGTGAGGTCCTACTGGACCAACGGGTGGTCACGGACCCGGAGCGGTTTTGGGATCGGCTTCAGACCGAGACCTACGGGGACATCATCGAGTACATCATGGATACCCAGGAGGGGAAACCAGCCGGGGACAATGCTCCTTTCTTCGATGAGTTCCGGGTGGACCTTCGTCTCAGCGAGCCCGACTATCGAATTGGAGTGGACGAGGAGATCATCAGCTCCCTGGAGGCCCTCCACGAGGACCTGTACTTCGAGACCCACACCCTCTTCAGCCTCATCGCCGGGCGTTACCAGACATCTCTCTCCAATCCTGGCAGGGTCCTTCCATTTGTGGATCCCACCGGAGCCGGCCAGCCGGGTGTGGCTCGTCTGGTCCTCACCGGGAAGGAGAGGGGAAATCCGGAGTTGGTGGTCAGGAGCTGGGCCGAGGGGAGCTCGGAACCGCTGCGGCAATTGTACGAGCTGACGCCCCTCCCCGTGGAGGATCCGGGCCTGGTGGGGGCCGTCCTGACCGATGGACAGGAGGGACTCCGGCAGCTCATGGTTCGGGTAACGGTGCCCGACTCCGTGGACCGGTATGAGGAGTTCGCTGCCAGGAGCAGTGAGTCTGGAATCGACCGACAGTTCCTGAATGTGGAACTCCTGGAGGGAATGCTTCGGTCCATTCGGCGCCTCCACCAGGAGGGGCTCATGGAGGACGCCCTATCCTGGGACAGGGTGGAAGAGCTGGTCCTGGATTTCCGCCTGGAAAAGGACAGCACGTTCCAGAGAAGTGTGGTTCTGCCCCGGAGCCGGAATCCGAAGTCCACTGAAAACCCCCGCCTTTCGGCAGGGGGATGGACCTATTCAGGGGAGCCCATCGTCCAGTGGAACACCCCCATCTCCATCGAAGAGAATGAAGAGCTTTTGGGTAAACTCGGGACATTCCCAGGAGTGAACGTCTACTACCTGACAAACTCTTTCCTCGGGAACCAGGTGTGGGCGGCTGATTTTCTCCCGCCGCAGAGTGCTGCCTATGTTTCCCAGGCCAAGCTCAATGCCCTCAAGCCCACCCTCTTTGTCACCGGTCGGGAGCATGCAAACGAGGTCTCCAGCACGAGTCACATACTCAAACTGGGAGAGCTTCTGGTCACCGATTCCGCTCATCGGGAGATGCTGAAGAAGGTGAATGTCGTTCTGCACCCCCTCACCAATCCGGACGGTGCCTCACTGGCTTATGCTCGTCAGTTGGTGAACCCGGATCACATGCTACATGCTGGCCGACCCGGGGCCCTGGGATCCGATGCCACGAGCGGTGGAAGTTCGGACGATCCCATCTACCCGGAATCCAAAGCACGACAGCTGATAAGGGAGGCCTGGCTTCCGGACATCTACTTGAATCCCCACGGCTACCCCAGCCATGAGTGGGTTCAGTACTTCGCAGGCTACAGCGCCTGGGCCCGAGGCCGGAGAGTCGGCCCGAGGATGTGGTGGGCTCCCCGCGGATGGTTCATACCCGGTTTTTCATGGGTGGAGGACGAGGAGAACCCGGACTATGAGACGGCCCAGTTCGCCATCCTGGACTCCATGGCCGCTGCCGTCACCGGAAATGCTGATGTAGACGCAATGAATCGGCGCCTCTATGCCCGATACAAGAAGTACGGCGAGCAGGACCGGGATGGGTTCACCGAGTACTTTCACAACGGCATGGTGGTCAGCATGCGCCTCAAGGGGAACGAGAGCATCGGGACTGGTCTGAACTCCCCTCGAATCACTTATTTCTCGGTGACAACAGAGGCGCCTGATGAAACCGCCAGGGGGCCGTGGATGGATCTTATGGGTCAGGTGGGGTTGGCCCACACCACGTCGACACTGAAGTACCTCGCCTCGGGGGAGTTCAAGGTGGAGCGGGAGGCGGAGGCCTTTGATGAGGCCGTGGTCCGGAAGCTGTATAGGGTGAAGCCGGTATTACCGCCGAAGGGGACGAAATAGAGACCATGATCAAACTGCAGACTATCCAAACCCGCGGGCAGATTCTCTCGGCCCTCGTAGCCTTTGCCTGCCTGGTGCCCGCCCAATTCGCCGAGGGTCAGAGCGGACTCCTCACGGTGGCGGAATCTACCGGCTTCCAGCAGACCTCCCTCCACTCCGACGTCCTGGAGTTTGTCTCCGAACTTCAGGCTCTGAGCCCGCTCATTCGGGTTGAGACCATGGCTGTGAGTGCTGAGGGAAGGCCCCTGCCCGTCATCGTGATCGGGGACCCCGTACCGGCTTCCCCCCAGGACCTCCGCTTCGACGATCGGGCGGTGGTTTACATCCAGGCCAACATCCACGCTGGAGAGGTGGAGGGGAAAGAGGCCGCCCTCATGCTGGCCCGGGACATCGTCCAAGGTGCCACACGAAACTACCTGGATCGTTTGGTCATCCTCATTTGCCCGAACTTCAATCCTGATGGCAATGACAAGATCAGCACCCAGAACCGGACCAATCAGGTAGGCCCGGAAGGTGGAGTGGGAATCCGGTACAATGGACAGAACCTCGATTTGAACAGGGATGGGATGAAGCTGGAGAGCCCTGAAGCGTCGGGATTGGTGGAGAACATCTTCCTTCGCTGGGATCCGGTCTTCTTCCTGGATAGCCACACCCATAACGGCTCCTATCACCAGGAACCGGTGACCTGGACCTGGGGGCTGAACCCCAACGGGGATCCGGGGATCTTTTCCTACATGGCCGATGTCGTGCTCCCGGAGATAACCAGGCGGACCCGGGAGGACTACGGGCTTCTCACCATCCCCCACGGGGACTTCATCAACGCCAGCGATCCAGCGGCAGGTTGGATTCCTCTGGGTCCCCAGCCCCGCTATCTGAGCAACTACGTGGGACTTCGGAACCGGATTTCAGTCCTGAATGAGCAGTACCCTTACGTTGATTTCGAGACCCGGGTCATGGGGGCATACAACCTCTTCCGGACCTTCCTCGACTACCTCTATGACAACAAGCAGGAGGTCGTTGCCCTGGTTCGGGACGCGGACCGGAGGGTGACGGAGCGTGGCAGGAGCACCTCTCCCGGGGAGTTCACGGTGGAGTTCGACGCCCAGGCCATCGACTTCATGATCACCATCCAGGGATACGAGATGGAGGTCACCCAGACAGCCGGTGGGAGAAATCGGGCCCGACCCACCGAAACCCTCCGCACCTACAATGATGTGCCCTACCTGGCGAACTGGGCTCCCACCCGGACCGTGCCCTGGCCCAATGGCTATCTCATCACGGTTCAGGATGAGAGGGTCGTGGAGAAACTTCTCCAGCACGGAATAGCGGTGGAGCGCCTCAGTCAGCCGGTGTCCCTGACGGTTGATCAGTTCAACGTGACGGAGGTGACGGGGGCCCCTCGCCTGAACCAGGGTCACTACACCACCGGAGTGTCCGGAGATTATTCCACGGTGGAAAGAGAGTTTCCTGCGGGGACCCTCTTCGTTACAACTGCCCAATCCCTCGGGGCCCTGGCCGTGTCTTTGCTGGAACCCGAAAGTGACGATGGTATGGTGTACTGGAATTTCTTCGACCGATACCTGGCCACACAGTGGAGTTCCGCCCCGGAGGTCTACCCCGTTTTTAAACTCAGAACGCCGGTGAATCTGGTTACCGAGCGGGTCGGGGGCTGAGGCGTTCAACCGTGTTTTTGTTTGTCCTATTTCTTCCTGAGGGACTGCAATGTCTTCCGAAATTCGTATCCCGACCGGTGTGGATCGACGCCATTTCCTGAAATTGGCGGCCGGCGCCGCTGCTGCCTCCGGTTTTGTTCCGGGTCCGCTGGGGACAGGACCCCTCCTCGGGCAGGAGCGGAGACCGGGAGGTGTGGGACAGGAAGCGCCCCCCCCGGTTCCTCTAGGAAATGGCGAGCCACCTGCTTTCGCCTTCCAGGCGTATCCGGGGGGGACCGGTTCTCTTCTGGAGAAGCTGTGGAGGGAGGGTGGTGGATTACCCTTCGAGCGGGTGCCGTTCGAAATCGAGGCGTGGAGCGGCCCGGTTCCAGGGGCGGAGGAAGACGTGGCCTTCCTTCCCGTTCATCGTCTCGCCGCCCTCCTTCGTGATCGCCACATCTCTCCCACAGAGTTGACCGAGATCTATCTGGAGAGGTTGAAGAGGTACGATCCGATCCTCCTTTGTGCTGTCACGATCCTGGAGGGGCGGGGAAGGGAAGAGGCCCAGCAGGCCGAGGCGGAGATTCGGGCCGGTGAGTGGAAGGGGCCGCTGCATGGGATTCCGTGGGGAGTAAAGGACCTATTCACCGTGTCGGGGGCACCCACCACCTGGGGGGCCGAGGCATTTCAGAACCAGGTAGTGGAAGAGGACGCCGAGGTGGTTCGAAGGATGCGGGAGGCTGGCGCCGTGCTAATCGCCAAACTCTCCACCGGGCAATTCGCCATGGGGGATCAGTGGTATCGGGGCCGAACCAAGAACCCGTGGAATGTGGAACAGGGATCCAGCGGTTCGTCGGCGGGCCCGGCCTCGGCCACGGCTGCGGGGTGTGTCGCTTTCGGAATAGGAAGTGAAACCCAGGGCTCCATCACCTCCCCGGCCCGGAGATGCGGATTGAGTGCTCTCCGGCCTACCTTCGGCCGCATATCGAGGCATGGAGGGATGGTTTTGGCCTGGAGTATGGACAAGGTGGGACCCCTCTGCCGGTCGGTGGAAGATTGCGCACTGGTCTTCAGTACCATCCACGGCGCCGACGAAAAGGATCCGGCCACGCTCACCACCCCCTTCAGCTTCCAGCGAAACCCGGACCTGTCCACGTTCCGGATCGGCTACGATGAGGATGCCCCTGAGGCCTTCGTCGCGGCTCTCCGAGCTTTGGGCGCCGATCCTGTGCCCATGGCCGAGGTCCCCAGGGGTAGCTCCAACGCCCTGAACGTGGAGTCCGCCGCAGCAATGGATTTTCATATCGCGCCGCAACTCGAAGCGGAGGCGGCGGCCCCGGAACCCCAACCGGAGGAGGAGGGGCGGAGGCGGGCTCGATTCCGGGGTGGTCGGGACGTTTCGGCCCTGGACTTCGTCCAGTCCCAACGGCGGCGCCATCTCCTCATGAAGGAAATGGCCGAGGCCATGGATGGGTTCGACATGTTCGTGAGTGGTCGAGGACAGGTGGGCCTCACCAACCAAACCGGGCACCCGGCGGTGGTAGTCCCGTACGATTTCGGGGGGGACAATCCCCAGCCCCTCACGACCACGATACTCGGGGATTTGTTTGCCGACGATAAGATTCTGGCAGTGGCCAACGCCTACCAACGATCCACGGACTGGCACCTGAGACGGCCTGACCTGAGCGGATTGGACGCCTGAGCCATGGAAGCGACATCGATTCTGTACCAGTTCGTTGTGGGAGGCGTGTTTTTCGCCTTCGGAATCGCTATCCCCTGGCGGGCCGGTGACTACTCCCTGAAGAAGCCTGCGGATCGCCGATTGCTTTTCTCCATCGTCGGGGCGGCTCTGTTCTATCTCGCCCTTCATTCGGCTTGGCACCTTTACGCCGCCGGGTCCGGGTAGGGCGACATGGACGCGACGTCTGTCATTGGGACTCGTCTCGATTACTGGGTGATCATCGGCTATTTCGTCCTGATCTTCAGCTTCGGTTTCTACTTTTCCCGATTCACCCGGTCCACAAAAGACTTCTTCATGGGAGGACAGCGGTTCTCCTGGTGGCTCATCACCTTCAGTTGTGTGGCGACGGTGGTGGGGTCGTACAGCTTCATCAAGTACTCGGCGGCTGGTTTCCGGTATGGGACCTCGTCGACCATGGCTTATATGAACGACTGGATCGTCATGGGATTCCTCCTCCTCGGGTGGCTTCCGATTCTCTATTTCAACCGGTTCCTCTCGGTTCCGGACTATTTCCGAAAGCGGTTCGATGACCGCACGGGAGTCATGGCCACCATCATCGTGTTGCTGTACATGGTGGGGTATATCGGGATCAACCTCTACACCATGGGCGTGGCCCTGAATGCCATGCTCGGCACCGACATTATCGCTTCGACCGTGGTCGTGGCCGTAATCTGCGCGGTCTACGTCACGGTGGGGGGGCAGACCGCGGTCATCATGACCGATCTGGCTCAGGGTGTGATCCTTCTCTTGGCGGGCCTGCTCTTATTTGTGATCGGGCTGGGTGCTTTAGGGGGATGGGGTGAGTTCTGGACCGGGCTCCCTCTCCTCCACCGGTTTCCTATGGCCCGCTTTAATGAGCCCCATGCTTTCAACTTTGTGGGGGTTTTCTGGCAGGACGGGATTTCCAACACCTTCGCCCTTTACATGATGAACCAGGGGTTCATCCTCCGGTTCCTATCCCTCAAGAGCGTGGATGAAGCGAGGAAGTCTTTCCTCGCCCTGATCCTCGTACTCATGCCTTTGGCCGCCTTCGCGGTTTCCAACGCGGGCTGGTTGGGACGGTCCATGGTTACCCACGGAATGCTGCCCGTGGACATGGATCCGAACACGGTCTTCGTTGAAGTGGCTGGGAAAATCTGCGCGCCGGGCGTTTTCGGGTTCGTCATGGCGGCTCTTACAGCGGCCTTGATGTCCACCATCGATACGCTGATCAACGCCGTGTCCGCGGTGGCGGTGAACGATGTCTACCGGCCTTACATCCGGACCGATGCTACAGACAAGCACTACCTTGGTGTGGCTCGAATCGTCTCTCTGGGGGCGGCGGGCCTGGGGTTGGTTCTGGTGCCGGTGTTCGCCTCCTTCAACTCCATCTATGTGGCCCACGGGGCTTTCACCGCCAGCATCACACCAGCCATGGTGGTGGCCATTGTTCTGGCCATGTACTGGAGGCGCTTCTCCGCCACTGCGGCATTCTGGACGCTCCTGGGCGGGTCCATTCTGGTTGCCCTCTCCATCCTGTTCCCGGTCCTTGTGACTCCCTTCTCCCATGGTGTGGATCCGGAGGGAGGATTCAAGTACACCAGGGCCCTTTTCGGGCTCGCAGGGAGCGGGCTCATCGCCCTCCTCGTTACCCTCTTCACGAAGGGGAAACGGGAGAGCGAGCTGGAGGGGTTGGTGGTGGGCACCCTCTGGAAAGCCAAGGAGATCTACAAAGGTGGAGAGCCCAATGAGGCCGAAGGCGCGAAGGTGACATGTCTACTTCGGGAGACCGGTGGGTCGAAAGAGGTCGACGGGCCAGGGGAGATCAGCGTGAGCCAGGAGATGGCCGACTCCCTGAGGGCGGGGGTCGGTGACATCGTCTACCTGTCGGATGCCCGGTGGTGGCTGGGTGGGCTCCGCTCGGTCCACGCGAAGCTCTCGGCTATTCGAAACGACGGAGAGAATACGGCTCACATATCGAGCTCCCTGCAAGTTGAGGGAAGCTTACAGGTGGAGCGTAAACACACGATCGAGAAGATTTTCTGATAACTGAATCCAGCTCAGGGAGGGCTGTTCATATGTGGGGAGTGTTTTCCAGGACTGCAGGATTGTTTCAACCCCATTGGAGGTGGAGTCTCGGTATGGCCATAGCGTTTTCAGCTGCCATGGGCGGGTGTTCGGGAAGCGACCATCTGGTGGTCACGGCCCACAGAGGGGCCTCCTCCGTCGCTCCGGAGAACACTCTCTCGGCCATGGTCGCCGCAGTAGAGGCTGGAGCGGAGTTCGCGGAACTGGACGTGGGTCTCAGCCGGGATGGTGAGGTGGTTCTCATGCACGACCGAACCCTCGAACGCACGACCAACGGGACCGGAAACCTGGGAGACCATTCCCTGGAGGAGTTGAGGGGGCTGGAAGCCGGAGGGTGGTTCTCTCAGGAGTTCACTGGCGAGCCGATCCCCACCCTCCGTGAGATCATCCACTTTGCCAGGGGCAAGTTGAAGCTGAATATCGAGATCAAAAACTCCCGGGATGAGCCAACCATCGCCGCTTCCGTGGTCGACATCATCCGCTCGGAGGATTTTGTAAAGGAGTGTATGGTCACTTCCTTCAGCCGAGAGACGGTGGAAGAGGTGAAGCGCATCGCCCCTGAGATCATGACCGGTTTCATCTTTGGTGAGGATTATCCCGACGACGTGTTCCAGGGTGGGTGGGAGGTATTGAGCAGCAACCATAAGGTCGTGGATTCCACTTTTGTCGCCCAGGCGAAAGCGGGAGGTAAGAGGGTTCACGTGTGGACCGTGGATGACCGGGACCTGATGTTGCGGCTGATCGGGTTGGGTGTCGATGGGATCATCTCCAATCGACCGGCCCTGTTATTGGAAGTGTTGGCCGAGGAATCGTAGGACCTGAATTACGGCCTCGGTATGGGGGGCTCCGCTCATGGCTATGGTTCCTCTCCCCCTCCCACGGGAATCCTGAAGGGGTATCACCTCTCGGCCTCGGCTCTCCAGTGTCTCCAGGAGGGCCGGTGAGGCATTGGCGGGAAGGAACGAATAGTCGGCATCCTCGATCAGGTGAATGTCGTTGAGGGAGTCGGCGATTCCAATCAGGGATGGGGCCTCCGAGGCAAGGCGGAGGCCTTTGAATTTGTTGAAGTCCACTGGAAGGATGTCGACCGCCACATCCGAATGAGTCACGAGGACCTCGGCCTCCCTCCCCATCTCCGCCACAGCCCTTACTACCTCCGGAAAAAGCCGGGCTGGATCGGATCCCCCTTCTTCCGTTTTGGTGAACAGACTTATGGTGGCCAGCCTCCGGGCAAAGTAGCGGACTCCCGGTAGAGCCAGGTCCCGGAGTTGTGTCTCGAGGCCTTTAATCGAGGATAGAACTTCTGGGGAAACCAACACCTCCTCTGAGGCGCCGTCACTCGCCACGCATCCAGTCTCCAGAACGAATCCGTCGAATAGGTCCAGGAGGTGGGAGTCGATATGGTCATGCAGGAAAGTCAGGTCGTTCCCCGTGCAGAGGAAGAGTTCGCAGAAGGGGCGAACGGACCGGAGGGCACCCTCCAACTCACCCCCCAATCGGGCCGCGACTTCCCAGCTCTCGTCCAGGAGGGTCCCGTGGAGGTCGATGCCGGCGGCAAAAGGACGGTTCACACCTCCCC